>Ga0307425_1002244_pt1 | contig 11008 bp, 12 predicted proteins | sample SalMarWE160330MG_FD_202152 | JGI IMG/M metagenome (GOLD analysis project Ga0307425, IMG submission 202152) | Salt marsh sediment microbial communities from the Plum Island Ecosystem LTER, Massachusetts, United States - WE1603-30 | ecosystem: Environmental > Aquatic > Marine > Intertidal zone >... | reverse complement strand
TGGTACTTAATAGGTTCCTCAGGTGCACGCGTATCCTTATCTTAATGATTATGACGGTATTCCGGGAAACCATTCAACAAATGGTTCCGCTGGATAATTAACCCTCAACCTAACCCGATAACTGCCAGATATTAATATCCTATCAGAATAACATTACCATTCCCTGAAGGAAAGAGGCCGACATGATTAACCCTCTCAAATTTTACGAAGACGATCCGCTGGAGAGAATCTAGGTCTAATGGTCTCATATTTCAATTAACCAGAAAAGGAGGACACGGTATGAATTTTAAAAAGATATTCATATTTATCGCTTTAAGCATAGCCATTGGATTTTTTGGTTGTGCTAAGGAGAAGGCAGGGGCCCCCACACAGGAGCGAATCACAAAGAATTTGGTTCCACCGAAGGCTGAGGTTAAGGGCGAGAATTTTCTTATAGAGCTTAGCGACCTTCAAGTCACCACGATTGAAGACATAACTTCTAAAGAGCTCGTCGAAACCCCGAAGCTCACGGGGCACATCGTAATAACCAACAAATCCAAAGGTATGCTGGATATCCAAGGGGTCACCGTTGAATACTTGGACCAAGCTGGGAAGCCAATCCTTTTTGAATCTGGAGAGAAAATAGCGACAGCTTCTTTGTACTTGAGGATTACCAAGCCTGAGCAAACTACGGAAGGGTCTTTAGATGTCACAATCCCAAGGAAGGCTACCAAGGAAAAGGCATTAGGAAAGATAGAAATAAGCCTGGTCTACATCCCAGCCCCTCTTAACCGAGAGACTATTGTTTTCCCTGAAAAGATTGAATAGTCCGTTACCAATCAGATAGACAGATAGTTTTGGAGTTTAAGTACATCCTGTTTGGTCTATAGCGGGAAATGAGGCGTAGCTGATTAGAAAAGCAAGGAGGGGTTATTTACTATGGGAATTTTAAATCTTGTCATCGCATTGGTTGCTTTGGTCATCGCGATTTTCGCATTTCAAAGAACTGGGGGAATTAAAGATCTGAGAAAGAGCACAGCCGAACTTCTGGCCAAAATGGAGAAAAAAATGCGAGAAGAAGAGGAAGCCAAAGTGGAGAAGGAAAAAGCACAGCAATAAGCGAAACCGTATGGGCGGCATTAAAATGATTTAAAATATAAATACCATGATTCTTGGTATGTTATCCGTCTATTCTCGGGCCGTATGATCATTTCAGCGGCTCAGCGACGGATCTGAGGGAGGTTAATAATGTATCTTTCGTTAATTATCACCTTTTTGCTTCTCCTGGTAATTATTGTCACCAGCATACAGAATAGTATGCTTCTGAATATAAAATTTATCACGTTGAATATTCAGATGTCTTTTACTTCCCTTGTCATTTATTCCTCCGTGATAGGTGGGGCTATTGTGGCGATTCTTATATTACCCAAGCTGGTGAAGAAATCTCTTCATGTAAAAAAGTTGAACAGGGAGATCCATAAGCTGAAAGAAAATATGACAGCGTTGGGGAAAGAACATATCGGCGGGTCTCAAAGAGAATAGCCCTTCCTTGAGAGATATGGACGGTTGCATTTCCAGACGCTGGCCGTTTCTACAATTTTTGTCAGACTTTTTTTGAACAGTTGTAAGGATCATAGGCGGCTGAAAGCCGCGCCAATACTGGATCACTACCCGGAAAATGTCAAAAAGGTAGTGCCACAGAATATGCATTTTATTCTTGCTTTGTAGGGTTGTAAACATTAATATTGGAGTGTCCCCATAAGGAGGCTCCAATGTTCGCACGCGTTAAAAGATCAGGAAAGTACCAATACCTCCAAATCGTTGAAAATCGCAAAGTAAAAGGTAAAGTCATCCAGCGCGTCATCGCTACAATTGGCCGGATGGACCAGCTTCGAGAAAAAGATCGGGTAGAAACACTTATACGATCTCTTTCTCGGTTCTCAGAAAAAGTCCTTCTAATACTCTCAGGCAAAAGCGATGTGCGTGCTGCTTCCAAAAGAATCGGCCCCGCTCTGGTCTTCGAGAGATTATGGGAAGAACTGGGCATAAAGAAGGTTATCAAAGATCTTCTATTTCATCGGAAGTTTGAGTTTGACGTAGAGAGGGCCATATTTCTTACAGTGCTTCACCGTCTATTTGTTTCAGGCTCTGATCGTTCATGTGAAAAATGGAACCGAGACTACAAAATAAGAGGAGTGGAAGGGCTCTCTCTGCATCATCTTTATCGGGCCATGACCTTTCTTGGTGAACAGACAGAAGACCAAACGGATGCGACCCCTTTTTCTCTCAGATGCATGAAAGACCTTATCGAAGAAAGCATCTTTCTTGAACGCCGTGATCTCTTCACCGGCCTTGACCTGGTCTTTTTTGATACCACCTCCATCTACTTTGAAGGAGAAGGGGGAGCTGTTATCGGACAGAAAGGACACAGCAAGGATCACCGACCGGATCTAAATCAGATGGTTGTGGGGGCGGTCATAGACAATAAGGGTAAACCTGTCTGTTGCGAGATATGGCCAGGGAATACGGCTGATGTTAAGACCCTTATCCCTGTGATAGATCGAGTCCGCTCCCGTTTCAATACTGGTCAATTCTGTATTGTAGCAGACCGGGGAATGATCAGTGCTGACAATGTAAATGAACTGGAGCAAAGAGAGATTCCCTACATCTTTGGGGCCAGGATGCGAAAAGTAAAGGAGATCAAAGAGGATGTCCTCTCCTATCCTGGCCGATACAGAGAGGTTCGTCCTGAAGGGGCCTTGCCCAAAGATCCGGCTCCCCTCAAGGTCAAAGAGGTGGTCCTCAACGGTAAACGCTACATTGTCTGTCTCAATCCCAAACAAGCCCGAAAAGATGCCAGAGACCGCCAGGCTATCATTGGTTCCTTAGAAGAGAAGATCAAAATCAATCCTAAGAGCCTGATTGGGAATAAAGGGTATAGAAAATATCTCAAGATCGAAAAGGACAGCGTCAGCATTCATCAAGACAAGATCGAATGGGAGTCCAGGTTTGACGGCAAATGGGTACTCATCACCGATACGAATTTTTTAGCAGAACAAGTAGCACTCAAGTACAAGGAACTGTGGCAGGTGGAGCAAGTTTTCAGGGATGTCAAATCCGTCCTGGAGACAAGGCCTGTTTATCACCAAAAGGATGAGAACATCAGGGGTCATGTGTTCTGCAGTTTCCTGGCCCTGGTATTGAGAAAAGAACTGGATAGACGCCTTGAGAAAACCGGCCGTAATTTTGAATGGGCCGACATCAAACAGGATCTTAAGGCTTTACAGGAAGTAGAAATAGAGGACAGCGGAAAATCACTGGCTCTCAGAACAGAATGTTTGGGAACCTGCGGCAAAGTCTTCAAGGCCGTGGGCGTTGCTGTGCCTCCTACCATTCGTGAAATATAAGCTATGTCAAAGAGCAAAAGGTAGTGCCAAGAACTTTTTTGGCTACGTTATGTGCTTAATATCACTAAACTATTCTTTTGCAACTGTCTAAGATCAGTCAGAGTATGGAGGATAAGAATTTTCTTTCAACGATAACCCAAAAATGGAGGTTCGAATTGGTGGAAAGCACATTAACAGCGATTGGTAGAGTCACTAAGAAGGCGGTGATTGGAGCCCTCAAGGGTACTGGCGAGAAAGCACAAGCCATTGTGGAGACGACTGCTGATCTGGTGAAAGCGACAATTGAGGGAGTGGGCGATTTCACGTTTGCCCTTGAAAAAAGAGTGGGAGACATCGTCTCAGGGGCAATCGAGGCCGCAACCGAAGTTGGTGGAGACGTATCCATGACCATAAAGTCCACGGTCTTTGGAATTGTGAAAGCGGGTTCAGATGTGGGGGCAGATGTGGGCAAGACTGCTGTTGCAGCCACTGAGGCAGCCATCAAGGCAGCAGCCAAGGCAGGCGACGATATCAGCAAGGCAACCAAGGAAGCAGTCACTGGGGCTATTGAAGCTGGTGATAAAATGGGGACACATGCATCTAAGGCCGTAAGGGATGCCCTGACAACTTCAATCAAAGGTGCCAAGGACTTCATCAAGCCGCCGCCTAATAAAGATAAAGTCTGAATTTTGTTTCAATTGTAAATAACGGTGATTACGCCATGGTGATAACGAGGCAGAGAAAGAATAACTGAAAAGGAGGTTTTTCAAATGAAAAGCGTTATGTTCCTAAGGGGGTTATTAGCAATCATGCTGTTGCTGGCACTGGGGGCCTTGCCGGGTTGCGGTGAGAAGGAGCAAACCGAGAGCAAGCCCGCAACCGTATCCAAGGAAGACGTCAAGAAGGAAAGCAAGGAAGCTTATGACGCAACCAAGGCTTATACTCAGGAGCAGATACAGGCCTTTCGGGAACAGACGGAAAGCAAACTCGCTGAATACGAAAAGGAAATTGATCAACTGCAGACAAAGGCGGAAAAGCTGGGAGGGGATGCGAAGGCGAAAGCTGAACAACAGCTGACGGCATTGCGTCAAAAGTATGATGAGGTGTCTGAAAAGTTGAAGGCGCTGAGTTCTTCCAGCGGAAATGCGTGGGAGCAGATAAAATCAGGGATCGATACGGCCATGGAGGATTTGGCTAACGCCTACAAAAAGGCTGTGGCCGAGTTCAGCAAATCCTGAGAATGTTCACTTTACTCGCCTTCGCCAGGATGCCCCGTGCGCCAGTCCTCAGTAGCAGTGCTACTACGGAGAGTGGAGAAGCACGGGAAGGAATAACGACAGGCGACCGAATATGGCGAAGATGCTGAAGGGCTTAAAGGCGTAAACATAGAGTTCTACAAAAATATTTTGGCGCGGTTAGAAAGGACTCGAACATGCTTTGGACCATATTTGTGATTCTCTTAATTCTGTGGGGGCTGGGATTAATGACCGGCTACACGATGGGCGGAGTCATTCATGCCCTGCTGGTCATCGCCATCGTTGTGGTGATCGTCCAGGTGATTCAAGGACGAAGACGAACGTAACCATTTGGATCCTTGCCGGACAAGGTGAGGTGTTTACAGAAAGGAGTAACTGCTATGAAAAACAGGAATAGGTTTGTCGGCTATTTTGTGATTCTTATGCTTATCGCCACCTTTGCGGCCTGTGCATCGACATCCAAACAGGAAAGCACGGGTGAATACATTGACGATTCGGTCATTACGACCAAGGTCAAATCTCTGCTTGCAGCTGATGATTTTCTTAAATCATTCCAGATCGGTGTGAAAACCTACAAGGGCACCGTTCAACTGAACGGCTTCGTCAATTCTCAAAAGGCCCTCGATAAGGCGGGTGAAATAGCACGTAGTGTCAAAGGGGTCACATCCGTGAAGAATGATCTGATCGTGAAATAGGCGAGCGGATGACACCCCCAAGTGAAGTTGTGTTCCTGTTTGACGTGGACAACACCATGCTCGACAACGACCGCGTTCAGGATGACCTCAGGAACCATCTTGAGCACGTCGCGCCTGTGGGGGGCCAACGGTCATCCTGTGCGACGGCGACACGTGGTCTTCCAGTCGCGCAAAGTTCAACGCTCAGGGCTATGGGAAGCGGTCGGGGGCCGTGTGCTGATCTACATCCACAACGAGCAGATACTCAAGGAGTTGGTGGAATGAGAGCTTGCCCCCCGGGCGCAAAGGAGAAAGGATTCGTTTGTGGCTAAACAGGCAACCGAACTGAGGTACGCTGTCCGGTTTCGTGTGGTCTTCAAGTATTTTGGACAACTGTGCCTCGTGCTCACCGCGCTGACGATGGTGCCTTTGGTGATGTCGCTGATCTTCGGCGAGAGGCACTTCACCCTGAGATATGCCGTTGTGGTTTGCGGGCTCGCGGGCCTGGGGTTGGGGACGGGCCGGCTGCGGGCTCCTTCCAGTGTGCAGCCCAATGAGGGCATGGTGTTGGTGGCCCTCATGTTCCTCTTCACGCCGCTCGCAATGTGCTACCCGATGATGACTTCGGGACTGAGTTTCCTGGATGCTCTCTTTGAAGCCGTCTCCGGCGTGACGACCACGGGGCTGAGCACGAAGGCAACGCTTGTTGGCACGCCGGCGACGTTTCTTTTTGCCCGCGCCTGGATGCAGTGGTACGGAGGACTGGGCATCGTCGTACTCTCCCTGGCGCTCGTAATGCAACAGGGACTGGTGGCGAAAGGCCTGGCTGCCACAGAGACCGAAACCGACGATTTGGGCGGCAGCACGCGGGTACACGCGCGGCGGGTCCTGAAAGTTTATGGCGTTTTGACCGCCCTGGGCATCATCGGTTGCTTGTCGGTGGGAGTCGGGTTTTTCAACGCGGTGCTGTATACCTTTGGGGCGGTCTCGACCGGGGGCTTTGCCCCGCATGACAGCAGCCTCGCGACGTTCGGTTGGCCCGCACAGGCGTGGATTACCCTGCTCTGCCTCGCCGGTGCGATCCCGCTGACGCTCTATTACCGAATATTAAAGAAGAAGCGGCGCGTTGCAGTGAACTTTCTTCAACTCCAGGCCGTCGTAATCGCTTCCGTGGTCGCTTCGCTCGCAGTGGGCGCCTCCATGCGGCTGAGTGCCGGCATGGCTTGGCCACAAGTAGTCCATCACGCACCCTTGATCGCCTTTTCCGCACAGACAACTGCGGGTTTTTCCTCGATGCCGTGTGCACAACTCGATGCGGGTTCGAAGCTGGTCCTGATCTTCTCGATGCTTGTGGGCGGCGGCGCAGGGTCGACCGCGGGCGGATTCAAGCTGCTGCGGCTGTTGATGGCTGCGAGCGTGTTTCGATTGATCCTCCTGCGGACCTGCCTGCCGAAACACGCCGTCATCGAACCCCGGCTGGCAGGCCGCCGACTGCAGGACGAAGAGATCCATGCGGCCTTATTGCTCATCGTGCTGTTCGTCGCCGTCGTCGCCCTGTCCTGGCTGCCATTTGTAGCAATGGGTTACAGCCCGCTCGACTCCTTGTTTGAAGTGGTTTCTGCGACGGGAACGGTGGGACTTTCCGTAGGGCTGACGAATGCAACGTTGCCCGCACTGCTCAAGGGGATTTTGTGCGTTGACATGCTGATGGGTAGACTTGAGATCATCGCGTGGTTGGTGATTCTGTATCCTGGGACCTGGTTTGGCAGGAGAATGGAGGGAACATGAGAACTGTTTTTGTTGGAGCCGGAAAAGTGAGCATCGAAACGGCCAAGGGGCTCATCAAAAAAGGTCATGAAGTCGTCATCATCGAGACCGACAAGGCCAAGATCGATGAATTGTCGGAAGAGATGGATTGCAGCTTCCTGCAGGGCGATGGCAGCCAGCCGAACCTCCTGCGCGAAGTCAATCCCGCGCAGACCGACGTCCTCTACTGCTTTACCGACAACGACCAGGCTAATGTCATTGCCAGTCTCGTCGGCCGTTCCCTCGGTTTCAAGCGGGTCGTGACGGGCATCGGCGATCCGCAGTTCGAGGACATCTGCCATGAGCTGGGGCTGAAGGACACGATCATCCCCTCCCGCACAATCAGCCGTTACCTGGAGGACATTGTCGGCGGCACTGAAAACGTTGAGCTTTCCACAGTCCTCAAGGACGAGGCCCGGTTTTTCACCTTGATTGCAAAAGAGGAAGATGCGGTCGCGGCCAAGGAACTGAAATTGCCTGCCGATGCCAAGGTCATCTGCTATTACCGTGATGGCAAGTTTTCACATGCCGATAAAGAAACAACATTCCGCATAGGCGACGAGGTTGTGATTCTAACGCACAGCAAAAATATGCCCGCGTTGCAGGAGCGCTGGCAGCCGGAGTCAAAGCAGGATGAGCCGGCGGATGAGGCCTTGAAGAAGAACAAGTAGTCGCAACTAAAATCGAGAGCCCATGGGCATGCGATGCCGGAAGGAATGATGGACCGAGTGAGCAAAGCGACAGAGGAGGTTAGACATGGCTCTCCATAAGAAAAAGGTTCTGTTCATAACAATGGGTGTCATCACGCTTGTTGTCTTCGCGGCCATCCTCGCTCTTCTGCTCAATATCAAAGCCATTAAACCGCAGGTCGAGGCAGCCGCCTCGACTGCTCTGGGAATGGATGTCCGGATCAAAGGCAGGATGGGCATCGCTCTTTTTCCGGGTTTCGGTCTATCGCTGAAGGACGTCAACGTGCGGAACAGGGGATTGGATGTCGTTACGATTGAGAAGATGAGGATAGGGCTGAAGCTCATCCCCCTCGTGAGGTTCGAAATCAAGATAATCCAGGTCGGGCTTGTCAAGCCGGTCTTCTCCATAGTTCGGTTTAAAAACGGGATGTTCAATTTTGAAAAACCGGGACGCACGTCATGGGAAAAACTCCTTGCTGTGAAAAAGATATCCATCTCTGAGGGGAGCCTTGTCTATACTGATGAAACATCCGGCGAGAAAATCGAAGTCGGTGACTTGGATTTGAGCATAAGAAACCTTTTTTCCAGCGGGATGGACAGCTTGGGACCCTTCAAGAACATCTCATTCACCGGGGATAGCAGATGCAAGATACTTAAGATCTATAACTTCACCCTGATGAACCTCGTGATAAGAGCAGCAGGTGAAAAGGGAATATTCGATATCAACCCGGTCAGTATGAACATCTTCGGTGGAACCGGGAACGGAAGCATTCACGTGGACGTGGCGGGGCCGTCGCCTCATTACAGGGTAATCTGTACTCTTAACCGGGTCAGGATCGAAGAACTTCTTCAGCAATACTCGCTCAAGACAATCCCCCAGAAAACCATAGAAGGGCCGATCAATTTTTCCGCGGACCTGACGGCAATGGGGAGGAGCGCAGATGAGGTGAAGCGATCGCTTAATGGCGACCTTTCTTTGAGTGGGGAGGACCTTATGCTCCACAACGTCGATATCGATGCTCTTATCATGAAGTACGAACGAAGCCAGAACTTCAACCTCGTGGATGTGGGGGCGTTCTTACTTGCGGGCCCCTTTGGGCCAATACTCACCAAGAGCTACAATTTTGCCAGCCTTTACGAAGAGTCGCAGGGCGGAAAAGGGATCATCAGAAAACTCGTCTCGGTCTGGAAGGTAAAAAACGGCATTGCCGAGGCGCGCGATGTAGCCCTTGCCTCAAAAAAGCAGAGGATCGCCATGAAAGGGAAATTGAACTTCATCAACGAGCGGTTTGTCGACGTAACCGTAGCGGCCCTCGATAAACGAGGGTGCAACGTTTACAGCGAGAAAGTGCAAGGGCCTTTCCGTAAACCGCAGATCGAGAAGGAAAGTGTCTTTAAGTCAATTGCCGGATCCGTATTGAATCCGCTGACGGACGCGTGGAAATTCATTCAGGGTGAAGAGTGCACGGTTTTTTACTCAGGTTCCGTAGCGCAGCCGGAGGGGTAACGAAGGTTCTGGAAGCCCGTATGAAGTCAAAAGACCACCTCCATTGAACCGCTTTGGTACGTGACCCATATGCCAGGTGGTGTGGGAGGAGGGGAGTCGTGAGACTCCTCCCTGTCCCGATTAAGCATAAAACTAATGATCAAGAGGCGTATCCAATGAAACTACAAAAAATGTTGTTCATGTTTTCGGTGGTGTTTTTGCTTGTTTCATCAGCAGTAGCTGTGGCAGCAGGCGATTTTGACTGGATAAGAGATTTTAGCATCAGAGCTGAAGCTGATCCGTCAGAATTCAGGGCAAGACTTGCTGCTCGCTTTAAGATAGGTGATGCACAGATCGATGCCGTACTCAGCAATGTTGAAAGACCCGAAGATGCCTATATGGTATTCCGTCTTGGAGAAATGTCGACAAAGCCAACGGATTATGTTATTGAGAAATACAGGTCTGAAAAGGGTAAAGGCTGGGGGGCACTTGCGAAGAGCCTGGGTATCAAACCCGGATCAAAGGAATTCCATGCCCTGAAGCGTGGCAACGATATTTACGATGACAATGATAAAGGTAAGGGCAAAAGTAAAGATAAAGGTAAAGGTAAAGGCAGAAACTGAAGATGAGAACAAGGTCTATCGAAATTAGAATATGAAAGCGGGATTGCCTGACCAAGGCATGCACCGGATCGCCAATAAAGCCGGCTCCCAGTGATGCCCATCGTTATAACCCAGGAGAATACATATGAGCGACCATCATAAATACAAATATAGTATCACGGTCCATAATGTGACGATCTGGCAGTTGTCAACTGTTTGCGATCCTTAAGCCAGTATTCTCAAAAAACAGGCAAGAGTAATGGGGTCAGGTCTTGCCGGGCTGTTGCTCAAAAGGGTTTTTGAAAAGTGAATTCCCAAAAAGATTTCGGTCGTACAAAAATATTTCCAGACAATGTGCCAAGAATTATTACCCCGAACATAATGAAGTGCCGTTGAACCTGGAAAAACACCTAAAGAGCGCCTCCATAGCCATGTAGTGGGCGCGCTTCCGGTGTTTTTTCCGGACGTGTACTGTCTGGACATTGCTCTTTGACAATCCTAAGAAAACAGATAAAATTAGCAAAGTTACTCCCCTCACCCTTCCCCATCAAGGGAGAGGGTGGGTGGGGAGTGAAAAATTTTACAAGTCAGGAGGGAAAATTCATTGAAAGCTCTGGTCACTGGAGGCACAGGATTTATCGGAAGCCATTTGACAGAAGCGCTTATTCGAAAAGAAGTGCAAGTCCGCTGTCTCCTTCGAAAAACCAGCGATTTGAAGTGGCTGAAAGGTCTTCCCATCGAATTCGTTCATGGCGATTGTAATGATAAGACCTCTTTAGAAAAGGCAGTAAGGGGTGTCGATTGGGTATTCCATTTGGCAGGTGTGACCAAGGTGATCAAAGAGGAAACCTATTTTGAAGTAAATGGCTTGGGAACGGAAAATCTGATCCACACTTGTCTCGAAAATAATCCTCGTCTTCAAAAATTCATCTATATTTCGAGCCAAGCAGCCGCAGGGCCAAGTCGAAATGGGTGCAACAAAAAGGAGTTAGACCCCTGTGAACCTGTTTCCTTTTATGGCCGGAGCAAACGCGTGGGGGAAGAATTGGTTCTTACCCATGCTCATGAACTTCCCGTTCTCATCCTTCGGCCTTCTGCTGTCTACGGGCCAAGGGATAAAGATATCTTTG
>Ga0307425_1002243_pt1 | contig 11021 bp, 7 predicted proteins | sample SalMarWE160330MG_FD_202152 | JGI IMG/M metagenome (GOLD analysis project Ga0307425, IMG submission 202152) | Salt marsh sediment microbial communities from the Plum Island Ecosystem LTER, Massachusetts, United States - WE1603-30 | ecosystem: Environmental > Aquatic > Marine > Intertidal zone >... | reverse complement strand
CTTACTCCTCATATCGGTGACCATGGTGGTATGGACATTACCGTCTCCGATATGCCCGAATGTGGTGAGAAGAAGATCGTATTTTTCCGATATCTCCTGTGCCCTTTTGATCACTTCCGGGATCTTTGTGGGAGGAATCCCCAGATCCTCTGATATGGCAACCAACCTGTTGCCCGGCTTGATCCTTGAGAGTGTCGGTACCAATTTTCCCCGTGCCTCCATAATTTCGGCTGCCTTGGCCGGGTCATCGGACCATGTGAATTCCTTTACCCCATGCTTTTTGCATATTTCACCGATTCTCTCCATGTCCTTGACGACGGTGTCTTTCACTCCGTCAGATTCAATAATCAGCATGGCCTCTATCCCGGTGATATCCCTTTCAATGGCCTTTTCCACAACCTTCAGACTGTATTTATCCATGATTTCGCAAGCGGTAAGCTGGATACCAGACCCTATGATGTCAGTAACCGCTGCCCCGGCCGCGAAAAGATCGTTAAAGATTGCCAAGGCAAGGGCGTTGTATTCCGGACGAACCTGGATCTTGACCGTGACCTCGGTGATGACCCCGAGGGTCCCCTCGGAGCTGGCAAAGACACGGTTGAGATCATACCCAAAGGAAGATTTAGGAGTCTTGAAACCGGTTTCAATAATCGTCCCGTCCGCTAAGACCACCTTAAGCGCCTTCACATAGTCCCTTGCCGTACCGTACTTGACGGCCCGGTGGCCGCTCGCGTTGGTGGACATCATTCCGCCGATTGTGGCGATGGCCTCACTGCCGGGATTGGGGGGAAACATGAGATTCTGCTTGCCCAACTCGGCATTAAGCTGGTTGCAGATAACGCCCGGCTCTACCCTTGCGTAAAAATTGTCTTTATCAATCTCTAAGATATTGTTCATTCTGTGAACATCTAAGAGTATCCCCCCTTCAACGGGGAGGGATGCCCCGGTCGTAGCCGTCCCTGAACCCTGGACCGTCACAGGGACTTTTTCCTGATTGGCCAATCGCATAATCTCGGAAATCTGCTCTGTTGTGTAAGCAAAGACCACCACATCCGGAATCCCTTCATGAACAGAAAGGTCTCGAGAATAGGCGATGCATTCAACGCGGTCATCGAATACGTTTTCCTTGCCAACGATTTCGATAATTTTGGGGATGATATCCATAGATTGACCTCCTGATAATTAGGGCCTGAACCACGCCAAGGCGTGGCCCAGACACGATTTCGGATCGGGTATTTTTAGGTTTAGGAAAACAAAACAGTGCGATATTTTCTAATCCCGCTATTTTCTAAGCCTTGAGCCAGACACAGATCAAGGGACATTAGCCAAAAATCGAATCGCTCAACATGGCTATGATTTAGCTACAAAGTAACTATTATCAAGAGCTCCAAATCTTGTCAAGGCAAAAGGAAATCCAGATTTATTATATACAAGATATCCAATATCTTGACAAGTTATTTGGATGTAGAGTATTTCTTTGGCGTTTTTGATCTTGAACCTGTTAACACTTACTCATTCCGAAAGGGTATTTTCATGGCAAACAAATTCAAATCCTCCGCAACCCTTATTACGATCGATCAGGCCGTGGGAACCATTTTGGCTCACGATATCACGGAAATCAGACCTGGACAGTTTAAAGGCGCGGCGTTTAAGAGAGGACACATTATAACAGAAGAGGACCTTCCACACTTACGGAGAGTGGGAAAGGAGCATCTGTTTGTATTACACCTTGAGCCTGGGGAGATCCACGAAGACGACGCGGCGATTAGACTCTGCGCGGCATTGGCAGGACCTGGCGTTGTTTTTGAACCCAACCCTTCGGAAGGGAAGATCTCCCTCAGGGCAGCCCACGGGGGCCTTCTGAAGGTGGACGTAGAGGTCCTTTTGGCGATCAACCTTGTTCCGGATATCTGCTGCTCTTCCAGACACAACAATAGTGTAGTGGAGAAGAGGGATATCATAGCCGCGGCAAGGGCCATCCCTTTGATTATTGATGAAAAAACCCTTGCTGCAGGCGTGGAGGTCGCTGAAAAAGCAGGCGGAATTTTTTCGGTCAAACCCCTGTCACAACCGAAGACCGGCCTGATTATCACCGGAAATGAGGTCTACAATGGGCTCATTGATGACAAATTCGCACCTATCATCAGAAAAAAACTCCAGTCATTCGGTTGTGAAATCATGGGAACTTCATTTGCACCCGATGACAAGATAAAGATCATAAAGGAAATCAAAGACCTGCTTCAAAAGGGTGCGGAACTGATTATGGTGGCCGGAGGCATGAGTGTTGACCCGGATGACATAACCCGTGTGGCCATCGCAGAAGCGGGAGCCGAAGACGTGGTTTATGGCACGCCTGTTCTCCCCGGGGCAATGTTCTTATATGGGCGTTTCGGGGATATCCCTGTCCTGGGACTCCCTGCCTGCGTCCTTTTTTACCGGGCCACCGTGTTTGACCTTATCCTGCCGAGAGTCTTGGCAGGAGAACACATTACCAGAAAAGATCTTGCGGCCATGGGGCACGGGGGATTGTGCCTTGATTGTGATTCATGCCGATTCCCCGTATGTCCTTTTGGAAAGTAGTGGCATTGGGGATTGAGAACTGGTCGAAGATCCCGACTTTAGCGGAGATACTTGATCCTGGATACTCGATACTGGATGCTGGGCACTTGTTTTTCTAACCTCTCGCAGGATATGAAATAGACGTCGATGTTGAAAAGAATATCTGCGATTCTTACAAAATAGCCTGTTTTGTGGCGTGAAACAGTTAATTTGAAGGGGAGGAGGTATTGACATGAACAGAAACGGCCTGTTTTTCGTCCCAATTCTTGTGGTGTTTTCTTTTCTTTGCTTTGTAGATCATCAGTCCATTGCGGGGGCGGGTGAAAGCGAGACGATGAAGTTGGTCAGTCCGGCGTTTGATAACGGCAGCATGATACCGGACAAATATACCTGTGATGGCGCGGATATTTCGCCCCCGTTACGTTGGGGGCACCCCCCTCGCGGCACAGGGAGCTTTGCCATGATCTGCGATGACCCGGATGCCCCTGTAGGTACATGGGTGCATTGGGTGTACTATGATATTCCTGCGGCGGCCGGGGGACTGCCGGAAAACGTGCCGCCGCAAAAAGCGCCTGCGAATGGCGGCAAACAGGGGGTCAATGATTTTCGAAAGATCGGCTATGGCGGCCCTTGTCCGCCTGGCAATACCCACAGATACTTTTTCAGACTTTATGCCCTTGACGCCGTCTTGAATCTGAATCCAGGGCTCACGAAGCAACAGCTCTTGAGAGAGATAGGAAATCATATCCTCGGCAAAGCACAACTCATGGGAAAATATAAACGGTGATGGAGGTAAACATGGACAGGTCTTTAAACCGGAAAAGAGATTCGAGAGGCGTTATTCGTATCCCGCTTTGCGGTGTGGTTTCATGAGTTTTATGAACCTGACCTGTTTAGCTATAGCTGGAGCCTGTATCTGGATCGTCATCCTGCTTCTCCCGTGGCGTCCCTGGGCCACTTCCGAGTCTTTGGATGCGGCTACGTATTTTTCTGAAGATCGCCTAAGTGATGTGACGGCCCTCATTCCTGCGAGAAATGAGGCCGGAGTAATCGAAACTACCCTTACAGGGCTCAAAGCCCAGGGGGATGGTCTCAACATCATCCTTGTGGATGACCAGTCTGTTGACGGTACGGTCCGTGCAGCAAGGGCTTCTGCCAAGAAAATCCTGCGCGTTGTTTCAGGTGAACCGCTCCCAACGCGCTGGAGCGGCAAACTGTGGGCACTTGAACAGGGCCTCAAATATGTTGATACGGAGTTGTTGCTCCTTCTCGATGCCGACATTGAACTCAAACCGGGCATCCTTCAGACACTTCGAAAAAAGATGCGCGAAGAGGATCTCCAATTGATATCATTGATGGCGGCCCTCCGAATGGTCGGTTTTTGGGAAAGGCTGCTGATGCCCGCCTTTATTTATTTTTTCAAAATGCTCTATCCTTTCCGCCTTTCCAACTCCACATTTCCGTTTGTTGCCGCTGCTGCCGGGGGCTGTATCCTCGTCAAAACGGAAGCAGTCAGGGATATCGGGGGCTTTGGCGCCCTGCGAAACGAACTGATCGATGACTGCGCCCTTGCAAAACGGATCAAATCCTCCGGCAGGAGAACATGGATCGGCCTTTCTCATTCAGCGTGCAGCCTTCGTCCCTATGACGATCTCAGAACAATCTGGAACATGGTGGCGCGTACCGCCTTTCACCAGCTTCGTTATTCTGCCCCGCTCCTCTTTCTCTGTACGGCCGTAATGACCATTATATTCTGGTTGCCGGTTGCAGGGCTGTTCTTCCCCCCAACCATGGCAAAAATAATTTCCGCTTGTGCCCTCTGTGCCATGGCCCTCAGCTACATCCCGACCCTTGGATTCTACGGCCTGACAAGAGCATGGGCCTTTTGCCTTCCTGCAATCGGGGCTCTCTATCTCGCCATGACCTGGACATCGGCCATCCGATCCTGGCAGGGGAAGGGCGCAGAATGGAAGGGGAGATCATATTGAAAATGCTCGGCGAGCGCATTCCCCGCTGCTTGCGGTCCCGCTTGCAGCGGGATTAGCGAGCAAACTTTAAAAATGGTCAAAATTCCTTACATTTGGGAGATTCCCTGTCCCGCCCCAAGCGGGACTGCAGGGTTCTTCAATTTGACCTACAGCCCACCAAAGATTTGCCTTCCCCTGCTTGACACAACACCCCGTTTTCTCTAAAATCTCAGCAATAATAAAAAAGGAGCTTGCGCAATCTGAATAAGCAGCCGTTCACGGGTTCAAAAGTTCAGAGATTCAAGGTTACGTTCTTGTCCATAACCCTGAACGGTGAAGCCTTAACTTGTGAACGCTTGCCTAAATAGTGTCCGAACGAAAACTAAATAATTATGGATATTGCATCCATCATAAAGAGCCGTGCCAAAGAGACCTATAACCTGCACCGCCAATACGTGAACCCGCAATTTGTGCGTGTATTGGAGGTAATCGGCTTTAATCGCAACTATACCTCGGGAAAAGGGGCACGGCTTACAGACGAAAACGGAAGGGAGGTCCTCGATTTCTTGGCCGGGTTTGGCGTTTTCAACATCGGCCGCAACCACCCCTTAGTGGCTCAGGTCCTGCGGGATATGATGGAGACCGGGCCGCCGAGCATGGTCCAGATGGATTTGGGGACCGTTTCCGGGCTTTTGGCCGAGGCATTGGCCCGTATCGCCCCGGGGGACCTGGAAGCGGTGTTTTTCACCAATTCAGGGACTGAAGGAGTGGAGGGAGCGCTCAAATTTGCCAGACAGGCCACAGGGAAGAGCAAAATCGTCTATTGCCAGCGGGCATTTCACGGGCTGACCTTAGGGGCCCTTTCTGTGAACGGCAACGAAGAATTCAGGGAGCGTAACGAACCGCTGCTCCCCGGTTGCGTATCCGTTCCTTTCAATGACCTGGAGGCCCTGGAGTCCGCTCTTTCAGGCAGGGACGTGGCTGCATTTATTGTTGAGCCGATCCAGGGCAAGGGGGTATTCATCCCTGATGACGACTACCTGTCGGGCGTAAGGCGCTTGTGCGATGGATACGGGGCCCTTCTTATCGCCGATGAGGTTCAGACCGGTCTCGGCCGCACGGGCCGGATGTTTGCAATGAACCACTGGGATGTTGTCCCGGATCTGTTGGTTGTTTCAAAGGCCCTCTCCGGCGGATATATCCCGGTGGGGGCGGTTATCACCAAGCGGGAGATCCATTCCAGGGTCTTTGACAATATGGATCGGTGTTTCGCCCATTCCAACACCTTCGGCCAGAATGACCTGGCTATGGCCGCCGGACTTGCCACGATTCACGTGATCGAGCAGGAAAACCTGATCGAACGTTCGGCCCGGATGGGGGAATATCTCATGAACGGTCTAAAAGACTTGGCCGATCGCTACGAATTGCTCCACGAAATCCGTGGAAAGGGTCTCATGATCGGAATACAGTTCGGCACGCCCGAGTCATTTACACTGAAGACCGGCTGGAAACTCCTTCACAAAATGAATGAAGAACTCTTTTGCCAGATGATTACGATCCCCCTTTTGGAAAAACATAATATCCTGACCCAGGTCGCCGGACACGGATTAGACACTGTGAAGATACTCCCACCGTTGATGATTGATAATGCCGACGCTGATTGTTTTCTCGAAGCAATGGATAAGGTCCTTAGGGATGCCCACAAATTCCCCGGCTCCGCCTGGACAACGGTCAAGAACTTAGGCCTTCGTACCGCAAAAACCGCATGAGCATTCGAAAACAACTCCAGGAAGGTCTCTTAAACTCGCTCTGGCACCTCGTATCCGCCCATCCCGGCGCGGTCATTGCGACAGGCCTGATATTGGCCGCAATATCGGCTTCTCTCTCTTTCCTTTTTCTGGGCTTGAACAGCGACCAGGACAAACTTGTATCCCCTGACGTGCCCTTTCAAAAAAGGTATATAGAACGTCTCAAGAACTTCGGAGATCAGGAATATCTCTATGTTGTTATAAAGACCGGTGGAACCGAAGTTGGGAAAAAGAAGGCTATACAATTTGCGGAAACCCTTAACCGCCGCCTTGCCCGACACCAGGATCTCATCCAGGCCGTCTACTACCGTATATCGGCAGAGGATCTGGGGAGCGGTGCGCTCCTTTTTGCTTCGCCCCAAGAGGCGGAAGCCCTGTCCAAGACCATTCTCTTCCTCGCCCCTTTCATAGACGCCTGGATCAAAGACGGGTCTTTATCGGACTTTCTTGAAATGGTGGCCCGGCTCTTGGCAGGCCCTGCTCGCTCAGGCGAAGCGAACGGGAAAGAAGGGAGTGCCCCTGATATGGATCCGGCAATGATGGGACAGGCCCTCGATGTGTTGAAGGATTTTCTCAAGAATATGGATGAAATTCTGTTGGAAAAAGCGCCATACCGGTCCGTATTTGATCTGTCTCAGACCGGGAGCCGCTATTTCTTTACCTCTTCCGGCAAGCTGCTGGTCATGCGTCTTCTGCCGGATAAGGATTTCGGAAGCATGGACGTCATAGGCAAACCCCTCCAGGTGGTGCGCCGGGCCATTGAAGCCACCCAAGGGGAATTCCCTGACATCGAGGCGGGTCTTACGGGGAGACCGGCGCTCCAGGCCGATGAGATGGAAACCACGAACAGGGACATGACCAGGGCGGCCATAATTGCCGTGGTCCTTATTGCAATCCTGTTCATAGCCATACTCCATGGATGGTTAAGGCCTTTCCTACTCTTGATATCCTTGATAATGGCCATAGCCTGGAGCTTTGGGTTTGCCACGATAACGGTAGGCGAACTGAATCTATTGTCCATTGTTTTTGCCCTGGTGTTGGTAGGCATTGGTGTAGACTTCGGGGTTCACATGGTTATGCGCTATGTTGAGGCCCACAAGAGCGGTTTAAGCGTGGACGAAGCGGTCCGCACTACCATTTTCAGGACCGGCCCCGGCATAATCTTGGGCGGAATCACGTCGGTTTGCGCCTTTTATTCTGTCCTCGGGGCTGACTTTATCGGATTAGCAGAATTGGGACTCATCGGTGGAACCGGAGTGCTTCTCTGCCTCTTGTCCATGTTAACCGTACTTCCTGCCATGTTGTTAATAGCCGGGAGGAGAAAGCTCTTCCCTTCGTCAGTGCCTAAAATAACCGCCCTCCCTTTCATGGAGCGTCTCTCCATAAGACCCGGATGGTCTCTTTTAATCCTCATTGCCATAACCTTGATAGGCCTTCCAGGGCTTTTAAAAGTGCATTTCAACTACAACCTGTTGGAACTTCAGGCCAGAGGCCTTGAATCTGTAGAATATGAAAGGGTCATGATTGAGTCATCGGATGAATCCACCTGGTATGCTATTCTTACCGCCGACAATCTTAAAGATACCAAACGCCTGACTGAGACTTTGGAGGGAATACCCTCCGTAGGAAAGGTAGAAAGCATCCTCGACTTTATCCCGACAAAACAGGCCCTAAAATCGGCTATATATGAAGAAGCAGCCAAGGCATTAAGACATCTTCCATCCAACTCCCTGCCCTCCCCTCCCCTCAATCCGGAACGATTGATAAGGGCCATTTCCCGGCTATCTTACGCATTGGAGGGGTTGGAGGAAAAATTATTTGCCGCCGGGGCCGGTTCGGAACTTTCCCTGATAGACCAGGACCTGGAGTACCTTGAGTCGGCGACCGAGCTACTTAAACAGGACAGGAAAAGGGCAAGGCTCCTTAAGGGCCTCCAGACCGGTTTGGGCATTGATATAGAGAAATCTCTTAAGCAGTTGAAACGATGGCTGTCTGCCAGATCAGTGACACCCGAGGATCTCCCTCCATCACTCAGAGATCTCTATGTGGGCAAAGACGGCTCCTATCAAATAAAGATTATTCCAAAGGGAAATGTCTGGGATTTTGGAGCCCTGGATCACTTTGTCTCGGAGTTGCGTCGTGTAGACCCCGATGTGAGCGGCGTTCCCGTGGGCGTGCTTGAGTCAGCCCGTATGATGCACAGGACCTTTCTTTTCGCCGCAGCCCTGACCATCGTTTTAGTGGTCCTCATTTTGTGGCTCTACTCACGCTCTTTTCACTATGTGTTTCTTACGCTTTTACCTTTAGGCACAAGTATGCTGTGGCTCCTTGAGATTATGGGCTGGTTTGGTCTGGACTTTAATCTGGCCAATTTCTTTGCCATTCCGATCCTTATCGCCATCGGAGTGCATGGGGGGGTCCACCTGCTGGCCCGTTCAGGAGAACTTCTATTCCAGCCCGGGGGTGCCCTGCCGGACAGGAAGGGGCTGTTTCATACCAGCACCCCAACGGCCGTGGCCCTGAGCTTCGCCACCACCATGATCGGATTCGGCGGCCTCCTCTTCGCCCAGCACCGCGGACTGGCAAGCTTAGGGGGGGTCATGGTCCTTGGATCACTGATGGGCATGTTGGCGTGTCTCTTGGTCCTCCCCCCGGCCCTCAAACTGATGGAACGTAGATAAATGCAGATTTTTAACATTTTTTTTAGAAAGGAGAAAAACGATGAAAAAACATTTTATTCTTATTCACGGTGCGTGGCATGGGGGATGGTGCTGGGATGGTGTAATCGAGAAACTTGAGAAGGCAGGGCATACAGCTGAAGCACCCACTATGCCGGGACACCGTCGAGACGATGATCGTTCCAATATCCGATTTATCGATTACGTCGATAAAATTGTCAGCGTATTAGAACAAACAGATGCTCCCGTTGTGCTTGTCGGGCATTCGAGCGCGGGTTTCCTGCTTCAGGCAGCCGCTCCAAAAGCAGCCGACAAGATTGCGCATCTTATTTTCCTCAATGCTTTCATCCTCCCGAATGGCAAAAGTCAGTTTGACCTCGTACCCCCTGAAGTATCTAAAGGGATGACTGCTGCAGCAAAAGCATCCCCGGATAACTGCGTGCCTGTTGATGAGGATTTTGTGCGAAACATGCTTATGGCAGGGGAACCCGTTGAGAAACAGGATGCTTTGGTAAGCCGACTGGTACCGCAACCAATTGCTATTTTTACGACCCCCGTCGACACAAAAGATTTTGAGAAGTTGACTATTCCCAAATCAGTTGTGTTTTGCAAAGCCGATGCCTCGTTGCCGCCAGGTGCATATTTGAACATGGCTCAGGGACTCGGGGAATATAACCTTATTGAGGTTGAAGGAGGCCATGAATCGTTTTTTACCAGCCCTGGTGTGGTCGCTGAAGGCCTTCAACAGGCCTTGAAATAATTTTCATGCTTGTCAAAGAAACACCGCCCAAACCGCTCAAGCTGACCAGGGGAAGCCGTGGCGCTTTACAGCGTGCTAATCTTAACAACTTTTTTATTATTGAAGAACTCTGCAGCTTAGCTCCTCGTTGGCCTTTAATAAACGGCGCCCATTTTCGGGTCAAAAAGGGCGATATAGAGCCTAAAACACCTATTTTTGGGACGTTGAGCTATAGTATTCAATAAGTTAGCATGGCCCCACCCCAATTCACAAGAAAGGGTTAATGTGTAACGGAAAGAAACCGTTATGATGACATTGCGACAATTTTCAGCGGAGCCATCCACAATTCCCACTATTACCAGTTGGTATCTGGCCGATTTGAGTAAAGCACAGGGCAAGCAGGAATTGTTCACTCATCAATCAGCTCAGAAGCTCAAAATTCTTCGTGAGCATGCCTTGATTGAGAGCGCTATTTCTTCGAACCGGATTGAAGGCATAAATGTTGACCAGTCCCGGATTAATACTCTTATTTTGGGGAAACCGCTTCTGAAGGACAGGGATGAAGAGGAGGTCCGGGGCTACCGGGACGCTTTGCGCTTCATCCATGAAAAGGGCGGGGAAATTACCGTTTCAGAAGAAACCATTATGAAATTTCATAAACTTTCGCGTGGGCAGATATGGGATGCGGGCAAATATAAGGAAAAGAATATAGATATCATCCAGAAATACCCTGATGGACGCCAGCGGGTGCGTTTTGAAACTGTTCCCGCAGATCAAACGCCTAAAGCTATGCGTGAAATGATTGAACTCTGGTTTCGAGGGCTTCAAGAACGATGGGTCCACCCTTTTGTCCTCCTGGCGGCCTTGAATCTCGATTTCCTATGCATTCACCCCTTTCGCGATGGCAATGGCCGCGTCTCGCGTCTCCTTTTGCTGCTGACCTGTTATCACGCAGGACTTGAAGTTGGTCGCTATGTCAGCCTGGAAAGGCTGATCGAACAAAACAAAGAACGCTATTACGAAACGCTTGAGCAAAGCTCGCAGGGCTGGCATGAAGGCAAGCATGACCCATGGCCTTTCATCAATTACACTCTCTCGATTCTCAAAAACGCTTATCGTGAATTTGAAGATCGCGTCGGTCACCTGAAGAGCCCCCGCGGAGCCAAAACAGAACAAATCGAGGCAGCGGTTAAGGCATTTTCCGGAACATTTACCCTCTATGAACTTGAACGCGCATGCATGGGGGTTAGCCGGGATATGGTGCGAAAAG
>Ga0307425_1002242_pt1 | contig 11027 bp, 9 predicted proteins | sample SalMarWE160330MG_FD_202152 | JGI IMG/M metagenome (GOLD analysis project Ga0307425, IMG submission 202152) | Salt marsh sediment microbial communities from the Plum Island Ecosystem LTER, Massachusetts, United States - WE1603-30 | ecosystem: Environmental > Aquatic > Marine > Intertidal zone >... | reverse complement strand
GGTATTTTAAAATTAAAAATCGGTAAAATGACTACTGCACCCGTGCTATCGGCAATTTTGGGCAGGAGTGAACGTTTGACATTTCGTGTCATTGTGTTAAGTTTATGGATAGAGTGTTAATGCGGTGGATGAGGTGTTAAAATGAAAAAATCTCTCATTTCGACTCTATGTATCCTGACTTTATTTTGTCTCGTCTCCACCGGTGATCTGTTCGGTATCCAGGCCATGGGATATGGCCGTCTTGAGGGAAGAGTCGTCGATGAAGAAGGGAATCCTATCCCCAACGCAACCATCACGGTGGAGAAGCTGCAGCATATCTCCAAGAAATTAACCACCTTTTCAAAATCGGTCACCACTAACGAAAAAGGCGTTTGGATAATGTTCCATGTGCAGGGGGGCGATATTATCGTGACAGCCACAGCCGAGGGCTATTTTCCTGAAACAGAAAGAGTTGAGATCTCGCAGGACTACCCAAACTTTCACGTCAATTTCAAGCTGAAAAAAGCAGCAACCCCGACAGAACTCCCTGAACCCGAAGGATTATCTATAAACACTACCAAGTATTTGGAGGAAGGGGCAAAATATTTTCAAGAAGAAAAATTTGAAGATGCTATAAAACTCTACCAGGTTGTCTTAGATAACAATCCTGAGAACTATCTCGTTCACAAGGACATCGGCAATTGCTACATGAAGATGGAACGATATGACCTTGCAGAAAAGGAATTTCTAGAATTCCTCAGCGCGGCAAAACTGGAGAACAGCCCCACCAGCATTCCCATGCAGTCTGATGCCCTATCATCTTTGGGGACGATCAGCGCGAGAAAAGACGACAATGAGACTGCCCTCAACTACTTTCTCGAGGCTTATGAACTGAATCCCATGGATGAAGAAGTCAATTACAACCTGGGAGAGATCTATTTTTCTTTGAGGAACATAGATGAGGCCATCCGATACTACAGAATCGCCTCTGACATCAAACCCTCCTGGCCGGAGCCTTACATGAAACTCGGTTTTGCTTACCTCAACAAAAGCGACATGCCCAAAGCCAAAGAATATTTCGAAAAATTCCTTGAAATTGCGCCCGACCATCCTCAAGCTGAAGGGATCAGATATATCCTCGAAGACATCAAGGACGAATAATCCAAGTGTGAAATGGATGATTCGTGAGTTGAGATTGCTGCAAAGGCAAGGAAGTGGCCCACGAAACTGTAGTGAACCACTGTAAGTGGGCTACAACAAAGACTTTGTAGTGAGATCGGCTCGCCCGAAGGGTAAAAAATGCCGACAATAAGAATATATAATTTTTTAAAAGAAATGTATCGGCAGTTTTTACGAATAATTCATTTTAGAAGGCGATACTGAAGCCAAACCTATACCCCGGTTCTTCGCCTCTTTGTATCGGATAGACAACTTCCCACGATAAAATCCAGACTCTGGTGCCGAGGGCCATGTAAGGAAATTGGTACCCATTGTTCCGGGAGAACTGCCAACCCCCTCCCCCATAAAACCAGAATATCCAAAATTTGCGCGGGATCATGTAGGAAGCCCCGCCTTGAAAATAGAGGTCCCCATTGGAGCCCTCATAGTCCACATTCCCCGTAAAATATAAATTCCGTGCGACTTGACGTTTATAGCCCACCCTCACCGGATTAATGACAAAAGAGAATGTCAAATAATTATCAGCGGGTTGATTCTTTTTAGAGCTCGCCAATCCTTCATCGAGACAAATTCCCATCAGTAGAATACTCAGTAAGCCGATCATCATTATTTTTTTCATTCTCTCCTCCCAAATCCTCAATGATCCTGGTTAATCTTATCGGATCTTGTTATCTCCTGTTTAATCTTATTTTATTCCTGTTCGTTTCTCTTTCTGTTTAAAACAAAAACATAATATTGCAATCTACGTGCCAAATCTTCCAATCAGTGTAATTAATTTAAGATTGTAGCAAAAAAGATACAATTGATGAGATTTGAGGGAGAAAAAGTTTCTTAAAACGATCATTTATACCCAAAAAAGGCATTCTAAGGCATAAAATGTATCTATATTTAGCGTTATCTTATTTTTTTTCAAATAGATGTCGAGGCCCGTCCCCATATATAATACCATATACTCATATACTATACCAAATTGTTGCGTTTTAATCCGTCGCTCTTATTCATACCGCAGCGAATCCCCGGGATTGGCAACCGCCGCTTTTACAGACTGATAGCTGACCGTAAAGATGGCGATAAGAGCCGCCATTAATGCGGAGAGGACAAAAATATCGATGCTAATGCTCGTCCTGTATGCAAAATTCCGGAGCCAATGGTTCATGGCGAAGTAAGCGAGCGGCAGAGCGATCACACAGGCCACAAACACCCACTTTGTAAACTCTTTTGACAGTAGCAATACGATATTCGGAATGGATGCCCCCAGCACTTTGCGCACGCCAATCTCTTTAACTCGGAGTTCTGCAGAATAGATAGATAACCCAAAAAGGCCCATACAGGCGATCAAAATCGCAAGCACTGAAAAGTACTTGAAAATGTTGCTGACAACTTCTTCGGAGCGGTACAGTGTGTTCAGAAATTCATCCACAAAAGTGAATATCAGCGGGTGCCCCGGAGCGATCTCATCGAGTTTGGCCTTCAGGAATTCCATCGCCTCCGGGATATTCCCGCCCTGGATCTTCACGAGCATATAATTTGCGGCGCTGGGATTGTAATCGAGAACTAAAGGATCGACACTGTTATGCAGCGATGCGTAGTTGTAGTCCTTGAGAACTCCAAGAATTTTGACCCTTCCCTCATCGGCATGCCAGGCTTTTTTCCCGACGGGATCTTTTAGGTCAAGAGTTCTCACTGCGGCTTCGTTGATGATAAAAGCATGTTTCCCCGGTGACATCTGCGCAAAACTCCGGCCCTCTTTGAGTGTGAGGCCGAGTGTTTCGATATAGTCCTCATCCACCCGCACATATCTCAAGTTAGGAAGATTTTGATCATCAGGTGTGCCCTCGGGTCTAAACACTTCATATCCACACCGTTCGCCAGGGAGCTTGGAGACAGCACCAACTTTCGACACCGCAGAATTACGCATCAGTTCGGCTTTGATGGCTTGACCGTTTTTGATAAACGATCTCCTTAAGTCACCGTAAAGCTTAATGGCCACAATCTGATCTTTATCGAATCCCAGGTCTTTTTCGTGGAAATATTTCATCTGCTTGTAGATGGTGACCGTGCTGAAGATCATAAACACAGAGATCACAAACTGGAAGACGACTAATCCTTTACGGATGCGTGCCGCAAATGATTTGGGATCCTTTATTCCTCTGATCGAATCGACAGGTTTGAAACCCGATAAAAAAAACGCCGGATAAAGGCCGGCGAGCACTCCCAAAAATAAGACAGCTGCTAGAAGAATCGCAAAATTTTGTGGCACAAGAATCTGAGAGAAGCTCATGCTTTTTCCGGAGAGCTGATTGTAAAACGGGAGGGCCGCCCTGAAGAGAAAGGCAGCCAAAATCCCGGAGGCTATGGCCATGAGCATCGATTCCCCTAAAAACTGCTTCACCAACTGGCGCTTGTGTGCGCCCACAACCTTCCGGATTCCGACTTCTTTCATCCGTTTAAAAGCATAGGCGGTCGTGATGTTGACAAAATTCACTCCAGCAATCAGGAGGATGAAAAATGCGATCGCAGAGAAAATATAGACATAAGCGATATTGCTATTAGGGCCAAATTCCTTTTCCATATGGGAGTAGAGGTGGATATCAGTGATGGGCTGCAGATACAACTGCCTGGTGCTCGATTGATCTTTGTTCGCTCCCTCACCCTTATCAAAGTTAGCGATAAAGCTAGGAAGTCTGGCCTCCACGTTTTCACCCGTGTGATGGGGATCGACGAGAACATACGTATAAAAAGCGTTCCACCCACGGGAAGTCATCGCGCCCTTGTTCACATACTTATACATCGTCGACATGGAAACCAAAAAATCGAAACGAAAATGTGTGTTTGATGGCAGATCCTCGATAACACCGGTCACTTTCCAGGGCTTTGGCCAATCACTGAGCAGAGTTTTCCCGATCGGGTCTTCTCGGCCAAAATATTTCTTTGCTAAGCTAGCGGTGATAATCACTTCATCCACCTCTTCGAGTGCTCTCTCAGGATCTCCCTGGAGAAAATTCAGGTCAAACATGGCAATTGTTTCTGGATCTGTGAAAAATCCCCCGTCCTCATCGAATCTCTTCACCTCTCCTTTTTCAGGGATATAACTCACCACCAGGTCTTGCATGTAAAAGAAGCGGGTAATCTGTTCAATCTCCGGAATATCATCTTGGATGGAAAGGCCTATCACAGGAGATGTGCACGCCCATCCTCTAGCTGTCGGGGAGTCGGAATCGATCAATCGATAGATCCGACCGGCTTTGGGAAAGTGCCGGTCATAACTGAACTCGTGTTTGACGTGAAATATAATGAGAAGACTGCAGGCCATACCGACCGACAATCCGATGATGTTTAAAAAACTGTTTAATTTTTGTTTTTGAATACTCCTTAATGCGATCTTCAGGTAGTTTTTAAACATGACGATACTCCAATACAAAAGATTCGGAAGGAATGCCGGGAACGCAAGAAACACTTGCTTCCAGTACCAAGATCTGGCCCTCCATGCGCCTTTCTCTCGGAAGTCCCGTAAAAAAACTTCGTCGCAATCGCCGAGCTTTTCTTCGCACTCAAACGGAAAAAGCAGGTGTTTCATCAGAAACACGGCGATTTTCGATCGTTTGGCCCCCAAATTTTTCATATTCAATTTTCCTGTTTAGAAAAAAGATCCCTAATTCCCGACCAGACAGATTCTTGAATCCTCTGGATAGCCCTGAGAGCGGCGATCCCCTTCTCTGTGACTCCGTAGATGCATTTTCTCCGGCCGCCCCGTTCTGGAATGGGCTCACCATAACTTTTTGTCACATATCCTTTGTTCGTCAGCCTGTTGAGGGGCATATAGATCGAGCCAAAGGACCATTCCGTACCTGTCTCTCTCTTGATGTGATCCCTAATGGCAACGCCATAGGCATCTTCTCCAAGCTTTAAGATTGTCAACAATATGATCTCTTCTGCTCGGGATAAAAGTTTCATGAAGCACTCCGATCTTCAATTTCTATCAATAATTGATACTAATTATATAGACGTAATATTACAAAAAAGGTTTACTCCTTGAGGAAATTTGGAAAGTGAAAGTGGGGACAGGCCACAGTATGTTATTGTTATTAAATAGATTAACTCAATATTTGGGGTCTAAAAGGATCTTAAAAGCAGATTTTTTGGGGAAAAATCGTTTGTCTTAGGAGGGAAAATAAATAGTAAAAACTAAACAAGAAATTAAAACTGGATGAAAATAAAGTTTCTTAGAGTTCTAATTTTCACCCCCAAAAAGATAATCTAAGACCAAAATAGCATCCTTTTTTAGCGATATCTTATTTATTTTCAAATAGATGTTATGGTCCGTCCCCCTTTTATACCCTTTTATTTACCTTATTTACGGTACCCCTTTTCCCCCCTTTTCTCTTTTCTTTTCGTCCCCCTTTTCCTTTTGCCTCAGGATGAAAGCTTAATTCTTGAGATATTTTTCCAATGACTCAAAAAATTGTTGGACATAACCTAAGGTAGTCTGGAAATCGTTGTGGTCGCCCACAAGCAAAGCCAGACAATTCACCTTGATTTGTCCGGCTTCCTGAAGGATCAACACATTCAGGATCGGTGGCAAAAAACCAGGATTGGATTCAATCTCGCCCACAGCATCCAGGAGTCCCCTATCTTTGATCTCTTCCCTGATCATAAAGCCAAGATCCTCAATAGCCTTCATCGAAGCTGTCCAAACGTCCTCGAATGAGGGATTGGCATAGAATTTTGTATCCTGCGATATGGATTCCAGCCTTTTTTCCTGCTGATGTGACGCGCATGAAAGCATCATCAAAAGAACTAGCCCTAATCCGATAATCTTGATCCTCATGACTGTTCCTCTGTTTCCCTTGCCTCTATTAAACAAACATTCTAAGTTCTTGTAAAGAAAAAAATTAAAATATTCTCTTAATCTCTGCCTTGATCTTTGTTACAATCTGTTACGACATGTATGATGTTAGATTAATAATTACGAAGCGACAAAAGAAAACCGCCTCCATAAACAAAACAAAAAAGAAAATAGAGCGACGTAAATACCCACGAGTAGATTTTATAAGAAGGGCGAGTTATCAGCTCTCCAAGACTTCTCGAAATGGAATATTCACTCAGGATATAAGCCAGGGGGGCATGTGCCTCCTGCTGGACAATGAGGTCTATCCGGGAATGATACTCAAGGTTAAGTTCGAACTGCCCGGAAAAAAATATATGCCCATAAACACGTATGCCGAGGTCATCTGGCAGGATAATTACCTCACCGGTGTCAAATTTATCAAACCAGCCAGTCAAACCCAAAACTGAATATCTCGGTCAACCACAAAACCAGCACAAAATGGAATCGCATTATTTCTCAACAGTCAAAAAATCCAGATCACTGCTCTGAACAAGCGCTGTGATAGAACTCGGCCACTGCGACCATACACGAGATATCATACTGGTTCGAATCACTGAAACGGATCGCGATCACGCCGCCAGGAAGGACAACCAGCCGGTTACCCCCATGCCCAGTCATAGAGGGCGCTGTAACCAGACATGTAGATAATCTTACCTGAGGGATCCACATGGAATGGAGGTAAGTCTCCGGATTCCCGTACGACATTCCTGTGCTGTAGCCGATCCGGGATGTCCGATGAAGCGCTTCCTTCACTTTGTTTTTATTCAACAATTGGTTTCCCCGGTACACTCCCTCATCATGCAATAAGCGCCCGATCTGTGCCGCCTCGACAACCGTCGGGTAACTCCCCCATCCCATGATGGGTGTGCCTAATTCGCCATCGCTCTCCAGAGTCCTGGCAAGCGGCAAGTGGGGGATGCCCATTGGCTTCAGCACGTTCTCTTTGACCATAAGCCAAAAGTCCGCATCAGGCCCCTCTTTGGCTTTGACATACTGGTTGAGCGCATAGGAGACCGTAAATGTGTTTGTAGACGCATAGTTAAACTCGGTCGCGGGTTCCGGTGCCGCATCGGGGAGAGCGGAGATGGCAGCAATTTTATCTTCTGACGTTCGCGCTAAGATAAAACCAGCAATATTGTCCCCTGTCTCCCCACCCTGTGTCCCAGTCACCATGCACAAAGCATCTTCGAAAGTCACGTTCTGCCATCCGGGATGATCGGCCAATGCGGGGACAAAATCCACGATCTTTTCATCGAATATATCTTCACCATACTTTTCTGCCGCAAAAAACATGGATAGACCCATCCCGATGGATTTGGTAACAGAAAACACCCCATGGCGCATCTCTAAAGGATAGGGATAGGGGCCGCTCCGTGTGTATGCAGGCTGGAGATAGAGCACTCCATCAAGGAAGAGTGCGGCCATGCTGACCTCATCAGGAGGCAATCCGCTTTTGAAAAAATCCCGTGTCAATCCTGCCAGAGGCAATTCGCTCCAAGGCGTTGCCGAGGGTCTAGCGGCAAGCTCTTCTTCAAAATCGAGGATCTCTTGCTCAGCATTTTCAAACTGTTGAGGGGAAAACACCGCGGGAATGATTCCTATAAAATTGGCAATGTCATACCCATCGACAGGAGCTGTCTCCTGGGAGATCTGAATGGCCACTGGAGAGATCCCAGAGGAGTTGTAGACAAAAGTGGCTAATCCGTTCCGCGCCTGGCCTATGTAGTTATCCGTGAGGACAAAGGGAAAGGATCCTCTGGAATAACCGTTATCCCCCGGCTCCTGCCACACTCGTCCCGGAGACACAATGATATTCCAGTAGCTGCTCTGCTGGTTTCCGGATACAATGATCTCTCTGTACAGGGGGAGGAGATATTCTCCATAGCTGATCACAGGAATGGAAAAACCGGGAAACGTTCTCATGCCACTTCCCAACCAGGTGCTGTCGGGATGACTGGTATTCACAACCTTCTCAGAAAAATGCATCACTCCGGATAGCTGGTGAGCCGGTAGCAGGGTATCACCAATGGGCATGAAGTAGTCGTTGTGAACCAGTTCCTGGAAGTTGCTGTTCAGGAGATCACTGGCGGTCAATTTGTCTCGAACACCTTGCGGAGGCTCAACATCTGCTCCGCAAGTGGATGACACGACGCCACCAGCGCTTCTCGTCGACAGAACCGCGACGCCAAGAAATAAGAGAAATTTTATCCAGCCAAAAAATCGCATCGCCAAACGTGTTTTCAAAATCTGAATTTGACTCCAAATTTAAAGACCACTCCCGAAAGGCTGATCTCCGCTTTTCTGGCATTTTTGATGCCGGGACCTGAAGGTTCTTCGTCTCCCAGTTCGAGACTGGGATAATACTTGCTTGTGGCCTCTTCATACTCCTCGAGGTACCAGAAAGTTCCTGTATCCTTCTGGCTTCCAAAGGCATCTCGATACAGATTATCGACGTCCCAATTCTTCAAATTGACATATCTTCCAGTTCCTTCCACAAAAAGAGCAAAACTCTGAGAAATGCTGTATTCTAAGCCCACTCCTCCGTGAAAACCAAACCCACTGTCTTTCGCCGTCCCTTCATTTTCCGACCAGAGGGTGATGCCGAACAGTTCATTTTCTTCGCGTATTTTATAGTCCCAAGTCGCAAAATAGTATCCGCCCCCAGCTTTAAAATAGGCATTCATCTTCGATGCGATAGGAAGAGTGTAGTATCCGCTCAAAGTGATCGGCACGACTTTATATACAGGCTCCCATTCAAAGGAAACTCTGGCGAGAGTTCCAACCTGTAATTCCGCTCTCCTAATTATCGATTTCCGGATATATCCGACTCCCAGGCCTACACCGAATCGGTCTGTGATGTTGTAGATAAACTCCCCCTCTAACTCGTGCCCCCACTTCGCGTTTCCGATCTCTCCAGAAGTCGTCGCTCCGGCCACTCGTGCGATATCCATGAGCTGCTCGTTCAATCCTTCGGCAATGGTTGTCAGGTCTCCCCCAGAAATTCTCCCGTATCCGCCGTTCACCTTCAGGGTAAACTTCTTGGCCGTCTCTTGAGCCATTCCTGATCCGAACATAAGGAATACACACAAAATTGATGCGCAAACAACAATCGGTCCTTTTTTCATGTCTGCCTCCTTGCTAATTGACTGAATTATTCATAAATGATTCCGCAGCATTTTCAATCTTCCCTGATACTTGCGGGTCAATCTCACTGCACATACAATCAGAATGCTCACTCGAGCTTTTTTGCTTCTCATCGTTGCCTTTGACTGCAACTAATGTGCCAAATGCTCATATTAGATTTAACACTAAGCACTGAGGATCGGCCATGTAAAAACTGTTTACAATCGCGACAACTGATGTCCGGATCCGTACATCCAAATCCGGTATGGTTGACTTTACAAGCGAAGGGTTGGCTAAATTAGCCTTTTGCTGCGGAGCCGATGGCGTAGCACTCGTTGGACATGCCTAGCGTGTCCTCGTCACCAAGGGCCATTCGCCACGATGGCGCTCGTGTCTCCATGGAACCGAGGGACTCCACAGCGCGGACAGCATCGGTGTTGGTTTCGAGAATGCCGATCTGCTAGGAGAAACGGCTTATTTCTTGGAGCCGACGATCTCTATCCCATATGGGAAGGAAAAACTCCCGCCTCCGTAATTGCCCGTTACGGTGATTGTGTGTTTGTCACCCTTATTCCAGGGCACAGGGATGATGGTGATGGCATCCTTTTTTTTGAAAAAGACCATGAAATGATCGTCTGTCAAGTGAGAGGAGGAAGGATAAGCTTCCAGGCTTGTGGGGCCAATCATCTTGATGGTGGCCACGTCCACAGTTTCATATCCCGACCCCCAGAATTTGACCATCACTGTTCCGTTGCTTTTGGCCCAGTTCGTGTTCCACTTATCGGGGTTGAGCTGGATGGAGAGGTCCTCAGTTTTCGGCAACTTGCCGTGGATGAGGATTGTGTCGGTGAGATTCTTTGCTTCGTTACTATTATAAGTAAAAGTCAACGTGATGGTGTATACCGCGTTGGGAACCGGGTCGGAAATCAGGAGGATTGCAGATTCTTTGGGGAACTTTGCGGTGAAGTACGTTCCGCCCACTTCCCAATTGTTCGGATCGCTGGTGTCTAGAGGCAAAGTGTCTCCGCCCGGCCCTACTATAACCACTGTTCCGGGATCGATCGTCTCGTGCTCTTCGCCGCTGATCTTGGCGACCACCCAGTCATCACAATTATCACATTCTATCCAGCTCAGATTCCATTTCTCCGGCCGGATCTCGAGAGCGAGATCGCCCTGGGATTTGCGCTGGCGATTCATATGGGCCACAACAGCCTGGTAATTGGCCTTGACCTCGATCCTGAGTTGAATTTCTTCTTCGGCCTGGACATTCTCCAACATGATCTGCGAGGTGACTCCCTTCACATACACCTCTAAAACCTGATTTCCTGTCGGCAGGTTATCCATGCGAAAGTCTCCACTGGTATTTGTGGCGATCGGGCTCGATGTTCTCTGCATGCTCAACTGGACATCACTGAGCGTGATATTATGGCCTGTTATGGACACATTTCCGGTCAAGATGGCAGTCGATGCTGACGAAGCCACAGGGCTGGTCGGGGCGACTCCGTTATCATTCTGGCTGCATCCAACAGCTATTAGGGTTATGACCAACAAAACCGAGAAAATAAGATATTTTTTACTCATTATGAATTCCTCCTATGCCCGAAATAAAAAGCTTCACCCGCATCTATTTTGTCGTTCGACTAAATCCCCAATTGAAAATCTCCCTTGCTTCCATGTTTGAATAAATCTTAGATAACTGAATCATATATAATTATTACGTATATAATTATTATCACTGCTGTCCTGTTAAAAAATGCAAAAGTCTTGTAAGTTATTGAAAATAATAATGAAACCCGGGAAAATGGATTTTTCGATTTGAATTCACTTTTAAAGCTCGTGTATTACTTCTTTAACCGTA
>Ga0307425_1002240_pt1 | contig 11031 bp, 7 predicted proteins | sample SalMarWE160330MG_FD_202152 | JGI IMG/M metagenome (GOLD analysis project Ga0307425, IMG submission 202152) | Salt marsh sediment microbial communities from the Plum Island Ecosystem LTER, Massachusetts, United States - WE1603-30 | ecosystem: Environmental > Aquatic > Marine > Intertidal zone >... | reverse complement strand
TTCGTCGCGAGCTTAAATAAATGTAACGATGAAAGTTTCTCCGGAAGTGTCACCCACAAGAACATGCCCCCCTCAGGCTTCGTGCATACTATCTCTTCCGGAAAATGCTCCTCAATCATCGATACCATCAAATCTCTCTGCCTTTTATAAACCTTTCTTATATTCAGAATATGCTCGTCGAGGTCATGGTCAATCAGATATCGATAGACGGCCCTCTGCGAGAGATAATTCGAGTGCAGGTCGGATGACTGCTTTGCCACAACGATCTTATCCATTACATCCTGAGCCGCACAAATCCATCCGAGTCTCAATCCAGGTGTCACCACTTTCGAAAATGAGCCTAAAACAATCGTGCCGTCTGGGAGGTAACTCTTCATCGAAGGCAAATCTTCCCCGATGAATCTCAGCTCGCCGTAGGGATTGTCCTCAACCAAAACCATATTGTGAGCTTTGATTATATCGGCAAGCTTTTCTCTTTTCCGCCGTGAATAGGTTACACCTGATGGATTCTGAAAATTGATTACCGTATGGAACAGTTTTGTCTGATTCGCATTTAACGCATTTTCGAGCAAATCCGTATCTATGCCGTCATCGAGCAAGGGTATGGGCACAAACTCCGGTTCATATATACCGAAAGCCTGTATGGCGCCCAGATAGCCCGGCCGTTCGATAACAATCCGGTCCCCTTTATTCAGGAAAACTTTGCCGATTAAATCGAGGCCCTGTTGCGAACCGTTCGTGATCAATATCTCATCCGGGCTTACCTGCAGTCCCCTTTTTACAAAATATCGCTCGGCGATATACTCCCTCAAAGGCAAATAGCCCTCGGTCGTACTGTACTGAAGAACATTTTCGCCGTCTTCCTGCAGGACTTTCAGACACGCATCTGCAAGCTCCTTGACCGGGAATAGCTTAGGATTCGGCAAACCTCCGGCGAATGATATAACATTGCTGTCCTGGGTAACCTTCAAAATTTCCCTGATGAACGATTTGTGAGTTGTGGCCATCCTGTCTGCAAACAGATTATTCATTATTATTGACCTTCCAGTTTAAGCCCTGCCTTTTCCAGAGCCGTAAGCGCTTGTTTATGGCCTTCCTCATAACCGTACCAGGCCTCGACAATCTTCCCCTCCCGGTCGATAATGTAATTCAGCGGCACGCCGCTCATTTGATAGTCTCTGAATCCGATCTGCACAGCGGCGTCGGAAGAATCCAGAATACTCGGGAACGTCGCAGAATTCTCCTGCATAAAATCCAGTGCAATCTGCTTGTCATCCGCGCAATTGAAGCCGAGAATCACCAGACCGTTGTCTTTATACTTTTCAGAGAGAGTTTGGAGATGACACATCTCCTCCCGGCAGGCCGGTCACCCAGCCCGCCACATATAGAACCAAACGACCTTGCCGCGATAGTCCGAGAGCCTGGTCTTGGTTTCGTCAGCCAGGAGCAATTCGAAATCGGGCGCCTCCTGGCCCGGCTTGAGAAGCTTTTCGGCCGGATCGGGCGGCGTCCATTCCCGCCAGCCGGCCGGCGGCGCCCAGACAAACTTCTCATTCGGAATCTCGGCATTGATCTGCACATCCGACCAGTATTCATACCCGATGAGAGGGCGGGATACTCGAACAACCTCCTTCAGTTTCCGCGGAAGATGGTCCTGTTTGGAAAGCCAAATGTACCAGATCCGCTGGCGCTTCATGAAACTGACCTCGATCACGTCACACTCCTGACCTTTGATGCTCTCGGTGTCCCAGCCTCTGACGCCGTCCAGATAGGGCACAAGAGAATCCGTATAGCCGTGGAAGGTGCTTGGATCGATTATTGTCATACCCATTCCAGCCCTGAGCCAGCCCACCTCATGTCCGATAGAGTGCCTTCCTATTGGAGTGGTCTTTTTCATATAGATATTCGCCTGTGTTTGCACACCGCCATCCGAAGCAGGTGAATTTCCCTCCGGCCAATAAATCCAGAGATGATCGCCGTCGCCAACAAGAGTTCCGCATTCTGCGCCTTGGCTATTGACGGTCTCCACGCGAAAGTAGTTGGGTTTTTTCATCCAGATCAGGTAAGTACAATTGCCACAATCACCTTTATAGTAAAGGCTTTCGGCGCTTCGCATCGTTTCAATCATCTGCTCGTAGAGCCCATGCGCTTCGGGTTCATCCTTAAAAGTATCTTTAACTAAAACCGTCTTCGGCGTCGCTTTATTAGGTTCGGCCGGCGATATCGCTTCATTCGGCTCGGTTTGAGCTACAATTTCGTTTGGTTCAGCCTGTTTGGCTGCTTCAGGCGGCTGGTCCATAGGAACAGTCGCGGGCTGCTCACGCCGACGGTCCGGGCCGGCAAAATAGAGCGCCGAACATACAAGCACCACACCGACGCCGATGACCAGCGTTAATACAATAGTCTTGTTTTTCATTTGTATCACCAGCGACCTTTCTTCTCAAGTGTTCGAGGTGATTCATTCGATAACAACCGCAGTGCCTTTGGCGGACGCCATCAGCAGCGATTTATTTTTGGAGCCGATGTTATCGTAGTCCAGCGAGAAACCGACGATGGCGTTGGCGCCTAATCTCGCGGCTTCATTCCTGGCTTCGGCGATGACGTCATCCTGCATCATCCTCATCACTTCCTGGTACGACTCCGACCTTCCGCCGAATATGTCACGAAATGAAGTGAAGAAGTCGCGGACAACATTGACGGCCCTTACGTTCCGCACAATTACGATTCCCTTGTACTGCCTGATTTTAATACCATCCAGAATCGGCGTCGTGAAAATTTGAATATCGTTCATCGGATTCCTTTCATAATCCCCCGATACGTTCGATATAAACTGCCAATTCGCTGCCGAGATTGCCCGGTTTGTCCCAGCTTTGGTCGCCCCCGGCAACGTTTACGTTTTCCATCGTTACCTCGCTGCCGGTCGCACAATCGAACCAGCGTAATTTATACGCCCCCGCGGCGGTATTTTTCAAGCCAATTCCGCCCTGTAACTGCGATGCATACGCGATATAGCTTCCGCCCGGCCGAGCCAGCACATATTCCGTCCCGGCGAATCCAAGCTCATCGTGCGGCGAGAATTGTTGAAAATCAATCGACTCGAAGAAGCTTACCAGCCGCCCGCAGTCTTCCAAATCGCTTTTGGCCGTTGAGGCAATATCCATTCCTAAAATCATCACGTAAGCACCGGCCATTGCGCACGCCCAGCACTTCTTTCTGGATTCAGCACCGGTTCCCCAATCCGCCGCTTCAGACATGTTCAGATTGTAATGGCCCTTCGCTTGCCTCCACGCCTTCACAAGCCCGGCGTGTAACTCGTCCGCTGTCTTGACGTTGTACTGAATTGCGAACTGGTCGATGTTCGGCTCATCGGCGAACTCAGAGAAATCCAGTCCGTCGAGCTTGTGCACGGCGATGGCGTGGTCGTAATCGTCGGCGGCTCGGATTTCCGCTGCAATATTTTTTACCCGTTCGACACTTAATGCCTCCTGATATTCTTCGGCGATGCACCATATCAGATTTCTATGATGCTTGAACCGATTCACGAGCGAATCTATAAAATTCTTTTCTTCTTTGCCAACTCTGTCACCGGTTCTCCAAATCCGCGCGTTATCGTCATAAAGAAACAGGTATATAACTATGCCGTGCTTATCCATTTCTGCAAACCAGGTTTCCCATTGATCGAGCACGACGGGATTTATGCCTTTTGCCGGATCGTGATCAATAAATGGATTATGAGTTTTATCGCCGTCGCCGCCGTGCGAGCGTATCGCCATCATATAGATGCAATTGGCCCCGGTTCCTTTCATTTTCTCAATCAGCTCCATCTGGTCGCCGTCTCGTGTTCCTTCCGGCTTAAGCCTGCCACGATAGAGAAAATCCTCCGGGTCGCCCGGCCCGCACATAAAAAAAGGGCCACCGTCACTGCGTTTAAGCCACTGTGAATGCTTGGTATCGACAACAATCCGGCCGCTTCGAGATGTGGTTGATGTTACGGAATCTGCAAGCAGTTTCAGTGTGTGGTTTTCCTTCTCGCGGCCTTCGATTTTGGTGTCGTTCCAGCTTATAATCAAATCCAGGTCCGGCAAAACGACCATGGCCCGAATCCCCCCATGCCCGAAACAACCGTACGTATCGACCGGAACATCAGGCCAATGCCGCACACCTTCCCGATCAACGCCGTTTATCCACCAGAGCCAGCTATAGCTGCCGATGTGGTCGCACTGGTTGTCCGGGATTTGTTTCGAGCCGATGGAACGCTGGTCCGGAATCATCTCGGCAGCTACGTTGCCAACTCGCGGAATCGAGTTCGGCAAAGGATTAGTGACCGCCATTGTCGCGTATTCGCGGCTGATTAGCTGCTCATCTTTCCATTTTCCTTTTCGCAGATACAGCAGGCCGAAACGTGCAAAATCACGCGGCGAAATCGCAAGCCGGGCGGGCCTGTCGCCCGTGCCGAACGCCATGAATGTCGGATTGTCCTGGCATTGAAGCTTGTCGGTCAGCATCGGATGCAGAACTTCTTCATCTACTGTAGCGAACTTTGCGCCGTAAACCTTCTGAAACAACGTATCGAAGAACAGCGCCATCTGCCAGTCGTTATAATCGAAGGCCGTGCCGGGTGCCTCGGCCAGACCATAGCAAGATATCTGGTTGGCAAAGTGCCGCCATGTGATGCCGCAGTCCTTATAACCGAGATTTTTGTTTATCCGGTTCAGCCGCAGATCCCACTTGTTTATGCGTTCGTTGAAATTGAAAATTTTGCCGTCCTCGACCGCTTTGAAAAGAAAGTGTGCGTAAAGAGGTTTTGCAGCCGAGGCAACGTCATTTCGCCTGCCGGCATCACCCCAGGTATAGACCATATATCCATGCCGCACCACACAACCGAATCCACCGGCGTAATCGCTCAATTCCTTTAGCTTCTCTACATTCAGGCCGACCTGCTCGGGCGTTTTAATCGCCCACTCTTTCCCAGGATAAACCGGCGTGCGTTCACCTGCTGAGACTTCACCGAGCGTAATGCAAACCCAAAACAATGCTAAAAATATCTTTATCGGCTTCATTATCGCTCCTTATTCATCTTGAAGATTATCTTTCACCAGTGATGCTTCTAATTTTTTGTGTTCGCCGGTTGTATCGACCAGGACGTTATCAGAAAATAGCACATGCCTGCTCACTGCCCCTTCGAGAGTTAGAGCCTTCGGCCTCAGACTGGAGAACAGGTTGCCCGTCACGGCTATACCGGATGTGCCGTTTAGGACCATGCCGGCGGCTGCCAGGTCATTTGCCTCTCGCTTGACTTTGCCTTCGCCGATATAGCTGTTGGAGAAATTGTTACCGGTCACAGTAATGCGCCCGCTGCTGGGTCCGATGATCAGTGCGTATTTGCCCATGATGGTAAAAGTATTGGCACTAACGGTGCAGCCGTGAGCATCTCGCAGCGCAATTCCACCGGTTTCTTCGTGGGCAATCACGTTGGCACTTAATGTAATGCCATAGCAATCCCTGTCGAGCACGATAGCCGTGCCCTTGCACTCTTCGATCATATTGCCGGAGACAACCGAGCCGTAGGTATTTTCGATAACGACACCGTCGCCGAGATGATCGTCGAGGCAGTTGCCCGTCATGCAGAGATTAAAACCATCGATGAATCTAAGAGCGTCGAAATTTTCCTCGAACTGATTAGCCGAGACGACAACATCGTGACTGCCGATGGCGTTCAGCCCCGTCTTTTTGTTGTAGGTAATAAGCGAGTTGCAGATTCGCGGGTCTTCGTAGCAGAAGTATAGCCGGATGCCGTCTCCGCCGTGATAGCTGACGGTGACGCCGTCGATGAAAACCTCGTTTATCCGCCTGGCTTCGATCCCGTGGCCGCTCTTTTCGTTGCCGGTAATTCTGAAATCGGCCAGCCGAATACGCCACAGCTCGGCATTTCGATTATCGCCGCCGCCGGGATGCTGAAGAATAATCGCGCTTTTGCCTTCGGTATTGACGTTCTTGATATGCGTCGCCGTGCCGGCCCCCTCTATAAGAACATCGGATTTAGTCACCATCAAAGGTTCGTTAATCTCGAACGTCCCCGGCGGCAAACGCACAACGCCGCCTTCATCCGGCAGCGCATCAATTGCCGCCTGAATCGTCGGATACAGACGTGCATCGATTACTGCCCGCGCCCCAGGCAACCGCAACACGGTTGAACCAACTGCCCGCACCTGACCGTCCACGATGCAAAAATAGCTTATCATAGTCAATACAACAATAATTACTGTCGGCATCCAATACATACGTTTCATTGTGTATCTCCTAAAAAGATTATGAGGAATCTTTGTTCAGCAAAATTATAATCTTATTCGGCAAACGGGTCAAAGCTGTATAATCTTCTGAAAAAAGTACCAAAACAGCTTAGCTATATCGAAGGCCTCATCATTGTGGCCAAAAACATGAAAAGAACCGGCTGTCTTTCAGACGGACAAGGCACTCGATATTCCACGGAACAAGGCCACTGAACCGCGTTTAAGGTTACGCAGGTTATAGCCGCCTTCCTGGACTATCAGAGTGGGTATCCTGAATTGAGCCAAGCGCTGCCCGACAGCCTTAAGCACATCGACAGACAAGAGGAATGTCCCGGTAGGATCGCCTTTTAGTATATCGAATCCGACACTAACAACGAGAAAATCGGGCCGGAAACGCTTAATACAAACAACAGCCTTCTCAAAAGCTTTCAGGTAACCAGCATCTATTGTGTTTGGCGGAAGCGGGAAGTTATAGTTGAATCCCAGTCCCGCAGCCTCACCCGTTTCACCGGTAAAACCGCTGAAGTAAGGAAATGAATTGTCGGGATGACCGTGAATGGAGACGGTCAGAACATCGGGACGGGAATAGAAAATATCCTGGGTACCGTTGCCGTGGTGGAAATCAATATCAAGGACTGCTGTTCGTCCGTGAAGCGAGAGCTGATGGGCGGCGATGGCAGCGTTATTAAAGTAACAGAAACCGCCATAAACTTTTCGCTCGGCATGGTGTCCTGGCGGGCGGCACAGTGCATAAGCGAGCGGGACGCCCGCCAGTATCTCTTCAGCAGCCGTCATGGCTACATCGACCGAGGCGCGGGAGGCGAAATAAGCATTGCGGTACAACGGTGTGCAGGAATCGATACAGTAATAACCGGCCTGGACGGGAAGGTCGCGGGGTCGGCGATCCGGCCTGCGAATGGGAAAGGTGTCCGGATATACCGGCCGACCGGTATCGAGCTTTGTGCAAACAGTTTTCAAATAGTTGACGAAGTGCCGGTCGTGGACGGCGAGTATGACCTTTTCGCTGAAGCGCTTCGCAGGTACTACGGTAAATAATCCCAGCGGTAATACCGCATCGAGTAGCGCGCCTACTCTCGCAGGTCTCTCAAAATATCCCCGGCTGCGAACATGGTGGATAACGTGCTTCTGACTGGCAACCAGAGCAAAGGATTTCTGAATGTGGCCCATTGTGACCTGTTTGACGCTTTCAGCCGTCTTTACGTAACGCGGTGGTCGAAACCGCACCGGGTCATCGGTAAACGACTGTACGACGCAGCATATATAATGCTCGTCCGCGACGTGCCCGAAGCGGTGTTTCAGAATTGCTTTAACTGCGTTTCGGGCCTCTGAACGTGAGAGAATCGTCCTTCTGTTCAAAGGATCGAACAGAAGATAGGCTGTGGTCGGGGGTTCACCTACCGGAGTGTGATAGGCGGTACCGGTGATTGGCCTCAGGCCGTATTGTTCGTAGAATCGCATCCTCTTTCGGCTTTGCGCCAATTCGGCGGAATCTTTTGTCAGATCGGGATCATCAGGCTGAACCTCTATGTAAAGACCCTGGGACGACAGCCCTTCACAATATTCTCGAACAGCTTCGTACAAAGCGCCGCCGAGCCCTCCGCCCCATCGTTTCTTGCGAACCGCTATAAAATCCAGGAACGAGATGCGAATGTCGGGAAAGTGCAGCAGCAGAGCAAATCCAGTGACTCTGCCCAGGTTCGTCTCTGAGATTATCAGGGTAGTTTGGTACTCGTGTTTGAATGGATTAGCCAGAAGCTCCGGTATCCTGTCGGCATAGTCGGCCAGTATCGGAAAATTTTCACTGAAGATCTCCTCAACCTGCGCGACGCGATCCCTCGCAATAGGAAGGGCCGGAGAGGTTATGCAGCGAATACGAATCATAGTGAATCATTTCCTGACTAATCCAAAGAACCGTGGGCAGAGGACAGAAAACAGAATACTGAAGTCTGACGTCTGACCTGCAACCTCACGCACTATTCGCCATCGATTTCTTTGCCGCCTTGATGACGTTTTCCGTTGTGATGCCGAACTTTTCGAAGCAGACTTTGCCGGGTGCTGAAGCGCCAAACGACGACATTCCGATAAAGATGCCTTTTTCGCCGAGATATTTGTGCCAGCCTTGTTCAACGCCGGCCTCGACTGCGACTCTGGCAGTCACGTCCGGCGGAATGACAGAGTCTTTGTATTCTTGATTTTGTTTTTCAAACAGCTCCCAGCAAGGCATACTGACCACATGGGCGGCGATACTTTCTTCTGCAAGAGCTTCGGCTGCACTTAAAGCAACAGAGACTTCCGAACCGGTTGCCAATAGAAGAACGTCCGGTTTATCAACGGCACCCGCCAGCACATAAGCGCCCTTACTGAGATTCACCGCCGAGGTATATTTGCTCTGGTCCAGAACGGGCAATCCCTGCCGGGTCAATAGAATCGCCGCCGGGCCATCGCGATGCTCCAGGATGTACTTCCATGCCTGGGCGGTCTCATTCGCGTCGGCTGGCCGGATTACGAGCAGGTTCGGTATCGCTCGCAGGGCGGCGAAATGCTCGACCGGCTGGTGGGTTGGGCCGTCTTCGCCCAGGCCGATACTGTCGTGCGTGAAAACGAATATCGTCGGGTACTTCGAAAGGGCAGCCACGCGGACCGCGCCTCGCATATAATCGCTGAAGACCAGGAACGTCCCACCGAACGCGCGGGCCAGGCCGCTGACGGAAATCCCGTTCATAATCGCTCCCATTCCGTGCTCACGAATCCCGTAGCGTAAATACCTGCCGTCCCGCGCATCTTTTTGGAAATCCTTCGCATCCGGCCACCGTGTATTATTCGAGGGCGTCAGGTCTGCCGAGCCACCCAAAATCATCGGCATCTTCGGCATCAACGCAGCCAGGACTTTGCCGGACGCCTTTCGCGTCGCAACAGAGCTGCCCGGCTCAAACACCGGCAGAATCTCATCGAGGTCCACAGGCAACTTGCCCGCAACAGCTTCTCTGAACTGCGCTGCAAGGTCAGGATGAGCCTCGGCATATTTGGTCAGCAGTTTGTTCCATGCCGCCTCCGCTCTTTTGCCTTTCCTGCGGATTTTCTCCATATAGGCCTGAACCTCATCTGGGACATGGAAGCTCTTTTGCGGATCCCAGCCGAACTTTTGCTTAATCAGCTTGATTTCATCCTCACCCAAAGGCGCGCCATGAGCCCCGGCGGTGTCCTGCATGTTCGGACTGCCATAAGCAATATGCGTACGGAGCTTGATTAGCGTCGGCCGCTGCTTTTCCCTGCGGGCATTTTTCAACGCCTTCTCGAATGCGGCCATATCGTTGCCGTCGCCTTCGACCACGCGGACGTTCCAGCCGTAGGCTTTGAATCGCATGGCCCTGTCTTCGGTGAATGAGAGTTCAGTTTTGCCGTCGATACTGATGTGGTTGTCATCATAGACGACGATGAGATTATCCAGACCCAAGTGTCCGGCAAGTGAGCTTGCCTCGGAGGCGACGCCCTCCTGCAGATCGCCGTCGCTGGCGATTACGTAGATATTATAGTCGATGATGGGGAATCCATCGCGATTGAAATAATTCGCAAGATATTTCTGTGCAATGGCCATCCCGACGGCGTTGGAAATACCCTGGCCTAGAGGACCGGTAGTTACTTCGACGCCGTGGTTCGGCTCGTATTCCGGGTGTCCCGGCGTCTTGCTGTGCCACTGACGGAAGTTTTTCAGGTCACCCAGAGTTATGCCGTAACCTGTCAAATGCAGTAGCGAATAAAGCAACATGCTGCCGTGGCCCGCCGAGAGCACGAAACGGTCGCGATTATGCCATCTCGGATTAGATGGATTGTACTTCATATATTTTGTCCAGAGCACGTATGCCGCCGGGGCCATACCCATCGGCATACCGGGATGGCCCGAATTGGCCTTCTGCACTGCTTCGGCGGACAAGAAACGAATCGTCTGTATACAAAGCTCATCAAGTTCCGACAAACCCGGATTTTTCACAGTTAAACTCATCACGAAATTCCCGTAATAAAAGTTGACATTACATTCAAAGCCACAAAACACCAGTGATAAAGTAATGGTTATCTGGCCATTTAGCAAGTCTTTTGTTGTTAAGACGCTCGATGGCCGGCTTTAAAGTATCGCCGGCCCGGAATTGACTTTTCGGAAAAAATCGGGAAAATTGGTAATTTCTTGAACTTCTCAACTTGCTGCGCATCTGTATAGGTCGGAATAGCGCATGAACAAGGCTGCCAGATTAAGAGAACAGATATTGCTGCTTCGCTGTCAAATCGGCGATATGGATGCTTTTACGGAGCTTATCGAGCATTACCAGAGACCTCTGCGCTACTTCATAAACCGCTTGCTGGACAACAGCGAACTAACAGAAGATATTTTTCAGGACACGTGGTTAACGGTCATCAGACGAATACACGGCCTAAAAGAAATCGATGCCTTTCCGGCGTGGTTGTACCGTATCGCGCGCAATAAGGTTTACCAGCAGCTCAGGAAGAAAAGGAACGTATCGAGGCTGGATGAAAACATCGCGGTTGAAGATCACGCCGAAGAAGATGTTTTCTCTCCTGAAGATGCGGCAAAAGTTCACAGATGTCTGAAAGAATTGCCGCCCGAATATCGGGAGGTCCTGATGCTGCGGTTCCTCGAGCAGATGTCGTATGAGCAGATTTCGCATGTATTGAATTGCAAGCTGGGCACCGTTCGGTCGCGACTTCA
>Ga0307425_1002239_pt1 | contig 11042 bp, 7 predicted proteins | sample SalMarWE160330MG_FD_202152 | JGI IMG/M metagenome (GOLD analysis project Ga0307425, IMG submission 202152) | Salt marsh sediment microbial communities from the Plum Island Ecosystem LTER, Massachusetts, United States - WE1603-30 | ecosystem: Environmental > Aquatic > Marine > Intertidal zone >... | reverse complement strand
TTAATATTATTATCCAATTTCATTGCCAATTCGGACAAGCCCTACGTCGTTCTTGAACGTGGGGATGTCAGGGCCGTGATAGTCAATAACGAGCCGGTCGATGATGAAGTGTTGCCGGGACATCATGGTGGCTACAGCGGCGTTGCTTCACTTACTCACCGCCAGAGAGAACAGAATCTTTTCGTTCCGTTTTATGCCGGGCTTAATTTCGAGCATATTCATGATGGAACCGTTAAACCAAGAGATATCCTCTTCGAGCCCCGGCAGGCCCCGATGCAGATAGGGCAAATTGATGAATATACGGCGGAACTTTACCAGCCGCCGACGCCGAACTGGCAGCTTGAAAGTTGGCTGCGGTATAAACTGCTCGATGACGGCGTTATTGAGATGACGCTGGAATGTATTCCCCGCGCCCGCACTTTTAAGAATGACTATATCGGTTTGTTCTTCGCCAGCTACATAGATAAGCCCGAGTCGCTGGATATTCACTTTTTAGGCCGCCCCGCCGATCAGAACGACGCTGAGACTCGGTGGATTCGCGGCGTGACACCAGAGCATGGGACATTGTCGACTCATTTGGCTACCGATGACAATCGCAATTTAGCCCACGATCCGAACTTCCCGCTGACTCTGGTCTTCAATAAATCGAATTATCGCTACACTGAGCCGTGGTATTACGGCGTAAGCCACGGAATGGCCTTTGTGCTGATGTTCCGGCCAGGTGATAACGTCAGGCTAAGCCAATCTCCTTCCGGAGCGGGCAAAGGTAATCCAGCCTGGGATTTCCAGTGGTTTGTACCGCAGTACAAAGTCGGGCAACGCTATCGCTTTGTCATGCGGGCGATGTATCTGCCGTTCGAATCACGGCAGCAAATCATCCGGGCAACCGCCCGGCACCGCACCGCTTTGGAACGGTGATTAACTAACACTACACTTGACAATAAGCATACCAATCGTATTTAATACTTATTTATGCGTTGATTTGGTCTCTTTAAAATACTGATGGAACAAAATATCGATTCCTGCATTCGTTGAGTACATGTTAAACCGAGGATGATCCATCCCCATCCCGATAACAACAATCGGGATGAAGCGGCCACCCGATAGAATCCGATGCGAAAAGGGTGACCTCAAAGACTCGTAGGGTGGGCAAATTCCGTTTTTGCCCACGCGGATTAGGCTAACTTATAATAGCCTGATTGAATCCGCGTGTGCAACAAGTTGCACACCCTACAACTTTGGAACGGTGATGAACTGACAATTAATTCCTCGAAGAAAGGGCACGATGAGACATATAATCAAAAGGTGGGGCCTATCTTTACTTATAGGAACGGTATTAACCTGTACAATTCAAGGTCAGGAATGGACGCGATTTCGCGGCCCGAATGGCCAGGGGATAAGTGATGCCCGGACGATTCCTGTAAAATGGACTGAAAAAGATTACAACTGGAAGATAAAACTGCCAGCCGGAGGACACGGCTCGCCGGTTCTCTGGAATGACAAAGTGTTTGTGACCTGCGAAGACCCGGAATCGACCGGAGGTATACTTCTGGCACTTGACGTTTCCGACGGCCGGGTGCTGTGGCAAAAGAAATACAAGCTAACCGCCTACCGCTTCCACAATGACAATAGCTACGCAACGACTACACCGGTTGTGGACGCCGAGCGGGTTTACGTCCTCTGGCAGACGAGCGGCGAGACGATTATTGCCGCCCTGGACCATAACGGCCGGCCGATTTGGCAGCGTGACCTGCCGGGTATTTATTCCCGCTTTGGCCCGGGAACTTCGCCCATCGTTTTCGATGACCTCATCGTGTTTCCTCATGAGCATTGGACAAGCGGTCCGGAGGGCGGCAAGCACGCCAGTTCATGGATTGCTCTGGACCGCGAGACGGGCCGGACACGCTGGACCACTAAACGCAACAATGCCGAGATATCATATTCGACGCCCTGTGTCTATCGGCCCGACGGCCGCGAGCCTCAGTTGATTTTCACAAGCTGGGCTCACGGAGTAACGGGAATTGAGCCACAAACGGGAAAGGTGATATGGGAATTGGATTCGGTATTACCCGGCCGGGTAGTCAGTTCTCCGGTTATTGCAGGGGATTTGATCATCGGCACATGCGGCAAAGGCGGGGCCGGGATTCAGTTGTACGCGATCAGGCCTGGCCCAGCGGACAATCCCGGAAAGGCATCGTCGGCATATAAATGCACCGGAAAAATCGCCCCTTATGTCCCTACCTCACTGGCAAAAGACGGTCTGCTCTTTACCTTTCACGACCGGGGAGATGTATCCTGTCTGCGTAGCCAGACCGGCGAGGTGCTCTGGTCGGAAAAACCGGGTGGAATGTTTTACGGATCGCCGGTCTGGGTCAATGGCCTGCTATACTGTATCAACAGAAAAGGCGAAGTTCTCGTTCTTAAAGCTGCGCCCACATACGAACTTTTGGCCGTCAATCCGTTAGGTGAAAAGAGCCAGGCCACCCCCGCCATTTCCGGCGGGAAAATGTACCTGCGCACGTATTCGCACCTGATCTCGATTGGGGGCCGGATATAGTTAAAAAATCGATTTGCCCGGTGACTATCTCGTAAGCGGTAAAACACGTGTCTCTACCGACTTCCGGATCCTATCGATAAAATTGGAATAACTCTTTTATATAAGCTCATACGAACATTATGTTTACAGGCTCGTATGTTAAAAAAAAGCGTTACGTTTGGCATGGATAATGGCACTTAATTATAGTTCTCGCCGAGCAAGTTTTGCAGGGAAGGAGCGATTGTATGCTGAATGGAGGCTGCGGGGGTACTAATAACGAATTTGAAAAAAGTGGAATGAAAAGCACGCAAAATATAACACACACTGTATATAGACACGCCGGAGGTGTATATGCTGTAATCAAATCGGTGCTGGGATTAACCAGAGATTTAGTCAAGAGCATCTATGTAGGTATTATTCAGGTGATTACGAGACTCGCTTACGTCGAGAGAGAAGTACCTTCTTCAATCAGTCTGTGGGCAAGGCTCGACGTGATGCCGCGAGCACGTCACCATGAGCGTCACAGGTTCTCCATCGGAAGAAACACGCTTATCGAAGGCCTGTGCGTAATCTGCACCTGGCATGGTGACGTTATCCTTCAAGACGGCGCCAGTATCGGCATCGGCAGTATTGTGATGGGACCGGTACTGATGGGAGAAGGCTCGGCCTGTAGTCAAAACTGTTTTATCAGCGGACAATCCCATCTTTACGAAGATATCTCGAAACACTTTCTCAGACAAGGCGTTCAGACCGGGCAGGTGGTCATTGGAAAAAATGTCTGGATCGGCGCCAACTCTTCAATACTTCCCGGAGTGACCATCGGGGACAATTCAGTTATAGGCGCCGGCTCCACAGTCATCAAAGATGTCCCTGCCTACAGCGTAGTAGCCGGAAATCCGGGGAAGATTATAAAACAGTATGATTTTGAAACAAAGCAGTGGAAGCGAGTCTGAAACTTTTGGCTAAGCAATAAATCCAATCCGTAATTACCGATACGCAAGTTAGATACTCAGGGTTCTTTCCGCTTCATGTTTGAGATGCATAGCAGGGGGAATTCAGGCATACACTCAAAAACTCCCGACATTTCACTTGTTTTTCTATCTGTGAAAACGTATTATGAACTTTGGAATCGCTACTTCATGTAAAGATTTCCGGAGTACCGATATGTACAGACGACGAGGATTCACATTGATCGAGCTGTTGGTGGTAATCGCCATCATCGCGCTGTTGATGGCGATTCTGATGCCGGCACTGCAGCGAGTCAGGAAACAGGGACAGGCAATCGCCTGCATATCCAATCTGAAACAGTGGGGCTTATTCTGGTACTTCTACAATGGGGACAACGACGGCAAGTTCAACAGAGGCGCTTACAACAATAACCCTGCCGCGAACGACTGGCCCGTCACGATGTTGCCTTATTACAAGGATAAGGGCAAATTGACGTTATGTCCTTCCGCCACGTTACCCATGGCTTCGGGTGGCGCCTTCGAGTATCGAGCCTGGAATTGGGACGTGGAAGGCTGGGGAAATATCAGAAACAAGAACCCGGAAATACGTGACAAGGGCAGCTATGGCCAGAACGAGTGGATCTGCGATCGCGACAATGACAACCATTGGAGAAAGCACCACAAGATCAAGAAGCCAACCAATGTGCCGCTGTTCTTCGACTGCGCCTATATCGACGCAATGCCTAATCATAACGCGGGTCCGCCCCTGACCAAAGGATTGGATACCCCAGACAACGAATGGAATGTCGTCTGCATAGACCGCCATTCCGGGCATATCAATTGTCTGTTCGCCGACTTCAACACGGTCCGGAAGGTTGGGCTAAAAGAGTTGTGGACCTTGAAGTGGCATCGGCAGTTCGAAACGGCAAATGACTGGACCAAAGCCGGCCAAGTCCAGCCGGGCGACTGGCCCGAGTGGATGAGAGGCTTCAAAGACTATTAACAAGCCTCTCCGTCTAATTCAATAGACGGACGATTCTTCGGCCTTGCTCAAATTACCGATTTTCTGTCAAGAACTTAGAAATCAATCATTTGCCTTTGTCTATGATCACACATCAGCCGGAACGGTAAATGGTGCCCGGTAATTTCGCGACAGATATAGATTCGCTTCATTGCTGAATTCGCCAACGAATCTTTCCGTGCCGGAATCCATTGTCAACCAGGGGCCAAGCGTCATCGGCGTTTTTCCCAGGTCCACGTCATGGAGCGACAGATGTTCGGAGGCGCGCTCGAATGCATCCTGCAGGTCCTTCTTCGAACCTGTCGATTGTGCTATTTCTTCGGGCGAGGTCGTGCGCCCGAGCCGGTAGGAAATATTTCCTATATGACACAAGGCGGTCGAAAGATGGCCTTCGAGGATATCAGCGTTCAGGTCGCTGACATTCCGGCTGCGCACCGCCTTGATGAAATTGGCATGGTGACCGCTGCCGCCGGTGACCTTGAACTGCCTGATTTTCTTATCGTTGTAGTCGAATGCCCAGCCGCCGGCGAAGTAGCCGCCCTCGCACTCGATTGCCGTATAGACGCGGCTTCGGCGGTAGGTGAGGTCCATGTCCGAAGTACCCTTCCTTTGCGGCAGGTTGCGCATCTCGAAGATAATCGGTGCCGGCTCGTAATCGAAGTACGCCACCTGGGTGTTGGGGGTCTGCCTGTCGTCATCCCAGAGGAACTCTCCGCCGAAACTCATCGCCCGCGGGGCCATCGAGTTATAGCCCAGCGCCCAGCGGCAGACATCGAGAAAATGTATGCCGTTGTTGCCGAGATCGCCGTTGCCGTAAGGCCACTGCCAGTGCCAGTCGTAATGCAGGTTCTTGCGCATCAGCGGCACTAAGGTTGCCGGGCCGGTCCATAAGTCGTAATCCACACCCTTCGGAATCGGCTGAGGGCCGTTGACCTTTCCGATAGGCCCGCGCGCGTCAAAATAGTAGCAGCGGGCGCGGACTATCTTGCCGAGATTGCCCTGATGGATAAACTTGAACGCTTCGGCAAGGCCCTCATCGGAGCGGCGTTGCGTGCCGGCCTGCACGATCCGGTTATATTTCCGTGCCGCCTCGACCATCTTGCGGCCTTCCCAGATATCGTGCGAGACCGGCTTTTCGACATAAACGTCCTTGCCGGCTTGACACGCCCAGACCGTCACCAGCGAATGCCAGTGATTCGGCGTGGCGGTAACAATCGCGTCGATATTCTTGTCTTCCAGCAGCTTGCGAACGTCAACGTAAGTATCGACCTTTTCGTTGCGTTCTTTGAATTTCGCAACCTCGCGATCGATCAAATTCCGGTCGACATCGCAAAGAGCCACAATCCGGACGCCGGGGATATTTCCGAACCACTTGATATGATTGCTGCCCTGGCTGTTAAAACCCACCACGGCGACGCGAATATCATTGTTGGCGCCAAACACGCGACTATAAGGCGCGAGCGCTGCGGCGGCACCACCAATAAGGGAACCTTTTATAAATGTGCGGCGTGTAAGAGGCTTCATAATCGTTCTCCATATTTCTGCGATTTCCAATCGGCGATACAATCAAAGCACAATAAGTAACGCTACCAATTTTATTACGGAAAAGCAACTATTCTCCTGGCTTTTTAAGTTATTACCAGCATATCCGAAGAAATTCGCATACCACGAGCCATGGATCATGCTATCAGCTACCTGCTCTAAGCAGAGTCAAAAGATCAGCCATACAATATTCTGCCCTCAAAGTATAATTTTCTTTAGTTTTTTAAGACTAAAATTTAAACTAATCTTCTAATTTATCTCTAATTTACTTCAGCTACAACTCTTACGGTAAAAACATCGTGCCTTATCGGGTCTTAAAAATATGTAGCCACCACACTTGCATTGATTATTGGATTTTATTACAATACCATAATAGTGGTTTGCAGGAGAGGACCACGTTAGTTAGTCGGGACAGGAGGTCCACTGCTGCGATCATGTGAAAAAGGAGATGGTGTGTCCTTTTTTACCCTCTGAATCTGTATCTTGACAGATAAAGGATAAAATAGATGAAGAGTGAAAAGAGCCATGTGCGCGCGGCAACAAATTGGAATGTAGTGACTCTACGAGACATCGAGGGCATCGAGAGTATCCGTTCGGTCTGGGAACTTATGCAGAACAAAGAGCCTTCCCCTGCCCCCAACGCCGATATTGATCGATATCTAAGCTACCTGAACGCAATCAGTGACATTGCGCGGCCGCATATCATTCTCTTCGAGCATAATGACCGTCCTGCCGCGATGATCATTGGCCGGATTGAAAAGTATCAGATGAAGTTAAAATTCGGGTACTTGTCCCTTCCTTGCCCAAGTTCAGAATGCTTGAGGGTTGTCTATGGAGGCGTTCTTGGCCAACCGAATTCCGATCTCTGTTCTGTAATGGTCGGTGAGCTAATGAAGCAGCTACAGCAACGTCAATTCGATATGGTTTCCTTCAATCACCTGAAAATTAACACTCCCTTCTATCAGGCCGTTCGAACAATACCAGGTTTCCTGGTTCAGGATCATTTCCCGATAATCAACGAGCATTGGCGAATGGCTGTTCCGGATAAGATCGAGCAGTTCTATTCGGCACATTCTCGTGGACACAGACACAATCTGCGTCGGGCCATCAGGAAATTTGAGGAGGAATGTTACGGTAAAAGTAAGATAGTAAACTATTCAGCCAAAAGTGACGTAAATGATTTTATAAAAGTAGCTGCTGATATTTCGTCAAAGACCTATCAAAATAAGTTGGGGGCAGGCTTGGTCAATGATGAGAAAATGCGGTCTCGACTGGTCGCTAAAGCCGTAAAAGGCTTGTTCCGGGGACACATCCTCTTCTCAGGTGACATGCCCTGTGCTTTCCAGCTTGCACTACAATACCGGAGAACCTACTATATGATGAACATCGGCTACGACCCGGCTCTTAGCTCTTATAAACCCGGACTGATCCTGTTTCTGAAGGTTTTGGAGTCCTTATGTACCGATCCTTCGACGGATATGATTGACTTTTATTTCGGCGATGCTGAGTATAAACAGCGTTACGGAACCGAGCATTGGCCGGAAGCATGGATTCACGTATTCGCACCAAGACCGTGTCCGATAATTATTAATACGATGCGAAGTTCTGCGGCGGGCGTGAATGCAAGTTTGAAATATGTTGTCAATACGTTCGGTTCAACGGAACGGATAAAACGAAAATGGCGCCGTTTGTTGCAGGTAAAGGATAAAATGGTCAAGCCGCCAGGGTAAATCAAACAGCGGCGGCATGTTTCCTTTCTGCCGGTTTGCTATAACAAGATACGAAAGATTTCTTAAAAGATCGTAATCCAGACTAAATCTTCGAGAAGTAAACATTCGGAATCTTTATTCATTAAATGGTATTTTTACCGTCAGCATGCTTGAGAGCATCTGTAAATTCTGAGATGCTTTTTGATTGCCTCATCAAGGATTTTATCTGTTCTATATGTTTCATAGAATTGTAATTCAGCTCAGTCGCTACCGACTATCAAAACCTGTCATTAGCAAGCACAACTCATCGAAAAAGTACCGGGTACAATTCTCATTCTATGTCAGTGCCATTCGTACCGGGCACCATTAATTCTCCCTCCGCGTGTAGCATACCCTGACAACAGTATTAGGTGCGTAGTCAAATGACTACAACGAATGATAGCGTACATATTGTTATCTCCGAATGATTTCAAAAACAGGACGACTTTCTGCCGTGTGCAGAATACCCTGACAATGATTTTATGTGCGTAGTCAGATGACTACGTCGAACTATAGTCTAATTAGCATCGGCTACGAGATATCCACATGAAGCATTGCGCTTGTAGAGGTATGGTTTCAGGATGAAGCATGCTTTGGCTGGCAAGGAACGATAACCCCTGTATGGGCAAAAACAGGCTCGCATCCCAGAGCAATCAGGCAGACAAAATATGAGTGGCTTAATGTTGTTGGTACAGTTTGTCCTGAGAGTGAAGAAATTGTAGGACAAGAACCAATTCCAATTAGTATAAATCCCGTTGAGAACCTTTAGCATTACCTGCGAAGCCATTATTGTGCTAACAGAATTTACGCCGACTATGATACCCTTTGCTTTGCTGCTGTTGATACGCGGCAGAAAGCTGCTCTTGATAAGTAAACAGTCAAATCATTTTGCTTTATTAAATATGCCCAGCGCGTTAATTAATCAGAAATGGCATTAGAGGTTAACCCATAAAATAGTGTGCATCCCTAATTAATTCCATTTATCGTTTATCGCTCCGTATTATCTCATGAGATACTTTTCAAGAAGCTCTTTACCGCGTTTGATCTCTTCCCTGCCGCTCGACTCAATACCATACCAGCCTCTGTAGCCGGAATCCCGGCAGAGCTTTATCATCCCGGCTGTCTGCTTCTCCTCAGGCTGGTTTCTGTATGACAACCCGCCGGCGTAAGGGAGCATCTTTTTCAAATATTCATAGTTGTCGAATTCTCTGCTGGGACTTCTCCAGTCGGGGTATGAGCCGAAATTCGGATTATCAACCTTCCTGAAAAGCGACACCATCCAATCGGCATCGTTCGACAACCCACCGTGGTTCTCAATCAGCACACGTATGCCGGCAGGCGCAGCATACTCCAGCAGACGATTATAGCAGTCGGCCGCCCATTCAAGCGCCTGATCCTTAGGAGCATCCTTCGGGCCGCGGCAATTGGTCCTGATGGAATGGCATCCAAGGTACTTCGCTATATCCAGCCACTTACGGTGGTTTATGGCGGTCTGGATCCGCACAGCCTCGCTCGGATCGCATGTCTCGCCCTCATCATCCACCATTATGAGAACCATCGTGACGTTATATTTCTCAGCATTGCGCCGCAGGTTCTGCAGGTAGGAGTAGGTCGGCAACTCAAACAGAGTGCTGACAAATTCAATTCCATTAATGTCAAAATCATCCCTGGCAATTCTTGGAAAATCCAGGTTCTTCCACTTACCATCTCGTATTTCCTGAACCAGTGCCCATTGAGCGATAGAAATATCATCTTTGGGTTCCCGCAAGGCGGGGGCCCTTTTCACAGTTCTGGGTGCAGTATTAGCTTTCGTATCTTTTACCAGTAGTAAGCTGCCAAGACCACCTCCGGCTGCAATTGATCCGGCCAGGAATTCTCTTCGATTGATCCCTTTCATGGCTTTCCTTTCTTTATTTCCAGAATTAATTTCTCATCGGTTCCGGCAGGCCATAGTATCGCAAAGTCCGGCTGCTGCGGTGCTACTACAGCTCCCAACCCTTCCTGTATTCTCGTCTCAGATACCTTTCAGCTCTCTGGAAGTTGGTTAATTTCATGCTTTCACTGTCATAATTCACCTTTCTGCCCGCTCTTAAAGCTACGGCACCGAGATTGATGGTTTCGGTGACAGGGCCTGCAACTAAGAAGCTGCCGGGCGACTCTTTCTTGTTTTTAATGCAGGCGGCCCAGGTGTCCGAGCGTCTTTGTCGCCCTTCTCGCTCAACCTCTTTTTCTCCGGCGTAATCCTGCATTCTCTTTTCCGGGATAATACGCGGGTTTTCGCCGCGGAACTCGGCAAGAATCTTGCCTTTGTCCCCCACGAACATCATCCCTTCGGCTTCTAAGGATTTATTGTCTGCCTCTAACTCCTCAGGAGGAAATGGTTTCATGCCCCCATCGTACCAAAACAGGTCGAAAGCAGGTAAAATTTTCTGTTTCGGGAACTTGAACCGGATCGTGCAGGAGTATGGGAAGGCCACATTATTGTTCACCGCCTGACAGACCTGATCGACAATGGTACGCGTCGTCGTTCCGTAGGCCTCGGCACTGATCGGCGGCGTTTCGATGCCAAGGGTCCGGAATAATGGAAACAGGCTGTAATGTCCCATATCCGCAATGCTGCCGCCCCCGAAGTCATACCAGCCGCGAAAGACGTTGAACGTATAATTCGGGTGGTAAGGACGGTCCGGCACGGGCCCAAGCCACAGTTGCCAGTTGAATCCCTTCGGCACTGGGGGCGTATCCGTAGGATTGGACGTCCATTGGGGCCACACGGGTCTGTTCGACCAGTTATGTATTTCTTTGAGTGTGCCGATTACGCCGTCCTTGATCCATTTGAGCGTCAGCTCGTTTTCGCGTCTTTCGCTCCAGGCCAAAAGATGCGTTATAAGTTTCGTCCGGCGGGCCGTCTCAATGGCCAGCCGTGCTTCCGATATCCTGTTGGCAATCGGCTTATGTGTGACGGCGTTCTTTCCTTTCTTCATGGCGGCAATGGCTATCGTGGCATGAAGATGGTCCGGCGTCATAATCTTTACGGCGTCCAGGTCCTTTTCCTTTTCGAGCAATTCGCGAAAGTCCTCGTAAGAATTACACCCTTTATACGTGCCCGAAGGCATATTCTTGGCGTAATACTTTTCCACATACTCCTTGCCGATGTCGCGCCCGCCGGGAATACCTTCGATGCCCGCGCCCCAGTTCGAGTCGCCCAACGTTTTTCGGATGCCGTCGCGGATGCCGTTCGGCGACCAGTC
>Ga0307425_1002238_pt1 | contig 11045 bp, 2 predicted proteins | sample SalMarWE160330MG_FD_202152 | JGI IMG/M metagenome (GOLD analysis project Ga0307425, IMG submission 202152) | Salt marsh sediment microbial communities from the Plum Island Ecosystem LTER, Massachusetts, United States - WE1603-30 | ecosystem: Environmental > Aquatic > Marine > Intertidal zone >... | reverse complement strand
GGACCTGGGGATTGATTCCATAAAGAGGGTAGAGATCCTCTCTGCCATCAAGGATCAATTGTCGTGGCTACCTGAGGTGGATGCAAACGAGATGGCGAACATCCAGACCCTGGGAGACGTCATATCCTTTATGGAAAGATTTTGCCCGGATAAAGATAGAAATGTAGCGGCGGAGGCACAGGCCGCGCCGTCCCCTGTGGAGGATGACGGTCTTGTTATAGATGATGAAGGGCCTGTGGATCTTGGCAGGTACCTTTTGAGAGAGGTTGCTGCCCCTCATTCCGGTTTTTCCATGAAGGCCTTGACTTCGCATAGAAGGGTGTTCGTTACAGATGAGGGGACGGGCATTGCCCACGCGCTGGTAAAAAGGCTGAAAGAGAGAGATATGGATGCCTATGTGGTCCATGAAATCACTGAGCAACCTGATATGCTAATTTTTATGGGAGGTCTCCGGGAATGCCCGGATGAAGATGCCGCCATTGCAATCAACCGGGAGGCGTTTCTCGTGGCCAGGGAGATCGCGGGAGGATTTTCCTCATCCGGAGGGTGTTTTGTCACTGTCCAGGATACTGGCGGAAATTTTGGCCTTTCTGGTATTAATGGCATGCGTGCCTGGCTGGGTGGCCTGACCGGTCTGGTAAAGACCGCTGCCCTGGAATGGCCGAAGGCCTCTGTGAAGGCCATTGACCTGGAAAGGGGAGGGAGGTCGCCGGATGATCTTGCCGATGCGATAGTACATGAACTCTTTTTGGGCGGACCGGAACTTGAGGTGGGTCTGCATGCCGATGGGTCAAGGACGCGCCTGGAGAGCTTTCCCGCACCTGTGGATAATTCTGAGGTCCCTTTAGATGAGAACTCGGTAATTATCGCATCTGGTGGTGCTCGAGGTGTTACTGCCGCCACACTGATTGAGCTGGCCCGCCAGTTTCATCCCCGTATGGTCCTTCTGGGTCGAACGGCCTTGATTGAAGAGCCTCCCTCTTGCCATAGCGCTCACACCGACGGTGAATTGAAGCGCGTACTTTTGGATAATGCAAAGGCAGAGGGCCGTCAGATAACCCTTGGGGAACTTGGCGCGCAGGCCCGCCAGATACTGGCCAATAGAGAGATTCAGGAGACACTGCTGGCCTTGAAGGGGGCCGGGTCTGATGCCCGCTATCTACCAATTGACGTTCAAGATAACTCATCCCTCACATCTGAATTGGAATGGATTCGCAAGGAGTGGGGTCCTGTTACTGGTATCATTCACGGGGCGGGTGTGCTGAATGACAAGCTCATTGCCGAGAAGACACCGGAGCAATTCGATCGTGCCTTCAATACAAAGGTGATGGGCCTTCGTTCACTCCTTTTGGCCACAGACAAAGACCCTCTGCAATTGATATGCCTGTTTTCCTCTGTGGCGGCCCGATTCGGCAACATCGGCCAGTGTGATTATGCCATGGCAAATGAGGTTCTAAACAAGGTAGCGAACGCAGAGGCATATAGGCGAAAGGCTGCCTGTGTGGTAAAGGCAATAAATTGGGGACCGTGGGATGGAGGCATGGTCTCTTCGGGTCTTAAGGCCCACTTCCAGGAGATGGGGATTCAACTCATACCACTGGATGCGGGTGCTCACCGGCTGGCAGATGAAATACAGGACCCGGCCCCTGGAAGTGTTGAGGTGGTCATTGGCCCTCACCCGACCCAGGGAAATATCTCTCTCGGGAATTTGGAGCGCGAATTTAATTTCGGATTGGTGGTTAATCGCGCAAATTATCCCTTTTTTGATAGTCACCGAATTAGTGGGGTCCCTGTTGTCCCAGTGGCGATGGTCCTGGAATGGTTTCTTAGGGCGGCCCATATCTATCGGTCTGACCTGGACATTGTTTCATGTAAGGACCTCCAGGTACTGCATGGAATTAGCCTGGAGAACTTTCATAACGGTGGCGATCCTCTCACTCTTCGTTGTCGTCAGGATTCCTCAGGAGACAGGACCCTGCTCGACATGGAACTTCCAGGGATCGACCATAACTGCTACTATAAGGCACGTATTCAGATGTCTAAATCTTGTCAAGATTTGGCTCAAGATATTGCGTGCGTTTCCCCTGGAGATCTTGAGCCATGGTCCATAGATCCTTCATCGATTTACAAGGAAATGCTTTTCCATGGGCCTGACTTTCATATCATTCGATCCCTGGAGGGTGTTTCCAGCAATGCGGCGACGGCCATCCTTTCCAGTACAGATCAGATGGGCTGGCCAGGAGGCCTCTGGGAGACAGATGCCGCTGCCGTGGATGGCGGATTGCAGCTTGCCATTCTATGGGGGCTACACATCTCTGGAAAGAAGTCTCTACCGACCAAGATAGGGTCTTATGTCAATTACCACGAGGGCCTTGTGAACGGCCCTATCCGTTGTGAGTTGCAGGGCAGGGCAGTACGAAACGAACGCACTATCTCTGATCTTTCGTTCTTCGATGGGGAGGAGAGGCTCGTAGCAAGGATGTGCGATGTTGAGATGCATATGTTGCCCGATTTGAGGCCAGAGCATTAGGGAGCGTGGTAAATGATATTTGAACCTATTGCTATCATAGGGGAGGCATGTCTTCTCCCTGGTGCACTGAACCCCCATGATCTCTGGGACCTAGTAGTAGAGGGAAAAGACGTCTTATCCCGGGTCCCAGACGATTATTGGCGAACAGACCCGGCCCTCGTAATGGCCGATTCACCCCAGACCGCTCAAGATCAGACCTGGTGTGATAGGGGGGGCTATGTACGAGGTTTTGAGTCTGTGTTTGACCCGCATGGGTTTGCCCTTCCCGCGGACGAAATCCTGGAATTCGATCCTCTTGTTCACTGGATACTCCACACGGCGCGTGAGGCCCTGAAGGACTCAGGCTACCTGGGAGATCCCCACCTAAATGCAGGTGCCATTTTTGGGAACCTGTCATATCCTTCCCACTCCATGAATCAATTCTCGGAATCCATTTGGCTGGATGATCAGGGTGAGGACTTTCTGGGAGGAGAGGCCCGGCAACTGGCAGGGGTTTCAAGGCCCAATGCCATCAACCGCTTCATGTCCGGTCTTCCAGCCCACATATTGGCCCGTGCCCTGGACTTGAACGCGGGCTCCTTTGCGCTTGATGCCGCTTGTGCATCGTCTCTCTATGCCATAAAACTGGCCTGCGACCAGCTCAACGACAGAAGGACGGACCTGATGCTGGCAGGTGGAGTGAACCGGGCCGACGACCTGATAATCCATATTGGATTTTGTGTCTTACAGGCCATGAGCCGGAGCGGCAGGAGTCGACCCTTTCACAGGGATGCCGATGGCCTTGTACCTGCGGAGGGGGCAGGGTTTGTAGTGCTCAAACGACTAGATGATGCCATTTCTGCAGGGGACGAGATCCGTGGAATAATCCGTGCGGTCGGTCTATCCAATGATGGGAGAGGGCAGGGGCTCCTGGTGCCATCAAGTGAAGGACAGGTGCGTGCCATACGAAAGGCCTATGAGATATCAGGGTTAGAGCCTGCGGATATTTCCCTGGTGGAAGGCCACGCCACTGGGACCCCTGTGGGCGATGCGGTGGAGATAGAGAGCATGAGCGAGGTCTTCCAGGGGCTCAAGGATATCCCAATCGGCACCATCAAGTCAAATATGGGACATCCCATAACCGTTTCAGGGGTTGCCGGTCTGATTAAGGTCCTGGGGGCCATGAAGGCGGGCGTTCGGCCACCAACGCTTCATGTAGAAGAACCTATAGAGCTTTTAAAGGACTCGCCCTTCCGTTTGATAACAGAAGAGGAACCATGGACATGTGATGGACCTAAAAGGGCAGTGATCAATAATTTTGGCTTTGGAGGCAATAATGCACATCTGATTGTAGAGGAATGGGGAGGGTCTTATAAGAAAAGCATAAGAAAACAGAAATCTCCTTCCAGGTCCGAGATTGCCATAGTCGGCATGGGCGCGGTGGTGGCGGATATAGAAGGGGTAGAGAATTTTGCCAGGGCGATCTTTGAGGGCAATCCCCATTTGCGGAGTCGGGCCGATGGAACCCTCTGTGGCCTGGCAGAGCCCTTTGAATTGCCGCTTTTGGGTCTCCGGTTTTCGCCCGCTGATCTGGACCAGACACTCCCTCAACAGCTCATGGTATTAAAGGCGGCAATGGAGGCAACGGCGGAGGTCTCTGAACTACCCAGGGACCGGACGGGTGTTATCGTGGGTATGGGATGTGATGGAGAGGCGGCGCGTTCCGGTTTGTGTTGGCGTCTCAATGAGTTTGCCAGCAGGTGGATGAAGGACCCAAGACCCATAGATATAAAGGAATGGGTATCTGGTTCGCAGGATGGTATCAATCCCGTCCGCAAGGCGGCCGCGATTATTGGCGCCATGCCCAACATACCGGCCAACCGACTCTGCAGCCAGTTTGACGTTGCCGGTCCCAGCTTCACCCTCTCCTCAGAGGAGCTTTCGGGTGTGAGAGGCATTGATCTGGCAATACGTGCCCTCGGGGCAGGGGAACTGGACGCCGCCCTGGTGGGTGCGGTTGATCTGTGCTGCGAGCCCGTACATGAGGCCGCGGCCAAAGAGGTCCTGGATGAGGACAGGCAGATTCCCGGTGATGCCGCTATAGTCCTTGTCTTGAAACGCCTTGAAGACGCACGTAAAGACGGGAACAAGATATATGCGGTCTTTTCGGACGAAGGGCCCCATGCCCATGAAGTCAGGTTGGGGCTGGGGGGAGACCAGATGAGCCTGATCCCTCTTTTTGGGCACGCCCATGCAGCATCAGGGCTGTTGCACATTGCCGCGGCGGCCCTCGCCTGTTACTACAGGGCAATGCCGGGAGGTGAAGGATTACGTTTTCTTCCATGGTTATCGAGTGAGGATACCAGGGCCGCAGAGGTCTCCATCAATGCCATGGGCGGGGAATCGGTCGTTACCGTATTGAAAGGGAATAAAGACTCCATTCCAGACCCCATCTCCTTAGGGCCTGTTCCTGGCCTCTATGTATATTCGGGCGCGGATCTTCAAGGTGTTATTGACAGTCTGGAAAAGGGAATCGGGTCAGAAACGGGGCCCGCGCGTCTTGTCATTGTGGCGGCGAATGAGAAAGAACTTGCCGATAGAAGGACCCAGGCACAAAGGCTCCTGAAAGAAGGCCACAATAGTGAGGGACACATTGAGCTGGAAAGAGGCATCTATTTCCGGGAAAGACCTGTAGGAGGGGAGATGGCCTTTGTGTTCACCGGCTCGGCGGGCGCATATCCCGGGATGGGACATGAACTATTATTGGCCTTTCCTGATGTTATGGATGAAATCCACACCCGGTTTGCCTCATTAAAGGAGGCCGCCGGATGGGTGTACGCAAAAAACGGCAATGGCCGGCCAACGCCGGAGGAGATGCTCTGGGGCAGTTCCTTTATTTCCCAGGTGCATTCGAGGATCACACAAAAACATCTAGGGCTGGCCCCTGATGCGGTTTTAGGCTTTTCATCCGGGGAATCAAATTCGCTCTTTGCAATGGGTGCCTGGAGGGACATGGATGATATGTTCCATGAGTTCAGGGAAATGGGAGTCTTTACACGTGAAGTGGGGGGCGAGTTTGCGGCAATCAGGCGGGCATGGGAAGGCCATGGGGTCACGGATTCCAATTGGACAAACTGGGGTCTCCTGGTCCCGGAAAAAGAGGTGCTAGGCGCCATAGAAACGGAGCCGCTTGTCCATCTCATTATTATCAATGCTCCGGGTGACGTGGTAATAGGCGGTGAGGCCGGGGCATGTGAGCGGGTCGTGAAGGGTTTTGGACAACAACGCGCCTATCGTTTGACCTATGACGTCGCCAGCCACTGCCCGGAGATAAAGGATTATGCGGATGAGTGGCGTAAATTGCATCATCGTCCCACATTCCCTGTACCGGATGTGCGCTTTTACACCGGTGCGACCTGTAGCCATTATCGGCCCACTGCTGATGGGGCCGCTGATGCCCTGCTGGGCATGGCCTCTCATACGCTTGATTTTCCAGGTATGGTTGAAAAGGCCTGGAATGACGGCGTCAGGATATTTGTTGAGCACGGGCCCAGGGACAATTGCACCAGATGGATCCGCAGGATTCTTGGAGACCGGGAACACGCGGCCATTTCTATGGATCGATTCGGCGAGTCCTCCCTGATTCAGGTCATACACGCCATGGCCCAACTGATAGCAACCGGAATACATATTGACCATCGGGCCATTACAGAAAGGTTTACCTCCAGGCCGAGCGGATTGCAGGAAGATTCCCGATCAAGGGCCTCCAGGACCTATTATGTACATCCACCCGCTGTGAAATTACCCCCTATTGTCGCGGTTCAAGAAGAAGAAAGATTGACGGAGAATTTACCGGATATGGATATCAACAGAGAATATTCGTCTAATAGTACTATATCCCAGGAGGATTCGCAGGTAATGAGCCCTGCCCCCTGGCTCCCCCCTGTGTTGGAGGACGCGGTGATTCCAGCAAAAAAGGAGGAGATCCACAGTAATGGGGGCCCTGCCATGGCGAAAATACTGGAGCAAATCGTGGCCCAACATGCGTACATATCATCCGTACACGAAGATTTTCTGGACCAGCAGGGACAGGCCCATCAAAGGTTCTTGGAAGTGCGTAAAAATGCGTTGGATGTATTGATGAATGCCTATGGCCAGGGTGTAAAGGGTCTCGGAGAAGGGCGGTCCCCTGATGTATTTCTTTCTCTTGGGCCGGCCGTAGAGGAAAAAGATGTATGTAAGAACGAGATTGCCGAGGAGCAAGTCAAACCTGTGGTACTGGAAAGGCCCCTGAGCCGGCCGGCCCTTGTCACAGAACGGGCCGTTTCATCCGAGGACTCAAGGAAACCAGTGCTGACAACACCTGATTCTAAGGTCCAGTTTTCAAGGCCCGTGGCAAAGGAGCCCTGCGGGCCCAGCTTTTCGCGGGAGCAGCTTGAGACGTTCGCCTCAGGAAAGATTTCAGAGGTGTTCGGCCCCCTGTTTGAGAAACAGGATGGTTATGCCCGCCAGGTGCGGCTTCCCGAGGACCCTCTGCTCCTGGCAGACCGTGTCACTGGCATTGAGGGGGAGCCCGGTACAATGGGAAAGGGCATCATATGGACCGAGACAGATGTCAAGAGAGATGGCTGGTATATCAATGACGGCTATATGCCTCCAGGGATAACCGTTGAGTCGGGGCAGTGCGATTTGATGCTGATCTCCTGGCTGGGTGTGGATTTCCTGAATAAGGGAGAGAGGGTATATCGCCTCTTAGGCTGTGATCTCGCCTATTATGGGACACCACCCAGGGCAGGGGACACGCTGTGTTACGAGATCCATGTGGATGGACATGCAAATGTCGGCGATGTCCGTATCTTTTTCTTCCATTATGATTGTAGAATCAACGGCGAGATTCGGTTGTCCGTGCGTAATGCACAGGCCGGTTTCTTTACAGACGAAGAATTGGCCGGTTCGGGAGGCGTACTCTGGGAGCCGGAGAAGGCGGATTTTAAGCAGGACGCCCGTGTGGATCGACCGGCAGTTCTATGCACACGAACCGGCTTTTCAGCGGACCGGGTCCTCGCGTTTTCCGAGGGTCGTGTCTATGAATGTTTTGGGCCAGGATTTGAGATCAGCGAGACCCATTCCAAGACCCCGAAGATCCAGGGCGGGCAGATGCGTCTTATCGATAGTGTGACCCATTTCGATCCAGAGGGTGGGCCATGGAAGAGGGGATATCTCAGAGTAGAAAATCAGGTCCCTTCAGATGCATGGTACCTGGAATGCCACTTCAAAAACGACCCCTGCATGCCCGGGACCCTGATGAGTGATGCCTGCCTCCAGGCCATGTCCTTTTATCTGACTGCCATGGGTTATACCCTTGACAAAGACGGGTGGCGGTTTGAGCCGGTGCCTGATGAGATCTATCATATCCTATGTCGTGGCCAGGTGACCCCTGCCAGCAAACAACTGGTGTATGAGGTATTTGTTGAGGAGGTCATTGACGGGCCCTACCCAACTGTCTACGCCGATGTCCTTGGGACCTGTGACGGGCTCAAGATCCTGCACATCCGTCGCATGGGTTTGAGGTTGGTCCCTGACTGGCCCCTTGACTGCTGGCCTGAACTCCTTGAGGGGTACGAAGAAAAGGGGACTGTGGCCACCATAGGAGACATGCAATTCGGCTACAAATCTCTGCTGGCGTGCGCATTTGGCAGGCCTTCTGATGCCTTTGGAGAGCTGGGCCAACCATTTGACAATGGGCGGCATATCTCGCGTCTCCCCGGTCCCCCATACCATTTCATGACGCGGGTCAATAAGATCGAGGCGGAAATGGGGGCCATGAAGACAGGTGAGACCATTGAAGTAGAATACGATGTCCCCCCCGATGCATGGTATTTTGATGAAAATGGGTATGCGACAATGCCTTTTTGCGTATTGATGGAGGTGGCGTTACAGCCCTGTGGGTGGCTGGCGGTATTTGAAGGGGGCCCCCTGACCTCCAAAGATCCACTATACTTCCGAAACCTCGACGGGACCGGCAGTGTTACAAGAGAGATCTTGCCTGAGACGGGCACGATACGCACCAGAACGACGCTTACCAACATATCACGCATTTCCGGCATAACCCTGGTCAACTTTGATGTCGAATGTCTTGTCGGAGACACCACTGTATATAAGATGGAGACGGGGTTTGGGTTTTTTCCCAAGCTGGCGCTGGACGAACAGGTCGGCCTGCCGGCTAGTGACGGGGATAGGGCATGGCTTGATGAGCCCTGTGATTTCCTGGTCGACCTGACCGAACGACCGGATCATTACCTTGCAGGTGAGATCAGGCTTCCAGGGCCCATGTTGCTTATGCTGGACCGGGTTACAGGATACTGGCCCAGGGGCGGTAAGAAAGGACTTGGCCGGCTGCGTGGTGAGAAGAGTGTCAATATCAGCGAGTGGTTTTTTAAGGCCCATTTTTTTCACGATCCGGTACAACCGGGTTCCCTTGGTGTAGAGTCTATTGTGCAACTCCTGCAGTTTTACATGCTGCATGAAAACATGCATGAGGGCATTGACCATCCACGCTTTACACCTATAGCGCTTGATAATCCCACGACCTGGAAATACAGGGGACAGGTGACCCCTGACAAGAAACGCATCTCCGTTGAAATGGATATTATGGAACAGGGCATTGATGATGTGGGGCCCTATGCGGTGGCAGAGGCATGGCTATGGGCCGATGATCTACGCATATTCCATGTCAAGGACCTCAAGATGCATATCGTTCCCCGAAGCGAGCCCTCCGGCAACCGCGCCCACCATAGCCTGCCAGTCGAAAAACCTGTTGTGGACATCGAGGGGGTCATTGGTTACTGGCATGACCTGCTGGGCATTGGGCCGTGGTTTGGTGAAGACCTTATGACGGCGCTTTATGGGCTCTTTACTCGACACCTGATCTTTGAGGATCCAGGCGCGTTTGAAAATATGCGAGGCCGGAGTGGACTTTATCTTGCGAACCACCAGGTGCAAATAGAATCAATGCTTTTTCCCGTACTGATGCAGGCAATGGCCGGTCCTCGTATGGTTACCATCGCCAATGCAAACCACCAGAACGGGTGGGTGGGGCCGCTCAATGACATCATCTATTCATACCCGGGCATGACATATCCAGAGAATATAGTCTATTTTGACCAGGAAGACAGGGAGTCCCTGTTTGATATAATCGGTTCACTCAAAAGCAAAATAGTCGATGAAGGGATCTCTGTGTTCCTGCATGTGGAAGGCAGGCTGGGTCTGAGCTGCAGAAACCCCGTGGAGGTCTTGAGCTCTGTGTTTATTGATATGGCCCTGGAGTCGGAGATCCCTATTGTCCCTGTGCGCTTCGTGGGAGGCCTGCCAGTCGAGCAGATGAAAGCTACAGTAGACTTTCCCGTTGGGTACGGCAGGCAGGACTACTATGTGGGACGGCCAATCCTCCCGGAGGAATTGGAGGCGCTTTCCTATGCGAAACGAAGAAAATTCGTCATTAATGCCATTAATGGCCTTGGGCCACCTAACGATGAAGAGGCCCCGAACCCACCTAATCCTTCCTTTGGCAGGGAGGTAAATTCATGGATCGCCGAAAGGGGCAGTACAGAGGTAAAGGCGGTCTTGTTCAAGGCCTTAGAAAACATGGCCCATCCCGTAGCGGAAGAGACGCTGAGACTGATCCATGCCGCCAATGACGAGACGCTCGAATTTGGCGATGATCCTAAGGGACGCTGGCTCTCCAAAATGGCCGGCTGGATGTTTGGATAAGCCGGACAAACAGGGCAAGGCATCCAGTGAATTCACGATTGGGCTGCGGCCTTCTTCGGCCGCCTGGTATTCAGTCGGGTATAGATGTGTTTGGCGGTGTAGAGTGCGCCAAGCGGGTTGTGGGCAAGGACCCGGTCCTTGACCGCCAGGACCGTCACCGGGGCCTTGCTGTGCTTGATAAACAGTGTATCATCGCCAACGCACAGGCCGAGCAGGATATTGAGATCACACCCCTCACTGTCCAGGACCGTGGCCTGGCCGATGGGATTACACATGGGCTGACGGTATCCCGGTATGATTTTGTCATCTTCCGGCAATTCCACATCTTCAGAGCTGAGTGCGCCGCACATACAGCACACCGAGACGACCTCAAATCCCTCGTTTAAGAGCAGGTTGGTGAAAAGTTCCGCCTCCTGGGACAGGCCCACACAAAAGGCCAGACCCAGTTTTTTGTGGCCGCGAAGCCTTGCATACAGGATCGTTTCCTCGACACGAGTGAGCTTGCCATAATCCTTCCATGTCCGCGCAACATCCTGGGCCATTTTCTCGTTTTCAGGCTCCTTGAGTTTGTCCTTGGCCTTGTCTATCAATTCGGCCCGTGTCACAGAGGGACAAAACTTCGGGGCCTTGCTGAGGTCGCCAAAGAAGCAACGCTTATGTGCACAATAACTGCACAGAATTGTATCGTCTGCCATAATTTCCTCCTAAACGAATCTACTTGTTGGAATTTTTAGACAGGATAAACAGGATTGACATGATAATTTTG
>Ga0307425_1002236_pt1 | contig 11053 bp, 8 predicted proteins | sample SalMarWE160330MG_FD_202152 | JGI IMG/M metagenome (GOLD analysis project Ga0307425, IMG submission 202152) | Salt marsh sediment microbial communities from the Plum Island Ecosystem LTER, Massachusetts, United States - WE1603-30 | ecosystem: Environmental > Aquatic > Marine > Intertidal zone >... | reverse complement strand
CCGAGATCATCGTAGCCAAGCACCGCAATGGCCCGGTAGGCAGCGTGGAGTTGATCTTCCGTAGCAGCCTGGCCAAGTTCGAGAACGCCGCGACCAAGCACGTCACCTTTGACGAATAAAGCGGGCCCGCCAGATGACCAAATTCAAAGGCTTTACTGACTCTGAGAGCTTCACCCAGATCCCCGATGCGCTGGTGCACCGACTGCTGGACGAGATCGATAACCTCGCGGAGTTGAAGGTCACACTGTTCTTCCTGTGGCAGGTGCAGCACCTTGAGGGCCCCTTCCGTGCCCTGTGCCAGACCGATTTTGACCCCAGTGCGCTGGGGCTGAGCGCGGACGAGTTGGCCGCGGGCCTGAAGAGCGCCGTGGGACGCGGCAGCCTGCTCATGTCCGAGGAAGGCGAGCAGGTGTTCTACTTCCTGAACTCCCCGCGCGGGCGTGCGGCGGCCGAGGCTTTTGCCCTGGGAGACTGGCGCCGTTCCGCGGGGATCATGGCCGGGACGGCCGTACCGCGCCCGAACCTGTATCAACTCTACGAAGAGAACATCGGCCCGCTCACGCCGCTTATCGCGGACGCCTTGAAGGACGCCGAGACGACCTTCTCCACGGAGTGGGTGCGCGACGCGCTTGAATTGGCCGTAAAGAATAACAAACGCAACTGGAAGTATGCCGAAGCCATCCTGAAACGTTGGAAGGAAGAAGGCCGTGCCGAAAAGCAAGATCGACGAGACCCTGAAAAAGATCGCCGCAAGTACGTCGAAGGCGAGTTCTCAGACTATATCGAGCACTAACGACCTGGCCGGCGACCCGGACTGCAAACACTGCGGCGGCCTGGGTTACCTGCGCCCGGACGTGCCCCCCGGCCACCCGGATTTCGGGCGGCTGGAAGTGTGCTCCTGCCGCCGCCGCGACGTGGCCGATTCCGTACGCGAGCGTCTGTTCTCACTCAGCCACCTGGATGAGCTCAAGGGCCTGACTTTCGAGACTTTTAAGTCGCACGGTCGCACGGGGCTGGGCGAACAGCAGATGCAATCCCTGGAAGTGGCCTTCAATCAGGCCAAGCAGTTTGCGGCCTCGCTACAGGGCTGGCTGCTGCTGCAGGGACCCTACGGCAGCGGCAAGACCCACCTGGCGGCGGCGGTCGCCAACTTCGCAGTCGGCATGGGCGTGCCTACCCTCTTCCTGACCGTGCCGGACCTGCTGGACATGCTGCGCTTTGCCTACGACGCGGTCGACACGACCTTCGAGGCGCGCTTCGACGAAATTCGCACCGCCAACCTGCTGGTGCTGGACGACTTCGGCACGCAGAACGCCACCAGTTGGGCCCAGGAGAAGCTCTTCCAGATCGTCAACTACCGTTACATCAACAAGCTGCCGCTGCTGGTCACCACCAATTTGAGCCTGGATGATGTCGAACCGCGACTGCGCTCGCGCCTGGTAGACCCCGAACTGGTCACCCGCGTGCGCATCCTCGCTCCCGATTACCGCCGGCCGATGGAAGACACCGGCCACCCCGAGTTGTCCTCACTCGAACTGATGTCCGATAAGACCTTCGGCCGTTTCGACGACCGCACGTCGGAAGGCTTGCAACCTGGCGAGGTGAAATCACTGGCGAAAGCGTTCAAGGCGGCGAACGCCTTTGCTGAAAAACCCAAAGGCTGGTTGGTCTTCATCGGCGGCTACGGCGCGGGCAAGACGCACCTGGCCGCAGCCATCGCCAACTACCGCACCGGCCTGGGCGACCCGCCGCTGTTCGTGATGGTGCCAGACCTGCTGGACCACCTGCGCGCCACCTTCAGCCCCAAGAGCGACGTCAGCTACGACCGCCGCTTCGACGAGATCCGCACGGCTTCGCTGCTGGTGCTGGACGATCTGGGCACGCAGTCGATGACGCCCTGGGTGCGCGAGAAGCTTTACCAGTTGTTCAACTACCGTTACAACGCCGAACTACCCACCGTCATCACCACAGCTGACGCGCTGGACGAGATGGATGCGCGCATCCGCTCACGCCTGCTCGACAGCCGCCTGTGTACCATCCACGCTATCACCGTGCCGGGTTACCACGGCGAAGCCTCGAAGCGCAGCACCAAGAAGCGCGGCTAGAGTGGCTACCCCAAAACATCCCATGTCCTCTCCCGGGATCGCTCCAGCTCCTTTCAATCGCCGCGACTTCCTGCGTTTGAGCGCGCTGGCCCTGGGTGGGAGCGCCCTGGCAGCCTGCCAGGGCCAATTCTTGAGTCTGCTCAAGGACGACGAGCGGCCGAATTTCCTGTTCATCGTCACCGACGACCAGCGCTTTGATACCATGGGGTATATGCCGCGCACGCAGGAGCTCATTTTCGACCAGGGAGTCACCTTCGAGAACGGGGTCATCACCACGCCCCTGTGCGGTCCGAGCCGCTGCAGTATCCTGACTGGCCTGTACGCCCATACGCACGGGATCTACGACAACGATGACGAGACCTTTTCAGAGACGACCTTCCTTGAACTGCTGCATGAGAACGACTACTATACCGGCCTGGTCGGGAAGTACCTGAATACCTGGAAGGGCGAACCCCGCCCCGAGTTCGATTTCTGGGTGGCCTTTGCCAAAGGGCAAAGCCGCTACAACAACCCGCGCCTGAATGTCAACGGCGAGTGGTTCCGCCATCAGGACCGTTACATCACTTATGCCTTGGGGGACTACACCCTGGAATTCCTGGAGAAGGCCGCTCGCCAGCGGGAGCCTTTCTGCCTGTTCTTTGCGCCGAATGCGCCGCACGAGCCGGCCACGCCGGCTCCCGAAGATAAATACCTGGAACTCGAGCTGCCCCCCAGACGCCCCAATTTCAACGAACCGGATGTGACGGACAAACCGGAGTGGTTTGCGGCCGAGCCCCCGCTCAATGAAAGCGAAATCCAGGAACTGGATGTTTTCATCCGCGAGCAGATCCTGTGTTTGTACTCGCTGGATCGCGTTGTGGCGGAAATCGTCAAGAAACTCAGGGAGTTGGGGATGCTCGACCAGACCGCGATCTTCTTCCTTTCCGACAACGGAAAACAATGGGGAGAGCATCGCCTGCGTTCGAAGAACAGCTTCTATGAAGAGACCATCCGGGTGCCGTTCGCACTGCGCTACCCGCCGCTTTTTTCCCCTGCGCAGGTGGAGGCACGGGTGGTGGCCAACATCGATATCGCCCCAACCGTGCTGGAGCTAGCGGGCCTTTCACAAGCCACAGATCGGCCCATGGACGGGCTTTCCCTGACCGGGCTGACTGCGCCGGAGGACAGCTGGCGCGAGGGCGTGCTGATCGAAGGCGACTCAGGCCGGGGCGTCTACGCGGCCTACCGCACAAGCCGCTACCTGTATGCCGAGACGGTCGGGGAGAGTCCTGAATTCTACGACCTGCAGCAGGATCCCTACCAGCTGGAGAACGGCATCGACCGCCCCGAGTACCAGGAAACCATCCAGCACATGCGTGCGGCGATGGATGCGCTGCGCACCACATAAGGCCTCCCCTTCCTGTCATTGCGAGGCGCGACGAAGCAATCCACACTGGAATTTACAGCACCCTATCCTCAAGAAGTAGTTCGCCACCATTTCCTTCGCAGGCTTAGCCCCGACCGAGCAGGTTCTTCTGCCATTCCCCTTCGGGGACGATGTGCGAGGAGTTGCCGAAGGCAGCGACGCGGGGATCTTCGATGCAAGGCTCGCGATGACAGGCGCTCTTGTCATGATGAGCCATGATATGATTGGCATCACCATGCAAAGTGTGAAGGCGCCGCCTGCATACCTTTGCCGCAGTCACGCCTTTAGTGTTAGCATCGCCTCCCATGCCTGATTCCCCCACCCTGGTCCCTATCTACCACGTACTGGTCAAGCCGACCGGCGCGCAATGCAACCTGGATTGCCAGTACTGCTTCTACCTCTCGAAGGAGAAGCTCTACCCGGGCAGTGATTTCCGCATGACGGACAAAGTCCTGGAGAGCTACATCCGCCAATTGTGTGAAAGCCAGCGCGGTCCGCAGGTCTCGCTGGCCTTCCAGGGTGGCGAACCGACTCTGATGGGCCTGGACTACTTCCGCCGTGCGGTGGCGCTGGCCGAACATTTCAAGCGCCAGGGCCAGCATGTGGAGTACACCATGCAGACCAACGGTGTGCTGCTCGACGATGAATGGGGGGAATTCCTGCGCGATAAAGGATTTCTGGTCGGCCTCAGCCTGGATGGGCCGCAGGAGTTACACGACGCTTACCGCGTCGACAAGGGCGGTGCGCCCAGTTTTCAACGCGCGCTAGCCGGCCTGCGGGTCCTGCAGAAACATAAAGTGGAATACAACCTGCTGTGCACTGTGCACGCCGCCAACAGCGACCACGGCCTGCGCATCTACCGTTACTTCCGCGACGAGTTGGGCGTGCAGTACCTGCAGTTCATCCCGATCGTCGAGCGTGTGAACCAGACCGGCTTCCAGGAGGGCGAGTCTGTCACCGCTCGCTCGGTGCGGCCGGAGCAGTGGGGCGCCTTCCTGGTGGAGGTCTTCGACGAGTGGGTGCACCGGGATGTTGGGCGCGTTTTCGTATCGACCTTCGAATCGGCTTTGGCCAACTGGCTGGGCATGCCGGCCGGCATCTGTGTCTTCAACGCCACCTGCGGCAGGGCGCTGGCCCTTGAGCATAACGGCGACCTGTACGCCTGCGATCATTTCGTGGAGCCGGACTACCTGCTGGGCAACATCCTCGAGGGATCCATGGCGGGCCTGGTAGCTTCGCCAAAGCAGCGCGATTTTGGCCGCGCCAAGCGCGACAGTCTGCCGAAATATTGCCGTGAGTGCCCGGTGCGTTTCGCGTGTCATGGCGAATGCCCCAAGAACCGCTTCACGCGCACGCCGGATGGCGAACCCGGCCTGAACTACCTTTGTGCAGGCTACAAACGCTTCTTCCAGCACATCGATGAGCCTATGCGTTTCATGGCGAGCGAATTGCGGCTGCAGCGCTCACCCGTGGGTGTGATGGCGCATCTGAAGAAGAAACGCAAGCACTGATATTCCCCGTAAGGCACTCTCCTTCACCCTTACGGGTACTTTCAGCGGGGATTTTGTGCGAGGCGCCGCGGTTGGTCTCCACCACACCTCCTGCTTCCGCAGGGGCTTAGCCCCTGCGGGAACATCTTTACTAATATTGGGTAGTTCGCCGCTTGCGTACCCCACCTTGAATTGCCCCTGCCACCGTCCTGGGTCTTACTCCCCCGGCCCCACCACGAACCTGGCCTGCCCCTCCACCCTCGCCGTAACAAGCGCCAGTGGGAAGGGCAGCGTGTAGCCAGTGGGATAGGCGAAATCCGGATCCTCCGGCGCAGAAAGCAGCGCCAGACCGTCGTTGAAGGCGCGCAGGTCGAGCCCGCCCTCGGCGCGCAGGTCCACGACCGGCCCGTCCCTCAGCCCCCAGCGCAGCCCGCCGGGGGTCTTTTCTTGAAAGTAGCGCCCCGCCCAGCCGGGGCTGAAGCGCTCCTCAGGGTCGACCAGCAGCGCAATCCCCGTTGCGAGCGGCTCATGAACGCGGTATTCCAGCTGCAGGCCGGTCCCTGTCAGGCGGTAGGCCTTGAGGCGCGCGCCGTCTTCGGATGTGAAGGTGAGCGTATCCCCCTCCAGCGCGGCGGAAAAAGGCAGGAACGGGTCGTCCGTCTCGGCGAAGGCGCCGGGATAGGCGCCCGGGTCGGCGGCCTCGCCCAGGGCCGGGTTCCAGACGGAACGCGGACTAAGGCCGACTGCCACCTGCCAGGACGGCCCGACCAGTTGGTGCAGAGCGCCGGCGGCGTCGCGCGCGAAGAGGTAGGCCAGGCGCGCGCCGGCCGGGTCGAGCACGGCCAGCAGGCGCGCGTCCGCCAGTGCGCACTCGGGCTGCGCATCGCCGTCCAGGTCATGATCGCAGTCCGCCTGGGGGCGCCCGTCCCAGGCTTCGGCGTATACCAGGACCGGCGCGGTCAGCGCGGCATAACCCGCTTCCAGGGCGGCCAGGCTCTCATCCACCGGCGCTGGCCGCACGTCCGGCGCTGCCAGGCGCGCGGGGAAAACCAGCAACTGCTCTTCGCTTAACACCCGGATGTACGGCCGGCTGTCCAGGTAAGCCAACGCGCGCCGTGCCAGCTCGGGGTCGCCCCAGGTCGAATCGCGCAGGCTCCCGCCCAGCGCCAGCAGGTTCGCGGGGTCGTCATCCAGCGCGATCTCCAGCAGCGCGCGGCGGACTTCAACGGGCAAACCGTCTTGCGCGGGTTGTGTCGCCGCGCTCTCGAGCGGGACGGGTAGATAAGTGGGCGTGCGAAAGGAGAGGGCGAACCGGCGGGATAGGTGTCGGTTATCCCCCATGAACCGGAACTGGTAGGGAAATGCGCTCTCACCCGCGGGCGCGTAGGCAACCCCGCTGGGGAGCAGCTCGAAGCCCGCCGCGCCGGGGTTCTCGGGCAGGGAGAGCAGGCTCTCGGCTTGCATTTGCCGCAGGCGCGGCAGGGCACCCAGCGCATCCAGCGCGGATAGATTCTCGGGCGTGCGCAGGTCGAGCAGCGTCAGGGGGAGCCGGGTTGCTTCGGCAGCGTCCAGCAGGTGCTTCAACCCGTGGCGCTCGCCGCGCGGGCCGCTGTGCGCCCCGTCCCAGCGCCGCAACGCTTCGGCCGGGAAGCGCCCGGCGAAGGTGTCGTAGAAGGCCAGCAGCACCGGAGCCACCTGCGTGGGGGCAGGTCCGTCCGGCCGCAGGCTGCGTACTTCGTCTTGCGGGGTCAGCACGTCCAGCATGGGATCGGGCGGGAGGGCGTCGTTGTCAAGGTCGACCGTGACGGTATCCAGCGCGGGGTCGAACGCCGTGGGGAAGCGCTCGTCCGGGGCGCCCGCGTAGATCGAGTAGAGGGTTGTGTCGGGTTCAGCCGCGTCCACGACGTGGAGCTCCAGGGAGACCTGCGCCGGATCCTGGAAATCGAGCAGGTCGACCCGGATCTTCACGCCCTCGGCACTCTCCAGCATGTAGACGGCGGTGATGTCCTGCACCGGGTCGGCCGCGTCGGCCGGGTCCAGCGCGCGCAAGGCTGGCCCCCAGGGGTCCGTGCTGGCCTGGGGAAAGGCAGTAGGTTTCGCCGGGGGCAGACATGCCCCCAGCAGCAAGAAAAGCAACAGGCTCAACCTGCGCATCTGAATGAAATTGGGGCTCAATTGGAACGAAAACAAGGATGTCATTCTTGGACCCAGTAGGGGCGATGAATCTGCGCCTGGGCCGCCTTTGAGAACGTCCAGGGTGAGAAATTCCGCGCCTAGCGCAGCGTGACCGTCAGCCGGTAGGAGACGTACGCCAGCGCCCCGCCGGAATCGGCGGGCAGAAGGTGCAGGGTGTAGGACGTTCCGGAGAACAGGCTCAACAGGACCTGGGAAGGTTGATCGCAGGGCAGGTCCTGCCAGGCGCCCAGCTGCGATGTACCCGCGAGCAGTTCCAGGTGCAGGCGGGCGTTGCCGCTGCAGGTCACCGCCACCGAGACCGTGGCAGCCTGGCCGCTGGTTCCGCCGATCCGGAAGCCGACCCAGTCCTCGGGGTCGCCCTGCGGCGCGGAGAGGTCGCTGCTGTACTCGAAGGAGCGCAGCTCGGCCGTTGAAAGCGTCAGGCTGGCGGCCGGGTCCGCCGCCGAGTCGTTGTCGGGCGCGGCGGGCAGCACCGTGGGCGCTGGCCCGGCCGGCTGCGGCGCGGGCGTGCCGGTGCCCAGCACCTGGCCGGATTCGCTGATGATCGGCAGGCCCTCCACGCCCTGAGCCTGCAGGAAAGCCGCGCTGATCCAGCCTTTGCCGTCCGGCCCGCCCGGGAAGGCGATCTGCAGCCAGGCTCCGACCGGGTCCTTGCCGGTTAAACCCACCTGCTCCCCGGCCTGCACCATGCCGACCGCATTGTAGTCCGTGCCCGGCCCGCTGCGCACGTTGACGCTTTCGATCACGCTGCCGCTGGCGTCTCCGCTTCCCCCCGCGGGCGCAGGCGCTGCGCCGGTGGGGCCTGCGGCGGGGGGCGCGCCGATGACCGGTACATCGGGGTCGGCACCCACCTGCACGTACTGCGAGGTAATCCAGCCCACGCCTGTCGGGCTCTCGGGGAACAGGATCATCCACCAGCCGCCGTCCTGGTCCTTGCCAACGATCTGCACCTTGCTGAAGATCGTCACCATCCCCAGCGTTTCGCTGGCGGCGGAGGGCGCGGAGCGCACGTTCAATTGCGTGGTAGTCTGCCCTTCGACGGGCGTGACGGGCGGCGTGCCCGTGGGCGGGGCCGGGGTGGGCGAGGGGCGCGGCGTGAGCGTGGGCGGCAGCGTGGCCGTGAAAAAGAGCGGCGTGTCGGTGGCCGTCGGCGGAGGCGGCTCAGCGGGAGCGCAGGCAGCGGCCAGCATCGCCAGGGCGAGCAACAGGATGTGCAAGGGTGCGCGGTGGGGGTTCACGCGCTTATTGTACTAAAAGAGAGGAAAATGTGCGTAGGGAGTTGAGGTGGTTCGTTGGGAGCGCAACGATCCGCCCCGAACCTACCTTCTCCTCACTTGTCATCCTGAGCCTCGAAGAGGCGAAGGATCTACCCCTGGGTCAAAGATACCGCTGCGAGGAGGCTGCAAGGCTGACGTACCCCTGCCCGGCACCCGCGAAGTGCAGCAGAAGGGGCTGCGGGGCTCGCAAAGACAGGATGCCCTGCTCGGTCGGGGCTAAGCCCTGACCTGGGCGGTGTAGTGTCATCGCGAGCCTTGCATCGGAAGGCGTGGCGATCTACTCCTGGATAATGGGGCGTGTATTGGACAGGAAGGAGGGGGCAAGACAGCCCCAATCCGCTTCAGGCCTGGGCCTCGACCGCCTGTCCGCCCTGCTCCTTGCCCGTCGTGCCGAAGACCCAATCCCAGAACGGGGAGCTGACGCCGAACCGCGCGTCCGGCGTCTTGTAGTGGTGCTGCATGTGGTGGCGTTTGAGGGCTTTGGCCAGCCTCGAGCGCATCGGGAAGTGGTGCGTGGCGTAATGCGTCAGGTCGTAGACCAGGTAGCCGATCATGAAGCCTGCCATGACCGGCGCAATCCAGCCCGGCGCCCCGAGCAGAACCCCCAATACCAGGTAGAACAACGCGTAGAAGATCACGAACCCCGGGATACTGACCGGCAGCGGCATGACCAGGCGCGTCTTGACCTGCGGCTGGGCGTGGTGGATGCCGTGGAACAGGAAGAAGACCTTCTCCTGGCGCGGGGTTTTGGGCTGGTAGTGGAACAGGAAGCGGTGCAGGGTGTACTCGGCCAGCGTCCAGTTGAACAGGCCGGCCAGGGTGCCCAACGGGATGTGGGTTGGGAAGCCCTCAGCAGGAGCAGTCTGCACAGCCCGGGCGAGCAGGTAGAGCGCCAGGGGCAGCCAGACCACCACGATGGTCACCGGGCTGATGTGTGTGAAGAACTCCAGGAAATCGGAGTCGAACAGGCGAATGGGCTTCGCGTCGCGTCGGGTGTCTATGGGGTAATGGGTCATGAGGGCTTCTCCTAAGGATTTCTAAATGGACGCAACAAGAAACTGATAATCTCTTTCCCCTGAGCCTTGTCGATAAGAGCAGTGCGAGGGGCATGTGCCTATTGTACACAGGAATAGGAAAAGTTCAACGTGCAATGGTTGGTGATAGGGATAGTTAGCATATTTCCGTTTCGTGCAATAACCCTCTGTCAACCCAAAGTAGAAATGTCACCTTAATTCCAAAGTAGAGATGTCCCCTGGGGTGGGAGCAAGTGAACCCTCCGAGAGCAGGATGGCATTGCTCTTACGCCAGGGGTGATCAGGGGCAGGCTTGTAGGTCTTCCGCTCACTGCCTAGAGCCTGGTCGACCTGCTTGGTCCGTACGATCTCAGCCTGCTGTGCCTGTTTGTGGAAAATGGTGTAGTCAAGCAGTTGACCCTTATAGTCGATCGTGATGGCTCCCTGGGCATCCAGGCGGACCATCACGGCGGCGTGACGCATGGCATAGCTGGGGCGTTTGGTCTGGATCTGATAGACGACCTTGTGGAACTGGAGGGTCAGGTTCTTGGAAAGGACACGCGTCTCCTGCCAGGTCAGGGTTTGGGCCAGGTCATCCTGCGCCGTGAGTGGCCGGTGAGCATCGTGGCTGCTTCTGGGTTGCACTGCAAAGCGTCGGTTGAAGTCTTCGACGAACTCCGGCAAATAAGCATTGCCTGCTTCCCAGGAGCAGATCCCTCGCAGGCGCAGTTCCTTGGGCAGGCGGTCCTGGAGGGTCTGATTGGCGCGTTCCACGCGCCCCTTGGCCTGGGGCGTGCTGGCGCAGATGATCCGGATGTCCAGCTGCTGCATGGCGCGCCCAAACTGCGTCAGGGCGTCCGTTGTGCCGCTAGCAGGCTGGTTGACCCGGAATATGCCGTGTTTGTCGCTGTAGAAGGCGGCTGGCTTGCCATGGCGGCTGAAATAGCCTGCTGCTGCCCGGCAATAACTGAAAAAGCTCTCTCGCTCCACGAACAACAACTGTCCCAGCCTGCCGGTGGCATCATCGATGCAGACCAGCAAATTGCAGGCCGGGGCACGTCCTTCGAACCAATCATGCGGCGAGCCATCGATCTGTACCAGTTCCCCGAAACACGCCCGCCGTTCCCGCATCTGGTGCACAGCCACTTTGCGGGCTTTCCTGGGTTTCCATAGCCCCTCCACGATCATAAGCTGGCGCACACTCTCATCCGAGATCCGCAAACCTTCCAACTCCACCAGCTTCTCACAAGCCAGTGTCGGCCCAAAACCCTGGTACTTGCTCTTCAACAGGTCCAGCGCCTTTTGCCTGGCCGCCTGTGCCAGGCGGTTGTTGCTCGGCCGCCCGCGCCGCTTCGAGTTCAATCCCGGCGCTCCATGCTTGCGATAGGCACGTAACAGGCGCTTCACCTGCCGCACGCTCACTCCCAGTGTGCTTGCCGCTTCCCGCTGGCGCATGCGTCTTTCAGCGAGCCTTTGCATGACTTCCAGTCTGCTCAATTCTTTTGTGCTCATCTGCAGTAGTTTGTCCACTTCCTTGTCCCTTTCCTGGCGCTAGCCCGAAGAGGAC
>Ga0307425_1002234_pt1 | contig 11057 bp, 8 predicted proteins | sample SalMarWE160330MG_FD_202152 | JGI IMG/M metagenome (GOLD analysis project Ga0307425, IMG submission 202152) | Salt marsh sediment microbial communities from the Plum Island Ecosystem LTER, Massachusetts, United States - WE1603-30 | ecosystem: Environmental > Aquatic > Marine > Intertidal zone >... | reverse complement strand
CAGAATCGGTGGGGCCCAGGCCGTGGCCGCTCTGGCCATTGGGACAGATACGATTACTAAGGTCGATAAGATTGTCGGGCCGGGCAACAAGTGGGTCCAGGCGGCAAAGAAAAACGTCGCCGGCGATTATGTCGGCATCGATTCTATTGCCGGGCCGAGCGAAGTTTTGATTATCGCGAACAAGCAGGCCAACCCGGCGTGGATTGCGGCTGATATGCTCAGCCAGGCCGAGCACGCCGCCGACAGCAGCTCTATCGTCCTGACCGATTCGGAACCGTTTGCGAAATTAATTCTCGCTGAGCTGCAGAAACAGGTGGCGGAATTGCCGAGAGCCAAAGCGGCAAAAGAATCGCTGAAGAAGCACAGTGCTATTATCGTCCTCGAAGATATGGCCGGGGCGATTGAAATAGCGGACGATTTTGCCTCCGAGCATTTAGAGATTCAATGCGGGCAGGACAGCAGGGAAATCGCCGAAAAGATAAACAACGCCGGCGCAATTTTCATCGGTTCTTACACCCCCGTGGCAGTGGGGGATTATTGGGCCGGGCCGAGCCATACGTTACCGACCGGAATGCGGGCGAAGTTTGCCAGTGCGCTGACCAGCAACGATTTTCTAAAGTCGATCAGTATTATCGAATATGATCAGGAAATGCTGGTCGCCAGTACCGATGATATTGTCCGCCTTGCTGAGATTGAAGGGCTCGGCGCCCATGCCAACAGCGTAAGAATCCGGCAGCGGGATTGAGTTCCGGGCGGAAAATCACAGGCCCCAGTCGAGCTTGTCCTTATACCACCAGTAGAACCAGCCCAACCGGTGCGCCAGTACAAAGACAAGGTAAAATATTATACATGTCTGCAGAAAATCCCAGAGTGGCAGACGGGGCAAAACCGCCACAGCGAATCCTCCGAGAGCCATGAAAAAAAGTACCAGGCAGCAGTACGGCAAAAAAACGCTGATAATGGATCTGAAGATTTCCACGGGATTCAGTGCGTCAAAGGAATCGAACATCACTCCCCTGAGAAAACACATTGGGAAAAAGAAACCACCGGCAGCTAACAACACCCAAAACCAGCAGTCAATCGGCCTTGTGAAAATGTAATAAAATGCAATCGGAAAAAAACAAATAGCTATACAGCCAAGCAGAAGAATTACCTGCGCAACGAGATCCCCTGCGCTGAATATGTTCGCCATCGGCAGATCGGTTGCGCGCCTGTGGCCTTTGGTGCTGTCGATGACACAGTGAGCAACGTAATAAACCACATAGCAGCCAAATACTATATAAAAAGGTGCCGTGAGGAGCCTGGTGATATAGGAAGTGCCGAATTGAAGAAAGGGTGCGAGCAGCGATGTCAGCACAAAAACCAGGAGAGAGATGAATTTCGGAAGAATTACGAATACTGCGAGATTTATCATGCCGGAGCCGCTAACCGGATAGAGGAAGGCGTCGATAAGCCAGGGCAGCTTACATTCATCCGCCAACGGAGGCTCTTCTTCGAGTATCTTCATGGCACCTAATCTTTTATCATCTGTTTAATTTCGTATTCCAAAACTATCGTTAAACTTCCCATTTCAGTTTCTTCTCATACCGCCAATAGAAACGGCCGAGCAAATGTGCCACTACAAAAGTGATGTAAAGCAGGATTAAGTAGAAAACGCTCCCCAGGAAAATCATCGTTATTGTCTCGGTTTGTACGTTATCGGTTTGTTTCGTCTGGACAGCTTTGAAGCCCAACACAATCCCGGTTATCAGCAATACGAGACCACAATATTGAAAAAAGGTGCTGAATATGGAAGGGATCAGCAAGATGGGATTAAGACCGCGAATAGAGTCGAACATGACGCAGGCCAATAAACCCATAGGAAAAAAGAACACTCCGCAGCCGAGTAAAAGCCAGAACACAGCATCAGTTTTTTGAATGAAGTAAGAATAGAAAAATACCGGGCCTAAAAAAATCAGATAACAGCCTATGATGTGCAGCGCCTGCGACCACATATCACTTAGACCTAATGTGGCAAAAGCTTCCGGGGCCCGTAGTCCGCCTTTGGCACTGTCACGGATGCATTCGGAAACATACCAATACAAGTACAGCACGACAGCCATATTTATCAGAAAGCCCGGAAAAGCGACGGCCATACCGAAAGGGCCGAGCAATATTCTAACAATAGCTATCAAAAGTGGGATAACCGTAAACATTCCGAGATGTAATATACCCGAGAGACTTACCGGGTAAAGGAATATATCTACGACCCAGGGCAGTTTGCGTTGTCTTGCGTATTCGGTTTCTTCCGCCACCAAATCTTCTTCGGACTCATGCTGCCGGGCGTTAGTTTGTTCGGAGACCTTGTATTGGTCAGCAGGCTCGTCTTTTAGCCTGTATTCTTCCGGGACATCTATAAGAGTTAAGTCATGAGGAGAATCGATTGTGTGGGCTATCAGGTCTCCGGAATCATTCCGCGTTTCAGCAGAGCCTGTGAATTGATTGGTCGGAATGATAAACGTACTTTTGCATTTTGGGCAGATGGCTTTTTTGCCGGCGTGACCTTTCGGAGCGCTTATCTTCCTGTCACATTTTTCACAATGAAACTCAATGATGGTCGATTCGGTCGGTACAACTATAACGCTGCCGCACTTTGAGCATTTTCCCTGTCTGCCAATGTCCTTGTCCCGGGCACTGATTTTATGAGCACAGTGTTCGCAGTAAAACCGAATCATTAAACCTTCTCCCTCACGATTGATTTACTGGCTCTGCAACTTTGGCGATTTTTAGGTCGGGTGGTTCTTCCATACACAGAAACTCTACCACAGAGCCGTTCTATCGAATAGGACGCATCAGAGCAGATTTTCTTCAGTTAAAATTCTCTGCGATTATCTTTTTCCGGCAAGCCGCCTGTTACCCTGCTGATTAGCCGCCCAGCTTTTGCTTTATTACTTCGCTTGCTCTGGTAAGGGCATCGCCGATTTTTTTTGGATTTTTACCGCCGGCCTGCGCCATTTGAGGCCGGCCCCCACCGCCGCCGTCAATTATGGGCGCTATCTCCCTGACTATATCACCGGCTTTGAGTCCCTTGACGACCAGATCATCGGTAACGCCCGCCAAAAGCGTTGCCCTGCCGTCCTCGTCGAAGCCCAAAACAATCGCGGCGGATTTTGCCTTCTTCTTGAGCATATCGACGGCCTCTCGCGCCTGCTCGACCGAAGTTGTCGACAATTGGCCGATGACGATTGAGGCCTCGCCGATTTTCTCACATTTTTCAAGGAGCTTTCTTGCCTCGGTCATGGAATCCGAGCCCGACTGCCGGGCGGCCGCCTTGAGTTCTTTAGCGAGCTTTTTATTGTCTTTGAGCAACTGGCCGACCCGCTCGACGAGCGATTCGGACGGGACCTTGAGCATTACCGAAAGCTCATCGACGATGTCACTGCTTTTTTCGAGATGGCCTGTTAGCGCCGAACCGGTCAGGGCGGTTATCCTGCGGACGCCGGCCGAGATGCTCTCTTCTTTGATTATCTTAAAGCCGCCGATCGCCCCAAGCCTGTCAACATGTGTGCCGCCGCAGAACTCCCGGCTGAAAGCCTCGTTGATATGGTCCTTATTTTTGGCGCCGAGAGCTACAACCCGAACCTCGTCCCCATACTTCTCGCCGAACAGAGCCATCGCACCGAGTTTCTGGGCCTCGTTCTTCGGCATGACCACCCATGTTACGGGCAGGTCAGAGGCGATTTTTTCTCTGACCAATTCCTCCACCTGCCTGAGCTGCTCGGAGGTCGGTGCCTTGGGGCAGGTTATGTCGAATCTCAAATAGTCCGGGCCGACGTAACTTCCCTGCTGGGCCACCGATTTGCCGAGTACCTCCTGCAGCGCCCACTGGAGCACGTGGGTGGCGGTATGATTTTTCTTAACGGAGTTTCTGTCTTTGCTGACGATAGCATGCACCTTTTCGCTGACAGTAAAGGCCCCTTCGGCAACCTTACCCTGGTGGACAATGCAGTTGGCAATTTTTATAGTTTTTTCCACGATGAACCGGGCCTTGCCGGACTGGATGACGCCGCAGTCGCCGACTTGCCCGCCCGCCTCGGCATAGAAGCAAGTCTTGTCGAGGACTAAACCGACCTGAGTACCGGCTTCGATTCGGCCTTTGTTTTTGAAACCTTCGCCGTCGATGAAACCTGCAATTACAGTGTCACACTGGTCCACGTGATATTTGTGCAGGTCTTCGGTTTCCGGCAGGACCTGGCCGCTGACCGTATCTGTAATGGACAGCGAATCTTTTGTAATAGCGGCTCTGGCACGCTGCCTCTGCTGTTCCATGAGTTCGGAAAATTTCGCCGTATCGACCTTGAGGCTGCGTTCCTGGGCCATGAGCTGTGTCAAGTCCAGCGGAAAGCCGTATGTATCGTAAAGCTGGAAGGCATCTTCGCCGCTGATAACTTTGTCTTTCGATTTCTGTGCCCGCCCGGCGGCGCCGGCGAAAATTTCAATGCCTCTGTCGAGAGTTCTGCCGAAGCCGGCCTCTTCGGATTCGATTACGGTCGAGACGTAGTCCGCCCTTTCTCCGATCTCGCCGAACGCCTCGCCAAGACAATCGACGACGACCGGCACGAGTTTGTAGATGAACGGCTCGTGCATTCCCAGCTCCCGGCCAAACCTCGAAGCCCGGCGAAGAATTCGGCGAATCACATATCCCCGCCCTTCGTTCGAGGGCGTCGCGCCGTCGGTGATTGCGAAGACCAGCGCGCGAATATGGTCGGCAATGACTCTGAATGCGTTGTCGGTTTTATTGCCCAGCTTCGATGTGTATTTGTGGCCGGTGATCTGGCCGGTGCGCTCGATTATGGGCATGAATAAATCAGTGTCGTAGTTGCTCACCTTGTTCTGCATTACAGCGACGATTCTTTCCAGGCCCGCGCCGGTGTCTACGTACCTGGCCGAAAGTGGTACGAGCTTGCCGCCTGGATGGCGATTGAATTGTATGAAAACAAGATTCCACAACTCGATGTATCGGGCGCAGCCGCCGTTAACCCGGCACTTGTGACCAGGGACGTTTTTCATGTCGCACCGGTCCGTGCCGAGGTCGATGTGTATTTCGCTGCAGGGCCCACAGGGGCCGGTCTCGCCCATTTCCCAGAAATTATCTTTCTTGCCGCACGCCAGGACTTTTTCGGCCGGCATTGATGTCACTTTAGGCCACAGATTTGCCGCCTCTTCGTCTTTCGGTAGTCCGTCGGCCTTGTCACCGGCAAAAACCGTCGCCCATAAAAGGTCCGGATCAATACCCCAGACCTTTGTGAGAAGCTCCCACGCCCACTCGATGGATTCGGCCTTGAAGTAATCGTCGAACGACCAGTTGCCCAGCATCTCGAAGAACGTATGATGATAAGTATCCTTGCCCACTTCCTCAAGGTCGTTGTGTTTGCCGCTTACGCGCAGGCATTTCTGGCTATCGGCCACCCGCGGGTACCGTGCCGGCGCCAATCCGAGAAAAATATCCTTGAACTGATTCATCCCCGCGTTGGCAAAAAGCAAGGTCTCGTCACCGATGGGCACGATGGGCGAGCTGGGTACGATTTCGTGGTCTTTGCCCTTGAAGAAATCGACAAACTCATGTCTGATTTGCTTTGCAGTTTTCATCTGGTATCTCGTACTTGGTTTTCCGTACCTCAAACAGAATTTTGCAGGATAAATTTCACGAATTACACAAGGCCCTTGGCGGCAAGGACTTTGCCTTTTATCTCTTCACACAGGTCTTTGTTTTCGGCCAGGTATTTTTTGGCGTTTTCTCTGCCCTGGCCAAGCCGGATCGTGCCGTAGTTTAGCCAGGCGCCGCTTCTATCGACGACCTGGCAGTCGACGGCCAAATCGAGCAGATCGCCCTCGTAGCTGATTCCGCTGTCGAACATAATATCAAACTCGCTGTCGCGGAAAGGCGGCGCGATTTTATTCTTTACCACCCTTGCCCTGATCCTGGAACCGATGGCGCCGCTGGCGTCCTTGATGGTTGTTATTCGTCTCAGGTCGATTCGTACCGAGCTGTAAAATTTCAGGGCCTTACCGCCGGTCGTGGTTTCCGGGTTGCCAAACATCACGCCGATTTTCATGCGGATTTGATTTATGAAGACGAGCGAGGTTTTGCTCTTGTTGATAATGCTGGTGAGCTTTCGCATCGCCTGACTCATTAACCTGGCGTGCAGTCCCATGTGGCTGTCGCCCATCTCGCCTTCGATCTCCGCCTTCGGTGTCAGTGCGGCAACGGAGTCCACGACTATCACGTCTAACGAATTGGAGCTGACCAGCATCTCGACGATGTCAAGGGCCTGCTCCCCGGTATCGGGCTGGCTGACGAGCAGACTGCTGACGTCGACGCCGAGTCTTTTTGCCCATGTAGTATCCAGGGCGTGTTCTGCGTCGATAAAGGCAGCGACGCCTCCCGCCCGCTGAGCGTTGGCAATGACGTGAAGTGCGAGGGTCGTCTTGCCGGACGACTCCGGCCCGAACAGCTCGGTTACTCTGCCGCGCGGGATACCCCTGCCGCCAAGCGCTATATCGAGCGATATTGAGCCCGTGTCAATGCCCTCGATCTTGGCGTATTGCTGCTCGTCCATCTGCATGATTGCGCCCTGGCCGTACTGCTTTTCGATCTGTGCTATCACGCGCTGCACAGCGTCATCCTTGCTGGTCGCTTTTGAATCTGCCTTCTCTTTTTTTGCTTTTGCCATTTTTGCATTCTCCTTTTTTCTATCCCGCTTCAAGTTTTATATTTTTTATTGTTGTAACTCGTATTTTCCTAAAACAGTATAAATTGGGCCTCTCGGCGTCAACTGGCTCTGATAAACCGAAACCAAATCAGCCGGCATAGTCCCGAGCTTGAAATCCTTGTATTCCCGGGCCAGTTGAGCTAATTTAACACCCGCCCTTGTGTTTCTTATCCTGCACAATGTCAGATGGCCCGAGAACTTTCTGGCTTCTCTGGGCCAGCCGGCCAAATCCAACTGCTGCTCGAGGTCTTCCTGTAATTGTAGCAGCTTATCGCAGTTCTGTCCCGTGCCGACCCATAAAACCCTGGCGCTTCTGCCGCCGAAATGGCCGACCGATTCGACGTGAAGCTCGAAAGTCTCGTGCCGGCTCGCGACGTCCCCGGTTATATTGCAGATATCCACGGCCTGCTCGTCTTTAATTTCGCCCAGAAACTTCAGCGTCAGGTGTATCGTCTCGGGATTCACCCACTTGGCGTCGCTTTTCTTGATGTCAGCTTTGCCCTGCAGCTCATCCTGCAGGCTGGCCAGGGCTTTTCTGATTTGCTCGTCGATATTTATTGCTATAAAGCACCGCATGTCACGCTCGATACGCTAAAACTGTGTAATGTTTCGTAATTCCTGCAGCCTCTTGTCGATGTTCGCTCTGTCCGTGGAGGTCAAGCCGTCCAGCGAGAAATCCGCAATCGTAAAAGAGGCGACTACCGTGCCGTACGCGACGGCCGTTTTCAATGTCTCGAAATCGGTCCTGCCGCTTTGTGACAAATAGCCCATTAAGCCGCCCGCGAAACTGTCGCCGGCGCCGGTTGGATCTATAACATCGGCGGCTGGAAAGGCCGGCAGAACGAATATGTGACCATCGGCGTTGCACATGATCGAGCCGGATTCGCCTTTTTTGGCAATCACAACGCCGGGGCCCATGTCTAAGATCTTCTGCGCTGCCCTTATCAGATTATGCTGGCCCGCCAACATCCTTACTTCGTCCTCGTTGATTATCAGGCAGTCGATTTTCTTCAGCAGGGCTATTAAATCATCCGGATATTCCTGAATCCACAAGTTCATCGTATCGACGGCGACGAAGACCGGTTTTTTGACCTGCCCGAGCAGTTCGTGCTGGAGGGCCGGCGCAGTATTGGCCAGAAAAACAAATTCGCTGTCCTTGAATTCTTCGGGCACCTTAGGAGGAGCTTCGGCCAGGACGTTTAATTCCACTTTCTCCGTCGTCCGGTCGTCCATATTTTCGTGATATGAGCCGGTCCAGCGGAAAGTTTTGCTCTGAGGCCTTAATTCCAGTCCCGTCAGGTCAACGTTCCTGCCGGCGAAGATTTCTGCCAGATCGAACGGGCAATCCGAGCCGATCACGCCGACGAACCTGACTGGTGAAAAAAAGCTGGCCGCCATGCTGAAGTAGACGGCCGCTCCGCCAAGACAGTTCTCCCGAACGTCGCCGGGCGTCTTGACCGTATCAATTCCTATCGAACCTGTTACCAATAATGACATATCTATGCTCGCTATGTTTATGTTTGGAATTTCTTTAACGTGTTGTCTATTCTTTTCAGGGTTTTTTCTTTACTCAACAGTCGGACCGAATCGAAGATGGGCAGGCTGATGGTGGTTCCGCAAATTGCTACGCGCAGCGGCTGGGCGATTTTGCCCAGGCCGACTTGTTTTTCTTCGGCTAACCCGCGCAGTATATCCTCAATGCCCTGTTCCGTTAGTTCGTCCATCGCTGCAAGCTTTTCCCGAACGATTGCCAGAACCGCCAGACCGTCATTTTTAAGCAGGATTTTCTTAACCGCTTTGTCGTCGTATTTGATTTTGTCGTTGTCCACAAACAGAAATTCGCTCTTTTGCTCGATCTGAGCCAGGGTCCTTGAGCCCTCGCAGAGCTTTATGATTGTTGAGAGAAGTTCGTCGTCGGCAGATGCCATCGGGGACTCGATAATGTTCAAGTAACTCCTGAGATGCCGGAGGAGTTTTTCCGCCGAAACCATCCGGATGTGCTCGGTATTGAAGGAGAGCAGTTTCTGCCGGTCGAACAGGCTGTTCGATTTGGTCAGGCGCGAAATATCGAAGGCACTGATCAGCTCGTCTACCTGCATGATCTCGCGATTATCGCCTGGATTCCAGCCCAACAGGGCGAGGAAATTCACCATGGTTTCGGGCAGGTAGCCGCTCTTGAAGAAATCTACGATGTTGATTTCCGGCAGGGCTACGCCGAGATGCTTTGCCATCGCGTCGATGTTGGGCATGTCCGGCGTGGTTTTACCGCTGATAAAAGAATCGAGTTCGTCTTGACTGATATTGCCCGCGGCGGCGAATGTTTCGAGGTCGATCTCCTGCGCTGCCTTGATTGCATTGCGAAGGGCCTTCGGACGTTCGCGTTTGGAGAGTTTGCCGCCGGTATCACTGACCGTGACTGACATGTGGGCGTATTTCGGGAGCGGAGCATCCGGAAACAAAGCCTGCCATAAGGCCTGCTGGCCCGGCGTATTGTTGAGATGTTCCTGGCCGCGAATAATGTGTGTAACTTTCATCAGGTAGTCGTCGACTACGCAGGCAAAATTGTATGTGGGAAAACCGTCGCTTTTCAGGATGATAAAATCGCCTATCTCGTCGGCGGCAAAGGTAATCACACCGCGGACCACATCCTGCACCACGATCGGCTCGGCCTGCGGCACCGCGAAACGGACTGTGACGGGCCGGCCTTCAGCGCGGGCTTTTTCAGCCGCTTCGGAGTCGGGAAAGTCTTCAGGCCGGGAGTAGGAAAAGCTATTCTTCTGAGCCTCAGCTTCATTGCGAAGTGCGCCGAGCTCTTCGGTAGTCTCGAAACAATAATAGGCCTTTTTTTCGTCGAGAAGTTTCTTTATATATTTATCGTAGATATCTTTACGCTGAGATTGCAGGTATGGCCCGTTGGATCCGCCTGCTTCCGGGCCTTCGTCCCATTGGATTCCGAGCCATTTCAGATCGTCTATGACCTGCCGTGCGGCGGTCGGCGTGTTCCGCTTCTGGTCCGTATCCTCGATTCGGAGTATGAACGTTCCGCCAGCCCGCCGGGCCCAAAGCCAGTTGAACAGGGCGGTCCTGGCTCCGCCAACGTGCAAATAACCCGTCGGAGATGGTGCAAAACGCGTTACGACTTTTTCAGGCATAGCGTACAGTTCCTCATTAGCTGCAAAATATGTGAAACGCATAGGTTACGCTGCCCGGCAGATATTGTCAAGTACAAGTAAGGCAGAACCTTAAAGAACGTTTAAAAAGTTTGCACTTATTGTGCAGGTTTTGTATTTTTGTAAAGCCAGCAACGGGTTGAATGATCTTGATGGTAAATATCGCTTTCGAGAAAGGTTGAAAATGTGGCCGCGAATTGGGACGATTCCGACGTTCAGCATCTTTTATTGTATTGGTATTTTAAGCCATTATCTAATCAGCTACCTGCTCGCCGGACGTCTTCGGTTGCGCCACCGGGTCTGGATCACTGTCAGCATCTGCTATAATTTTGGGATGATTGTCGGCGCTAAGGCGCTGTATGACATTCAACACACACAACTTGATTTGGGGGCGCTGCTATCAATCAGCCATTATGTGCAGGGTGGATTATGGGGCGGGCTGCTGGTTTATTTATGCTTGTCCGTGCCGGTGGTATTGGTTTTGTCGAAGCACAGGCGAGCGGCGCTCGATCTGATCGCACTATCGATTCCGATCCCGTGGATTTTCGCCAAGCTCGGATGCCTGTTTAACGGCTGCTGCTACGGTCGAGAGTGCTCCATGCCCTGGGCGGTTACATTTCCCGAAGGAACCGCAGGCGCTCCGGCAGGAATTCCGCTGCACCCGGTAGAGATTTACGAGATACTTCTCGTCTTGTGTATTCTTGGCGTCTTTACGATATTGAAGCGCCGATGGGGCTCCGGAACGATGCTGCTTTGGTTTCTTATTCTCTACGGCCTCGGACGGGCGGCCATTGAGATGTGGCGGGGTGATACCAATCATCATCTGTACATCGGCCCGCTGACTTTGTCGCAGCTAATCTGCCTGGTCGTGGCCGGTGTTTCCATTCCCGTGCTGTACTTCTTACGGCACCGCCGCCGGGCCATCCCGAAACGCATGGGTAACTGAAGAAATTCTGAAAAAAAATGTGTTTTTCGCCGGATAAGGTTTTGGTTTGACGGCGATTGTTTGTCCGGTTACACTTTTAGCGTATACTTCGTTTTGTCGTCGAACAGGTTGTTGATTCAAAACATGTTATAGTTGCTGATTAGGAGGTACAGGAGTCATGAGGAATAAAGCAATTAACAGGCGTCGGTT
>Ga0307425_1002231_pt1 | contig 11061 bp, 14 predicted proteins | sample SalMarWE160330MG_FD_202152 | JGI IMG/M metagenome (GOLD analysis project Ga0307425, IMG submission 202152) | Salt marsh sediment microbial communities from the Plum Island Ecosystem LTER, Massachusetts, United States - WE1603-30 | ecosystem: Environmental > Aquatic > Marine > Intertidal zone >... | reverse complement strand
TGCTGCAGCAGAAGTAGAAAAGTTTGTAACTTCAGTAGAAGATATAACTAGTAAAGTCCGTGCATTGCCTCCCTTGCCAAAATATAAATTAAACCCGAAGTAGAATGAGCCTTTCAAAAAAATTATAGTTGAAAGTTAACTTACCCTAAGCGCGGGTATTCGGATCAGTAATTTAAAATAAAATTTTTATCATGATTTCTGAAAAATCATTAACATGGGAATTTTTAAAAAATGTAGCTGAAAGTTTAGACTCATTTAGGATTCGAGCTTTGATTGACGGAAAAGAGGATATTTTGAAAGCAGGCGTTTACAATGAAGATCAATATCATGCCCTATTTTTCGATATGTTTGATTTTGAACAATTAAAATTCGAATTACTAGCTTTCTTAAAAAAAAAATCTGAAAGTAATCTTGAAGATTTAAAAACATTCACAATAAATAAAAAGGTTGATTTGAAGACCATTTTAACTCTTTTAACATTATTGAAACATGAAAAATTAGTGATTATTGAGGATATAAATGATAAAATAGATAATGATAATGAAAATTCAAATTTTAGTAATATAATTGATTTTAATATAAAAATAAATCCTATATTTCCTGGAAAGACAGTTTATGAACCTGTTCAAGTAATATTTGACGCCAATATATGTTCTGGATGCGGGATGTGTGCAGGGATATGCCCTGTTAATTGTATTGAGATTATTAACGGAATCGGGAAAGTTGATGATAATTCTTGTATTAAATGTGGACTTTGTTATTATATCTGTCCTAGAACATTTTTACCAATAACGAGCATGTATATGGAGCAAAAGCAATGCAATGAAATTGAGTATCATGGTCAATTTGGGCCTTACATCGATATCTTTTCAGCCCGAACAAAAATTTCAGATATTAAAAGCGTTTGTCAAGATGGAGGTATCGCTAGTAGCTGTCTTTATTATTTATTCAATAGTCAACAAATTAGCATGGCATTAGGAGCAACAATGAGTGAAGATCCTTGGAGACCTATGCCTTTTATGTTAGGGTCAAAGGAAGACGTCCTAATTTCAGCAGGAACAAAATACGTGAATAACCCAAATTTAAGCCTATTAAATGAAAAGAAACTTGTAAATAAAAACTATGCCATTGTTGGAGTTCCATGCCAGATGCAGGCCCTATTAAAATCCAAGTTATGTAAATTCGAATTCTCCAAGCCTGTTTATCGAATAGGTATCTTCTGCATGGAATCTTTTTCTTATGAAGATGGCTTCTTGAAAATATGTAATTTAGTTAATGTAAATGAATCAGATGTGAGTAAAACTGATATTAATAAGGGTAAATTCTTTATTTATACCTATGATGGTAATGAATTTTCAGTTCCTATAAAAGAAGTCACTCACTTGGCTAGACTTGACTGCGAAGTTTGCTATGATCTTACTTCTGAATCAGCTGATATTTCTATAGGGTCAATAGGGTCTCCTTCAGGTTGGAATACAGTAATAATACGAACTCCCGAAGGGAAAAAACTTTATGAAGAGTTAGTTGCTAACGATATTATTGAATCAATATACTTTAATGAAGTTAAACCGGGATTATCAATGCTCCAAAAAGTAGCTAGATCGAAAAAAGTTAACTGTCATAAACACTTGGATGAAAAAAGAAAAAAAAATCATCGATTTCCAAGCTATTAATCCCTAATTTTCTGCTGTTGTTGATTTTTAATTGTTAAGTTAACATTTGTTTGGATTCTTTGTTTTAATAGTAGCTTTTTACAATGTGTATGTGCTAAAAACCACAAAATTAATATTAAATTTCACATTAAAAAGAGTAATATTAAATTTAAGATTGAATTTATAATGAGTATTTTACCAGCATTTAGACCAAAACACTTTCGAGAAAAGATCTTCTTCAGAAATCTACGTTCTCAAATAGATGGAAATGCCCTAGTAGAATATGGGTTAACTCAAATTCGTGGAGTTGGTAGAAGATTAGCTCAAGCTATAGTAAGGATTGCTGAAATTGACCCTCAAATGAGGATGGGCGCCTTACCCGAGAAAGATCTCAATAAGCTTGAAGAAATCATGATGAAACCAATTGAAAACGGAATTCCATATTGGATGGTTAATCGGAAAAAGGATTTGAGAACTGGTGAAGATAAACATATTTTAGGTAATTCTCTTGATTTACAAACAAAACAAGACATCGATCGCATGAAACGGATAAGAAGCTATAAAGGCGTTCGACATCATAATAAATTAAAAGTAAGAGGACAAAGAACTAAAAGCACTGGCCGTCATGGCTTAGTAATTGGAGTCGTGCGGAAAAAGAGAGGCCAACCTTAGGTGAAATATTATGGGAGATCCACGTCGTTTAAAGAAAAAGTTCAAAAAACCAAAACATCCTTTTGAAAAGGAAAGAATTACCGAAGAATTAGAATTTATCGGAAAATATGGTCTGCGAAATAAGCGTGAATTCTGGAAGATGAGGTCAGTCTTGGGTAATTGGAGAAAAATTGCTCGTGAGTCTAGATCCTTACCACAAGAAAAAGCAAAAGAAGTTCAACAAGAACTAATCAGAACATTAAACCGTCTCGGTGTTATTGGTTCGGAAGCTCAATTTGAAGATGTTCTTCTTCTCACTGTAGATGATATTTTGAAGAGAAGACTTCAAACTCTCGTGTTTGAAAAAGGTCTAACTAAAACAGTATATGAAGCCCGACAAAGGATAATTCACAAACATGTCGCAATCGGAGATAAATTGATCAATGCTCCTTCTTATATAGTAAAATTAGATGAAGAAAATCTTATAAGATATGCTCCAAGCAGTCCATTCGCGCAAATAAAAGAAATTTCAAAGAAATAGTCATATCTAATTATTATATTGTTTGTTTCTCCTTCCTTCATATTGGATTAGTGGTATTATCCATTAATACAATCAATAAGCTAAAGTTTTATCGTTTGGAATTTTTAAACTGCTTTTTTAATGGGATGATTTGTATTTAATTCCTCTTTAATGTTATTGAATATTAAGGAAAATAATAAAATTAAACCCCCTATTGTAAGAATGGTCCCTAAAACAATCAATTCATAAATCCAATTAAGTGTCGAAGGGTTTGCATTTATTAAATAAGTTAGATACTCTGCTGGGGTTGAATTTAATTTGACAATCAGAAATGTTGATAACGATACTATTAAAACTGTTCCTAATAGGATTATTACTAAAGCAAAATAAATTGAGCTTGTTGATTTCAAATCTATTTTTAATGAGTCCATTATCTTCCCGTATTCAACAAAAATTTTTAAATTTTTTGATTGATACGTATCAATTCTTCACTGGTATATCTTTCCTCGTCTAATCAATATCTATTTCATGTATTTCTTATCGACTTAAATTCGACTTTTTTCTGTGAGTTGCGATGAAATATATTATTGAAAATTCTCTAATCTAAAACAGTCCAGCAATTTATTAGGTTGAACTTCACTTTTTTTATTATGGAAAGATGCAGTTCTTATTTGGACTGGGAAAAAAGCTTTAAAAAATCTTCTGAAAAAAAGAAAAAAACACCCAAAGAAATCAGGATTTTAAATTCGATAGGATTACCTGCCGATTCTTTTGATAGCTACCTGAAATTATGGAAGTCTAAAAATATGAGTTAAAATTTTTAATATCTAAACAAAATTAAGGGATATCTCGATAATTGGTTAAGATTTCTCCGCTTTCGTTTTGGCTTCCTCTTTAGTTGTCTCGACTTTCTTCCTAGCTTTGATAGCATTAATCTCAGCTTTCTCAGCACGATTTTTAGTTTTTTCCTCTCTCCTCTTAGCTTTTTCAACTGCCTTCTCAGCTTTCTTCTTAGCTTTTTCAGCAACTTTCCTAGCTTTCTCAGCTACTTTCTCAGGATCCTTAGTTTTCTCCCCTTTCTTCTCAGCTTTCTCAATAACATTCCTAGCTTTCTCAGCTACGTTCTCAGCTTTTTTTTTAATCATCCTATTTTCCGCAGTTTTCTCAAATACTATTTGCTGTTCTTTAGCTTCGCTTATTGTTTCCATTTCATATCTATTATAATCCTCATTTGTTGCCTCTCTTATAGCCTTTGACCCGCAATTTTCGCAATATTCCATTTTTGTATGTGCAAATTCCCCACATTCATCGCAGACTAATGTAAATGTCTTTTTAAATGTTGCCATATCCAATATTCTTCACATTCATTCAATTTTTTTTGATGATCAACAATTTTGTTAATGATACTAAAAATTATATCTTCTTATTTAAAAGTTTGAGTTCTAATTTAAAAGAAAATTCCTTTTTTTAAAACTTAATTGAAGAAAAAGCTGTCCAAGTTTACCTTATTTTGATACAATTAGTAAATATAAAGATATATTCGGCACTAGTCGTTATTTCTATGTATCTTCTATTTTAAGATCTTTATGAAATTCTTTTTATTCTTTCTCTAAATCAGAAATAAAGATTTGAGAAAATTTATCATAGCAAGGGAAAGCAAATTAAGAAAGATAAAATTAACTAAATCCAATAATAGGTAAAAGACATATAAGAAAAGATTATACCCTCCTTCCTCTGTGCCCACCTTTTCTCCGACAATGATCGTGAGAACGCGGCGTCACTTCCTCTATTCTACCTATTTTCAAGCCAGAGCGAGCAAGTGCTCTGATGCATGCTTGCGCTCCTGGTCCGGGGGTTGTATTCTTGTTTCCTCCAGGCGCTCTAACCTTTATATGGACACCAGTAATTCCCTTATCACGAATGTCGTTCGCAACTCGAAAGCCACACTGCATGGCGGCGTACGGGTTTGACTCATCTCGACTCGCTTTTACAACCATTCCACCAGTGCATTTTGCGAAGGTCTCGCCACCACTCAAATCGGTTGCGGTCACTATGGTATTATTATATGAGCTGAATAGATGAATAATAGCCCATTTCTCGTCTCTGCTAATCTGATATACACCTTAATTTTTTAATACACAATAGATTGTATTGGTTTAATATAAAGAAGTAATCCATTGTAAAATTTGAACTTTATCAATTTTATCAATAATTTTTCGAGTCATTCCAAGTATGTTTCATTTTATTTTTTGAGTATCATTTCTAACTTGGAGTGAATAGTGAATAGATTTATTGAGGATATTACATAAAAATAAATTAGTAAAATGTTATTAAATTCTTAAATAGAATTAAATTACACAAAATAATAATAATTTCTTAACAAATCTCGATGACCGACGATGAAAAATTTCAGAAAACATTAGCATCGATTAAAGAGATTTTTTTTGCTCTTACAGAAAGGGAACCAACACCAGATGAAGAAATCGACGCTAGGAAGCAATTAATCTCATTATTCAATAGCATACCAGATTTTCTGGATTCCCCTAAACAAAAAGATCTTATTGAAGTGATAAAAGATAAACTCGAAAAATGGGATACATTAGAATCTTGGTTCACAGAAACCACAATGCCAGAAGATATTAAAATATTTCTAAACTTTTCTGAATTAGCAGATGTAGATCAAACATCCGAACAAACACAAGTATATGACGTGCAAGTAGAAGAATTAAATGAACTTTCACAGGTTTCTTCCAAATTAGATGTTAATGATATTGTTAGCGAAGTTTCTCAACGATTTAAAGGTGAGATTGATAGTTTAAAAGAAACAATTGACGGATTAAAGAAAGAATTAGATAAGAAAAGCGAAACATTAAATAATATTTCACAGAAGAAGAAAGTACAGAAGATTATTCCTAAAAAAACCTCGAAATTGGCTCCTCCTATAATTAAAATTCCCGTTATAAAAAAAATCAACTATCATTCTGAAAGTCGAGTAGGATCATCTATTCCTCCGATTCCTCCAAAAGATGAAATCAAAGAAGTTCAAATTCCACCAAAAAAAGCAGAGGTTAAAAATCTTACTCCTATTCCTGTAAAACCAGAGGGTTTGATAGGAAGGAATTCTTTTGATAATGAGTTAACGCCCATCCCAATTAAAAAAGTTCATAAGAAACCAGAAATTCAAACTTCAGTAATAGAAGAGACTGTAGACGTACCAATCATTACAGAAAAGAGAAAAATAACGCCTATAGTAAGTGAGGTAGAGAATAACCCTCTTGAAGAAGTAGAAAAAACTGAGGAGAGCAATATTCAACCATTTTCTGTTGAACCCCCTAAAATCAGAAGCATGAGTGTAGAAGAAGTGGAAACTGAATCAATCAAATCAAGTGGGAAGGATTTATTTGATGTTCTCGCACATGTTGGAGAACCAGCACAAGTTGTATCAAAAAAGGAAAAAGAGTCTCCAAAAATTACTGAAAAAAAAGAAGATAAACCTATTGAACTAATTGAAATTAAAAATACTTATCAACCCCAAATTAATTCCTTTGTAGATTTCAATAAGGAAGAAACTGCTGAAAGTTTACCTGTTGACAAAGATGACCTTTACCAAGAACTGATTGCTCTGGAAGGAAAAAGATATGCAGTTGAAAAAAGTTCTAAAGAATTAGAAACGAGTTATAACAAAGGCTCAATTGCGGATTCGCATTATAAACAAAAGAATGAAGAGATAAAAACAAAACTACTACAAATCACCAATCGTATTACAACAATAAGAAGATTAATTTCCAGTTTATAATTTGCGATATTGCTTTATTTGATTTTATAAGAAGGTGGCATGTGATTTTTATGTTCAGCAAGTTTTATCATATTTTTAACTTTTTCAACGTTTTCATTGTTTAAGTTATCGAGAGTTAAATTGTAATCGATTCTATATATGATTTCATCTAGCTCATCGTAGGTTAACCCAATTTCACCTTCATCGGTCTGATCTGGCCAAAGTCCAGCACTCGGCACTCTCATAATAATTCTATCGGGGATCTTCAAAATTTTGGCGATCTCTCTTACTTCTCTTTTATAAAGCATTCCAATTGGTTCAATATCCACACCACCTTAGTGTAGAAATACGTTAAGTAATTCTATATCACCATATTTCGTGAAATAACCAATTGCAACCTCAGTTCTGTTTCCCGTGCCACCAACAATATATCCCATTGATTGAGCTATAAAGTACAAAGTTAACATTCTCAATCTTGGTTTGATATTTGATAATGAAATTTTTTTTTTTTCAATTTGTGAAGGAAGAGAACCTAAGAGTTCCTTATATGTCGAAGAGAGATCTACAGTATAAAATCGAACCCCTAATGACTCTGCTACTAATTTTGCATCTTCTAAATCTTTATTCATGGACTCACATGGTAATCCAACAGTAATCACATTTCTTTTCCCAACTGCATTGACCGAAAGTGCAGCAGTGACAGCGCTATCGATTCCCCCACTTAACCCAACTACTACTCCTTTTGCTCCTGCTGAACGTACATATAGTTTGATCCAAGACTGAATATCAGAACATAATTCATCGTAATTTAGTTGTCTCATGATTCGAATTAATTTTTTATGTTACTAATCGTTCATTTTTAAATGAATAGAAAAGATAAGATTAAAATAAAATTGTTTTCATAATTATTGCACGAAAAGCAAAATTAACAAATTAAAAAAGTGATTTATGATGAGTGAAGAAATGAAAGCTATTATTGATGCTTCTTATGATAATGGAACTCCGATATGGTTGCATACAAGTGATTATATTTTTGGAATGGTGCCCGTTGATTCAAGTGGAGCACGTTGGACAGAAATATCATATACCTTTGAAGATCCAAATGAACCGTTAGCAAAAACTGAAAGATCAGCAGAATTATCTTTTCAATTCCTAATGGAAGAAGTCGAAAAGGGCGTTTCTTTCTACGTAGATGATTTAAAAGTCCTCTTGATTAAAGATTTTGCAAAAACACTTGAAAATAAATCCGGTCCAGAAAAAATCATCGCTCTCATTGCTGAATTAATTACAAATTCATCAAATTATTCTTCAAATTTACCCATTATTAAAGGAAAAGAAGAAATTGATACTTTAAAAGGGAAAATATAGTCCTTATTTACTATTACCTTTTATCTTTAAATATACAAATTTTTTCGCTGTGGATATTTTTTAGTAAACTCTTCATCGATTCTTTTTGCAAGTTGATAATCTAAATTAGGATTTTGCTCATATATTACTTTTTTCAAGATATCTCCTTGATTTTGAGAAAATCTTTCGATTCCAGTAGCGATAATATTCTTATCCGGTTTAATAGGAACTACCATGCCGAATAATCGAAGCATCTCATTAGGAGACAATTCTCTTTTGATCCCAATACTATCATCAATTTCTTTATCAATATTTTTAATAACTGAACCCATGGATAAGGCTGAATAAGGACTAAGCATTTTTGATTTCAACCAAAAACTATTAGGATTTTTAAGTATTACTGTATCTGAATTACCGTGATCATCAGTAGATCCAACTACGCTCCACCCTTTAGGATCTTTATCATAATCTTTCTTCATTTTTTTAATAATTGGCTTTATTGGAGCAACTCCATAATAATCTTCTTCTTGATTATCCGTCATCTTCTAATATATAAAATAATATTACCTATAAAAACCTAAAGAATATATCAATTAATCTGTCGCTTAATTACTCATTAAAATGTTGAATGTGGCGAATAATCGGTCTCTCTCTGAATTATATGGTTCTGTCCGAAAAGCTTTAAGATCGGATAATAATGTAATTTTAAATGAAAATTTAAAACAAATTGATAAGATCGAGCTTATCTTTTTACAAAATTATAATAAACGAAAAAATGAAGGTGTATTTTTTACACAAAAATACATTGCTGACTATATTATATCCCAAACTCTCACGGAATTCATTAATTCTAGAATGAATATAAATCTATTTTAAATTTAGTGAATAAAACGATGATTTGTGATCCATCATGTGGTTCAGGCGTATTTCTTCTAAGTTATATTGATATAATCTTTTCTCTCTTCGAAGATATTTGCACTAGAGATGAACTTGAGGCTTTCAAAAGGAGGATTATTGAAAATATATATGGGTATGATATAAATGACTATTTCCTTAAACTTTGCATTTTAAAATTGCTTCGAAGATTATCAGAAGAAAAATCAATAAATTTACTTAATTTGATTTCTATTTTAGAGTCTCATATTACTGTTAGAGATGTCATTAAAGATCCTCCATCCTTGAATTTTGATCTTTTAGTTGGGAACCCCCCTTATGGGAATATATTAAACAAATCATTAAAGCAAAAATTAGGTGATGAAAATGTTTTTGTTAATGATATCTATTGTTTATTCATTTTGAAAGCATTAAATTGGAGTAATGGAATGATTGGGTTTTTAGTGCCTAAAAGTTTTTTGTTACGACAAGGATACGTTAGATTTAGAAATCTTCTCTTATCAAAAGCAAATTTACTAAAAATTATTGACATTGGTCCAAACCTATTTAAGAAAGCGACTAATGAAACTCAAGTCTTAATTTATCAAAATCAAGGTAAAGAACTAAAGAATTTAGAAGTCTTAGATTATCCAAATCATAAAATCATTACATATAATAACCAATCATTCGATGAATTAAGAATTTGTCTAAGTTCAGACTGTCCATCGAGTAATAAATCAAAAAAGATTTATACATATACGAAAGAAAAATATTGCCCTTCATGCAAAAATGAAACTCTACAATTAAACAGAATCCGGATTAAAACAAATCATGAAGTTCTAAATTTAATTAATAAGATTGAGGATATTGGAGATTTGAACTATATAAATTCGTTTGATTTCCCACATTTCATTCGAGGAGAAGAAGACAAGGGATTGATGGAGATCAGAGATATTGTTAAAAATAATGCTAATGGTACTTGTTTATTCATTAATGCAAAAGATGATTTTGATTATTATTCAATAAAACCAAAAAAATCCTTTGATCTTGAATTGATTAGCCCTCAGACCCTAAAAGGGAGAAATTATGAATATTATAATAACCATAAGTTATTAATAAAGCATAATAATGTTATTCCTCAAGCAATTTATACTGAAAAGAAAGTATGTTTTACTTCCTCAATATATTCGATACTTAATGAAAATATAACTGAATTGAAATATCTTTGTGGAATAATAAATTCAGCGTTAATGCAATTTTATTGTATATATGGAATAAATAACCAAAAAGATACTACCATTAATTTAAATCAATACATGATTCGACATTTTCCAGTTAAAAATTCTGGAGAAGATATAAAAGAAGAGATATCCGATCGAGTTGATTTTATTTCAAACTATTTAGCTCAAACTGGTGCGAAATTTGATGATACCACTCATTATGCAACGCGAGAATTGGATAATCTCATATTTCAAATTTATTCTATTTCTAAAACTGAACAGGAATTAATTTTATCAACTGTAACTGCACACATTTCTTATTTTAATAGTGTTTATGAAAAAGATTATGACTACATTTTAGATCAAGGTTGGACAAGGATTAAGCGATCACCTCGCTGTTAGGTTTTAACATCTCACTCTTTTAATGTTAAATGGAAATCGCAAGTATTATCTCCAAGTCCCATAAACTGATTTCTTTTTATTTTAATATTTTCATTAAATTCTTGTATAACAGGATCAAGATATGGAACGCACATATCTTTGCAAATCGAAGCAATTTTATCGAGTCTCTCAGGATTCCTCCTCATTGCATCGATATAGGGACACTCGGTTATGTTCATTTGGACTTCCTCCTTACTATATCTTACAATTTCATGCAAATTTCCTTCGCAGTTCCAAATAAAAGAAAGAATTGAAATTAAGTCCTCAAGGGAATTGTCATTTATTTTTAGATACTTAATTACTCGCCGAAATATAATTGAATATAATTGTTGCCATACAATTATATCCAACTCCAACGCGGTATTAAAATCAATCTCCTGTTCAGTTTCGATTACCCATAATCCGTCTAAAGTACGAAAATGTTTCTCAAAATAGAAGAGTTTATCTATATCCCGTACTTTTTTGTCTAGAACCCTCTCCTTTAGTTTCTCCTGATCAATATTTTGAGTTGGTGGTATAGAAAAATGAAAATCGCATTCATCAGCTTTAAAACCCATAAATTTAGTCCTCTTTAATGATATT
>Ga0307425_1002229_pt1 | contig 11069 bp, 9 predicted proteins | sample SalMarWE160330MG_FD_202152 | JGI IMG/M metagenome (GOLD analysis project Ga0307425, IMG submission 202152) | Salt marsh sediment microbial communities from the Plum Island Ecosystem LTER, Massachusetts, United States - WE1603-30 | ecosystem: Environmental > Aquatic > Marine > Intertidal zone >... | reverse complement strand
CCTCAAGATCCTCAGGCTCGTCCTGGCCCTTTTTTTCTTTCTGTCCATTGGATTCATTTTTTTGGATTTCAGGGAGTTGTTTCCTGCGGGACTCTACACGGGCATTACCTTTCTACAGTTCGTGCCCTCTGTTATAAGGTTTTTTACCACTTTCGGACTCATTTCTGCCGGTTTCATTGCGGTCCTCCTCCTGACCAGCCTGTTCGGCCGCGTCTACTGCAGTGCGATATGTCCCCTCGGGATCCTGCAGGATCTGGTAAGCCGGGTAAGGAAAATGACCCGGAAGAAAAAACTGCGCTACCGTTATGGCAAACCCCATAATTTCTGGAGGTACAGCCTGCTCGCACTTCCATTGATCATTTTAATCGCCGGGCAGAGCCTTGCCGGGATCAACCTGCTCGATCCTTACAGCATTTTCGGGAGGATTTTCTCCGACCTTGGACAGCCGGTTTACATCACAGCCAACAACCTGCTTGCCCGCCTGTTTGAGAAGGCTGACCTCTACATCCTGTATCCCGAGGATATTACTTCGGGCAGGGCCCTGAGCTATCTCATCCCTTCCCTCATGCTGGCTGTTGTTGTCTGGTTCTCGTTCAGGCATGGCAGGCTCTACTGCAATGCCGTCTGTCCCGTCGGAACCCTGCTTGGACTGCTCTCCAGGGTGTCGGTATTCCGGATTAAAATGATCGAAAGCCGTTGCACCAAATGTGCCAGATGTGTTTTTGCATGCAAGGCATCCTGTATCGATATGAAAAACCTGGAGGTGGACTTTTCAAGGTGCGTCGGCTGTTTTAACTGCCTCCAGGTTTGCCCGGAGGATGCAATCCGGTTGGTGGGACCGGGAAATCGCAGCACCTCCGCGCCTGATGCGGGACCACCGGAAAACAGCGAATCCCGGGCATTGCACAGCCGGGGCAGGAGGGAGGCCGTCATCCGTATGCTGGCAACCGGCCTGGCCCTTGCGGGGATCAGCCATAGGGCAGCTGCCCGGTTCCAGGAAAGGGAAGCCGGATCAGCGACCGGCGATGGAAGCGAACCGGGGCAAAGCGACACGGGAAAGCAGGCCGGGGCAGGAACGCAGCCCGGTACAGGAACACGGGCCGGTACAGGAACACGGGCCGGTACAGGAACACAGGCCAGGGCAGGAACGCAGCCCGGGGAAGGGAATGGATCGCTGAAAGGGGATACCTCTGCACTGCCTAAGAATGTTGAAAACAAAATCCCGACTGAGATAGCGCCCGTCAAGCACTTTCCAGTCAGTCCCCCCGGATCCCTGGGACTCCGTCATTTCACGGGACGTTGCACCGCGTGCCACCTGTGCATATCCGCCTGTCCCACCGGTGTACTCCAGCCCTCGCTTACCGAGTACGGGCTGGATGGGATCCTGCAGCCGCATATGGATTATTCCACCAATTACTGCAATTTTCAGTGCGTTCTCTGCTCAGAGGTTTGTCCCACCGGGGCCATACTTTCCCTGACGGAAGAAGCGAAGAAAACCACCCAGCTGGGACAGGTCCACCTGATCCTTGAGAATTGCGTGGTTTATGCTGAAAATACAGCCTGTGGCTCGTGCTCGGAGCATTGCCCGACCCAGGCCGTTACCATGGTCCCCTACCGGGAAGGCCTGACACTTCCAAGGATCAAACCGGCCATCTGCGTGGGATGCGGTGCCTGTGAATATGCCTGTCCCGTTCGTCCCCACAAAGCCATTTACGTCGACGGGCATGAGATTCACCAGGTGGCTGAAAAACCACCGGTCGAGGAACTTGAGAAAACTGAGATGGAGGACTTCCCCTTCTGAGGAGCGGTCCCTCAGATCTTGTCGGTGGACATGAACATGCGGTTCCAGCGTATCTTTCCCAGGAAGCGCTTGTCCTGGTCAAGGGATAACCAGATGAATTTCGGCTTGCCCAGTATGTGGTCCTCCGGCACGAATCCCCAGTACCGGCAGTCGGATGAATAATGCCGGTTATCGCCAATCATGTAATAGTAATCCATCTGGAATGTATACTCATCCACAGCTTCCCCGTTGATGAATATCCGGCCATCCCGGACCTCTAAGCTATTACCCTCGTAGGCTTCAATGATCCGCCTGTATAACGGAAGGTTTCCGGTTGTCAGGGGGATGGTCACTCCCTTGGCGGGCATCCAGAGGGGACCAAAATTATCCAGGGTCCATTTGTAGGCGCTATCATGAGGGAAGATCTGGTAATTATACTCGTTCCTGGGGGTTTCGTATTTGGTAACCGAGACCACGTTGGTAAATCTCCTCAGTTTATCGGCGTTCTCCCGGGTAAGGGGGATCATATAGCCGCCTCCCATCTGTTCCTGGTCTGACCTGGCCACACCCAGCCGTTCAAAAGCCTTGGGATTGATCGGTGTGCCATTGGTCTGCACGAAGAATCGGTACTGCACGCCGGGGAATACCTCGACGGGTTTGGAATTGATATAGATCAATCCGTCCCTGATGAGCAGGGTATCTCCAGGGATCGCGATGCATCGCTTGATGTAATTATCCCTGCGGTCCACTGGGCGGTATACGATTTCGTATTCATTCCAGACCTGTTTCCTTCCATCGTTCAAATACTGCTCCCAGGACTTTTCCGGCCGGCCGTAACGAAGGTCGTTCTCCTTCATCTGCATGGCATAATCACGCACGATTGAATAATAGCTGCTTTCAGGGTGGCGCACGACCACCGTATCACCCGCAGGGAAATTAAATACCACGGCATCGTTGTTCCTGACCTTGCCGAATCCCGCAAGTCTCTTGTACGGACGTGTGATCCATTCGAGGTAGGATTTCCCGCCGACCAGAGGCATCGTATTCGCGGTAAACGGGAATGCCAGCGGAGTATTGGGTACCCTGGGACCATAGGCCACCTTGCTGACATAAAGGTGATCCCCGACCAGCAGGGATTTCTCCATGGAGGGAGTCGGGATCTTGTAATTCTGGAAAAGGAAAATGTTGATGATCGTAACGGCTATCACGGCAAATATCAGTGCATCAAGCCATTCAATCCAGACGCTGTTCTTTTTCTTGCGGCTTTTCCAGAACGACCAGTTCACTTTTTTGCTTATGTAAATGTCAAAGATTACGATGAGCCCGAAAAGCCACCAGTAATTTCCCAGCCAGATAACCCACAGTATATATACGGTGGCGGCAAAACCGAAACGGACGTATTTATTGGACAGGAAATTGCGGATTTTTGCTAACATGATATGCTGAAACTAATTGATTTTTTTAAACATTCTGTTCCACCTGAAGCGCTGCCAGCCTTCCTTCGACCGGTCGACCGATAACCAGATGAAGACGGCTTTGCCCACAACGTGGTCTTCGGGGACAAATCCCCAGACCCTGGAGTCTGCCGAGTTATGCCGGTTATCCCCCAGCATGAAATAATAATCCATGCCAAAGGTATAAGAAATTCGCGGTTCCCGGTTAATATATATAATACTATCCCTGAGTTCCAGTTTGTTTTTCTCGTAGGTTTCGATGATCCGCCGGTACAACGGGAGATTAGCGGGACTTATTCTGACCGTGGCTCCTTTTTTGGGGACAACAAGGGGACCGTAATTGTCCTCTGTCCACTGAAAATGGGGACTGTATGGAAAATTTGAAAAATAGGATAACTGCCTGTTGGTGTTTTCAAGCCGGGTAATGGACCTGATGTTGGGCAGGGCTGCTACCCGGTCCGCCTGGGCAACCGTAAGGGAAAAGACATAACTCTCGAGTTTTGGATCGTACGGTTGCTGTGTGCCATCGAGCTGCAGATCCGCCATTTCTGCTGAATCAATCCGGATGCCGTTCGTCCGGACGTAATACCTGTGCAGGAGTGTAGGCACTTCTTCGAGTTGCTGCCCGTTGACCTGGACCTGGGTATGGAGGATCTGGACCGTATCTCCCGGAAGTCCCACGCAACGCTTGACAAAATTCTCACGCTTATCGACGGGCCTGCTGATGACCACGTACTGGGAATGTATGGTCCGCCTGCCGTAATTCCGGATGAGGCTGTAATAATTCTGGTCGGGCAATTCCCTGACTACGGTATCCCCCTCCGGGAAATTAAAGACCACCACATCGTTGCGTTTTACATTTCCGAATCCGGCCATCCGCCGGTAGGGCCACCGGACGATTTCCGTATACGACTTTTTATTGCTGGAGAAGGGCATGGTATTGTGGGTAAAGGGAAAGCCCAGCGGCGTATTCGGTATCCGGGGCCCATAGCTGAGTTTGCTGACAAAGAGGTAGTCCCCCACCAGGAGGCTCTGTTCCATCGACGGAGTCGGGATGGTATAGGCCTCAATGAAAAGGGTGCGCACCAGGATCACGAATAAAAGTGCCGAAATGATCGCCCCGATCCAGTCCAGTATTTCTTTCAGGATCACGGGGATGCGGACAGGATCTTTTTTATTGTTAAAGACCCTCCGGGTGATGAAATAATCAAAGATGACCAGCAGGAAGACAAGCAGCCAGTAAACCCCGATCCAGATGATGAAAAGAGTGTAAAGGACCGTGGATATCCCGAATTCGATGTATCGTCTCGTGGGGACAGGCATTCGCAGCGTGTTTTAGAGATCCAGTACCTGTTTCATGGTAAAAAATCCCTTTTTATTATGGATGTATTCGGCCGCCAGGACGGCACCATTTGCAAATCCCCTTCTGTCTTTGGCTGAATGCCTGATGCTAAGGCTGTCAAACTCGGATTCATAGGTGACCTCGTGCACTCCTGCCACCGTTCCAGCCCTTATGGCTTCGATAACAAGCTGATCCGCCTGGCTATCCGGTTCCGGTTCACGTTCCCGTTCCTGTTTCCCGGCTGTAGTTCGCGGTTGCTGTGAACCGGATCCTTTCAGCGACCAGCCACTTTTACGATCGATTTCACCCAGGATCCCTTCAGCAAGGGTGAGTGCGGTCCCGCTCGGTGCATCAAGCTTGTGGATGTGGTGGATCTCTGCTATCCTTACGTCGTATTGCCCATACCGGTTCATGATGGCTGCGAGTTGCCGGTTAAGGTGGAACAGGATATTCACGCCCAGACTGAAATTGGAGGCGTACAGAAAGGATCCGTTCTCCTTTTTGCACCGTTCGATGAGTTCCTCAAGGCGCTTGGTCCAGCCCGTTGTGCCGGATACGACGGGAAGGCCTGCATCCAGGCACCTGGAAATATTCCCGTAAGCAGTCTCAGGCGTGGTAAACTCGATGGCCACGTCATGAAGTCGAAGGTTATCAGGCGACAGGAGATCCTGGCTGTCGACGTCGATACAGGATCCGATGGTATGCCCCTTCTGGATGGCAATGGATTCGATCATTTTTCCAATCCTGCCGTATCCGATGATAGCGATTTTCATATCCTTTAGCTTTGTTGGCTTCTGATTAACTGATGCGATTCAGCTTCTGAACCGATTGTGACCGGGAACCGGCATTACAAAAATAGGGCCTTTTGGTAAACCATTATCCCCTGATAACCAAAAATAAAAAACCGCCCCGGTTTATCCCGGGACGGTCTGGTATCATTCTGTTCCTGGCGGATTATGCTGTCTTGACCTTATTCACTACCGCTTCGAAGGCCTTGGGATGATTCATGGCCAGGTCTGCGAGTACTTTCCTGTCAAGTTCAATTCCTGCTTTGTCAAGCTTTCCCATGAACTCGGAATAGGACATGTCGTACTGGCGAACGCCTGCATTGATCCTCTGGATCCAAAGCGCCCTGAAATTCCCTTTTTTCTTACGACGGTCATAATAGGCGTACTGGAGTCCCTTTTCATGCGCATTCTTGGCAACGGTCCACACGTTCTTGCGCCTTCCGAACTGACCCTTTGTCTGTTTCAGTAACTTTTTCCTTCTCTGTTTCGAAGCTACTGAGTTTACTGATCTTGGCATTTTTCTTGATTTTCGAATGGTAAGCGGTACCGGCCTGTAACTGGTTGTCCCCTGACCTCAAAGGGTGTTCAGGGCCATCAGTTACCGTACACTTGGGTGCTCATTCATTCTGGTTAAACAATGTTGTTGATTTTGATCTTATTTCATGCCCAGCAAGAGCTTAACGTTCTTCTGGTCAGCCTTGTCAACTTCTCCGTAATATCCCAGATTCCTTTTCCGCTTCTTGGATTTCTTGGTAAGGATGTGGCTTTTGTAAGCATGCTTTCTCCTGATCTTTCCAGTACCGGTCACTGAGAATCTCTTCTTGGCTCCCGGATTTGTCTTTACTTTCGGCATCCTGTATCTGATTTATTTATTTAATCCTGTTAATATTTTCCCGGATACTATTTTTTCTTCGTTGCCTTGGGTGAAATCAGCATAGTCATCCGTTTTCCTTCCAGTTTCGGCAGTTGTTCCACCTTTCCCAGGTCCTCCAGGTCCTGTGCAAACCTCAGAAGAAGAATTTCTCCCTTTTCCGAGTATATGATCGAGCGGCCTTTGAAAAAGACAAAAGCCTTGACTTTTGCACCATCCTCCAAAAACTTCTGAGCGTGTTTCAGCTTGAAGTTATAATCGTGGTCGTCTGTATTGGGACCGAATCGCAGCTCCTTTACGACGATCTTTACTGTCTTAGCTTTCAGTTCCTTCTGCTTTTTTTTCTGCTGATAGAGGAACTTCTGATAATCAATTATTTTACAGACGGGAGGATCAGCTGTCGGGGAAATCTCCACCAGATCAAGTTCGTGGTCATCTGCCATTGCGAGCGCTTCCCTGATGCTGTAGATGCCGGGGTTGTCGATGTTGTCTCCAACCACCCTTACACGGGCTGATGTTATCCTTTCGTTGATCCTGTGCAGGGGCTGCCTTTCCCTCGGTCTGAAATTACGTTGTTTGGGATTTGGTACTGCTATTTTCTGGTCCTCCTTAAAATGATTAAAATCAGTCTGCTTTCTTTAATTGATCTTCCGTTTCCCGGACGATCATTTCGGCAAATTCCTTCAGTTGCATGCTGCCTTTATCCCCTTCACCCTGTATCCTTACGGCAACCGAATCGGAATTTTTCTCTTTTTCACCCACAACAAGAAGGTAAGGGATCTTCTTTAACTCATTGTCCCTGATCTTCTTACCAACTTTCTCACTCCTTTCGTCAATCAGAGTGCGAATATCGTAATTATTTAGAAATTTTAAAACTTTTTCGGCGTAATCATTGAATTTTTCACTTACCGGGATGATCACTACCTGGTTGGGGGTCAGCCATAAGGGAAATTTGCCCCCGGAATGTTCGATCAGGACTGCTACAAATCGTTCCATGGATCCGAAAGGTGCCCGGTGGATCATCACGGGCCTGTGTTTCTGGTTATCGGCACCGATGTATTCGAGTTCAAAGCGTTCCGGAAGGTTGTAATCGACCTGAATGGTACCCAGCTGCCATTTTCGTCCCAGGGCATCCCTGACCATAAAATCGAGTTTTGGTCCGTAAAAGGCAGCTTCACCGATTACCGTAACGGCATTCAGACCCTTTTCTGCCGTGGCTTCTATTATGGCCTTTTCCGCTTTTTCCCAGCTTTCATCCGACCCCATGTATTTTTCCGTATCCTCAGGGTCCCGCAGTGAAATCTGGGCAATATAATCATTGAAGTCAAGTGCTTTGAAGATGTACAGAATAATATCGATGACCTTTATGAACTCTTCCTTGAGCTGGTCGGGCCTGCAAAAAATATGTGCATCGTCCTGAGTGAATCCGCGTACCCTGGTGAGCCCGTGCAGCTCGCCGCTCTGTTCGTACCGGTAAACGGTCCCGAATTCCGCATACCTTACCGGCAATTCCTTATAAGAATGCGGCTTACTTTTATAAATCTCGCAGTGATGGGGACAGTTCATCGGCTTCAGCATAAATTCCTCTCCCTCAACAGGGGTTGAGATGGGCCTGAATGAATCCTTCCCATACTTTTCCCAGTGTCCCGATGTAACGTAAAGTTCTTTTTGTCCTATGTGCGGGGTGATGACCGGTTCATACCCGTACTGTACCTGGACCTTCTTCAGGAACTGCTCAAGCCGGTCCCGGAGAAATGCGCCCTTGGGCAGCCAGAGGGGAAGTCCCAGTCCCACTTTCTGCGAGAAAGTGAACAGTTCGAGTTCCTTTCCAACCTTCCTGTGGTCACGTTCCCTGGCCTTTTCAAGAAGGTCAAGGTACTCATCCAGCTGGCTCTGTTTTGGGAAGGTGATCCCGTATACCCGTGTCAGCTGCTTTCGCTTGATATCACCCCGCCAGTAGGCTCCCGCAAGGCTGAGCAGCTTGATTGCCTTGATCCTGCCTGAATCCGGCAGATGGGGTCCCCTGCAAAGGTCCGTGAAACTTCCCTGGCTGTAAAAGCTTATGGTTCCGTCTTCAAGTTCGTCGATCAGTTCCAGCTTGTATTCATCTCCCTTCTTCCCGAAATAATCCAGGGCCTCCTTTTTGCTGACCTCCCTGCGCTTATAGGGCTCATTCGAATAGGCCAGTTCTTTCATCTTCTGCTCAATTACCGGGAGGTCTGCATCCGTGAGGACTATTCCCACGGGAAGGTCAATGTCATAGTAGAATCCCTGCTCGATTGCGGGACCTATGCCGAATTTGGTGCCGGGATAAAGGATCTCGATGGCCTCGGCCATAAGGTGAGCCGAGGAATGCCAGAAGGCATGCTTTCCATCCTCATCCTCCCATTTATGAAGAAGGATACTGGCATCCTCCCGGATGGGCCGGGTGAGGTCCCATAAGTCCCCGTTCACCGTGATGGACAGAACCTCCTTTGCCAGCCTAGGGGAAATGCTCCCGGCAATCTCATATCCCGTAATACCGTCCCTGTATTCCTTAACCGATTTATCAGGAAATGTGATATTGACCATGCTTGAGGAATCGTTTGTCATTTTTAAAAGTATGCAAAGATAGTTATAATGGGATAAATCCAAAGAACTATGCATTTAAAACTGTGGCAGCGGGCAATCACCGCGTCCGGGCTTTACTTTCAGGAACCACGGTCTGATTTTTGGCACAGTATTTGAATTTTGATAAGCAGGAAACCTATCAATCTGAATCGTCATGAAAAAATTAGCATATCTCATACTTGTCGTTCCGTTTATCATGGGGAGCTGCAGCCGGGACCCGATAGCAGATTTCTTTGTATCACGGAACATTGTCGAAGTCGGTGACATTGTTTATTTCACCAACAATTCGATGGATGCAGATTACTTCGAATGGGATTTCGGGGACGGTTACCGTGCCAGTGGATACGATGTAAACCATATCTATGACCAGGAAGGTGTGTACACCGTGACCCTGTTTGCCTATAGCGGAAATCACAAGGTGGACAAGGCTGTAAAAACGATCAATGTATTATTCCCGACCAGCCTTGAGGTGATCGTACTTGAGTTTTATGATGAATACGCTGTTCAGGATGCGAGTGTACTGCTTTATAATTCGCTGGATGATTGGAACAATGAATACAATCCACTGGTTGAGGGATTCACCAACCAGTACGGCGAAACAGTCTTCACCCATCTGAACTCGCAGAGGTACTACATTGATGTCTGGGAGACAAATCATCACAATTACTGGCTTGCCGAGGAAGATGTTGGATGGATCGAGACCGATGTCCTGGTCCCCAATGAAATGAATACCTTCATTGCCTACGTGGATTACACCGGGCCGGCCCTGAAGAGTTCGGGCCAGCGTGATCGCAGTGTGGTAAAACTCAGGAAACTCGAGCAGGTTGACCGCAGGAAGTACGAGGAAAAACTCGAATCGATCAGGCAAATTCTCGAGGAACGCAAATTAAATGAGGAACTGCCTGAAAATCTTGACGAAAGGAAGTAAAAATTACACTAAAAACTAAACATAATCCTGCCAAAATCGTATATATCTTCAGAAACAGCTTTTAAGGATTAATACCAGCATTTCTCAGATTCAATTCATAGTAATAGGTTTTAGGTTTAGTGGTTAGAAAAGGAGGCGCAACCCGCCTCCTTTTTTTTGGAGAAGGTGGAGAAGGTTTGGAACTTTTAGTTTGGGACTAAAAGTTCCAAACCTTCTCACCGATAATCTCCGGGATTTATCATAAAGTCAGGATTAGTCAATACTCTATACTTTATGAAAAAATTCGTAGATCCCCTGGTCCCAGATACATTTTACCACGTTTATAATCGAGCCTGTGGATTTGATAAAATTTTTCTTGAGGACAAAAACTATTATTTCTTTATGGATCTGTTCGGTGAAAGAATGTTGGAGTATGTTGATCTTTTTTGTTACTGCCTGATCCCGAATCATTTCCATTTGCTTATTAAAACAAAACCATGTGAGAATAATGATGCTTCGGACCTAAATCTATCAAAGAAATTCGGGAACCTATTTGCTGCCTACGCACAATCCTTCAATCATTATTATAACCGGAAGGGTAACCTGTTTGCCCAGAATTTCCGAAGAAAAGCCATCGAAAGTGATGAATATTTAAAAACAGTGGTCATTTACATTCACAGAAATCCGATTAAGCATGGTTTAGTACATGATCTTGCAGAATGGAAATATTCATCCTATCAGGAATATCTGAATAAACGACGCCGATATTGCTCCAATACTGATGTCCTGAAATGGTTTAGTACCGCGGAGATGTATAGATTCTGTCACACACTGGATTCGGATTCTGATATTGAATAAGGTTTGGGACTAAAAGTTCCAAACCTTATTCAATATTCTACATTTTTTTCTATTTTTGCACTCCGAAATGTGCGGATGCGCGCACACCCACACCCACACCTACACCCATGCCTTCACGCCCAGATGGCGGAATTGGTAGACGCGCTGGTTTCAGGGACCAGTGTTGGCAACGACGTGCAGGTTCGAGTCCTGTTCTGGGCACGATTAAGCAAATAATTAACAACAAAAGCGCTTAAATTCAATGCTTTAAGCGCTTTTTTTTGGAAACATGACATTAAATCCAATTAAAAAGCCTAAGATGGGGAGATAAAACGAGCCCAAAGGTTTATTCTGTGTTTAGAATCTTAGTAAGCTCAGTAATTATTTGATATCAAACATTCTATCTGGTGTACTTTAGATATTTATTGCATTAAGGATGCTATTAAATTGTAATTTTAAGCATTAACCGTGACAAATTGT
>Ga0307425_1002228_pt1 | contig 11069 bp, 4 predicted proteins | sample SalMarWE160330MG_FD_202152 | JGI IMG/M metagenome (GOLD analysis project Ga0307425, IMG submission 202152) | Salt marsh sediment microbial communities from the Plum Island Ecosystem LTER, Massachusetts, United States - WE1603-30 | ecosystem: Environmental > Aquatic > Marine > Intertidal zone >... | reverse complement strand
TCCAGGCCGCCGAACCCGTATACCAGGACCAACCGCCCTGGCCGATTCGCCCGGTCAATCGGTACACGTCAGCTGAGACCACGTAGGGCTCAACACCGTAGCGCCAGACTGCTTCCGAATCATGCGCGTGTTCGATCGGATTGAGCAAGCGCAGCATTTTCACCGCGCGCGCACCATCCCCTCGACGCGCCAAGGCCATGGCGAACCATATGGCGGCGTGAGTGTACTGGCCTCCGTTCTCCCGCACCCCGGGAGGGTACCCCTTGATGTATCCGGGTGATGGCTCCGTTCTATCAAAGGGTGGTGCAAAGAGCAGCACCAGGCCTTCATCTTCACGTACAAGATGTCGCCATGCAGATTCCAAAGCCCTCCCTGCGCGATCCGTGTTCGCAGCACCGCTTAAGCAGGCCCAAGACTGGGGCACAGAATCGATCCTCGCCTCCTTATTCGCCGAGGAACCTAGCGGTGTGCCGTCGTCGAAGATTGCCCTGAGATACCACTCCCCATCCCACGCCGCTCGCTCGACGCGCTGAATCAATGCCGTTCTTTCCTGATGGTAGGTCCGGCTTAAATCCGAGCGATCCATTATGTCAGACAGCTCGATCATGCACTGAAGCACATCCACAAGGAACCACGCCAGCCAAACACTCTCTCCCTTACCCCCGGCACCCACAAGGTTCATCCCATCGTTCCAGTCCCCTGTCCCAATCAGGGGCAACCCATGGGGCCCGGCAGTCAAACCGCGCGTGACCGCACGCTGGCAGTGCTCGAACAGCGTGGTGCGCCCAAACGTGACCTCCGGTACGGAGAAGATTTCGTTCTGATCGTCTTCCAGCACCGGAGCGTTCAAGAAGGGAACCTCTGTACGCAGGATGTCCCCATCACCGGTGGTCCGGATGTAGTGAGCGACGACGTGTGGAAGCCACAGCATGTCGTCGGAAATACGTGACCGGATACCTGCGCCGCTCGGTGGATGCCACCAGTGCTGAACATCTCCTTCCTTGAACTGACGGCTCGCCGCCAACAGGATGTGCTCTCGCGCCAGTTCGGGATACGCGTATAGGAACGCCGTCACATCCTGCAATTGATCGCGGAAACCGAATGCGCCGCCGGACTGGTAAAAGGCGGACCGCCCCCAGATGCGACAGCTCAGGCTTTGGTACAGGAGCCACCGGTTGATCAGTAAGTCCGCCGCGAGTTCGGGGGTATGCACTTCAAACGTGCCCAACAGATCATCCCACCAGGCTTTTGTTTTGCCAAACGCGGTCTCAAGGAACAACCCATCCCGGTAAATGAGAACGAGTCTGTGGGCCTTCTCCACCGACTCGGCCTGGCCCAACATGCAGGTGATATCAGCGCTCTCGCCGTACGCAAGCTCAAGGGTAATCTGCAGTGCTGCGCACTGGTCGAATCCCGCCCCCGTCCGGCGCGATAACCCTACCCGTTCCATCGCCGCTGGATTATCCAGCGAACGGTTGCGCCCAATGAATGAAGTGCGGCTGTCGCTGTATGAGTCCGGAGCCGGGGCGATGGCAGCGAAGGCGACTCGATCCCCATACTCAGGGTGGTATGGATTCCGAGCAATCAAAGCCTGGACTTCGTCATCCCAGTGGGTCAGGACGTGCATCTGGGTGGATTCACGGTTCTCGCCCATTGTCCACTCCACATAGTATGTGACAGAGAGCTTGCGAGGCCTGGAGGAGTCATTCCTCAACCTCAGCTTCTGCAACTTTATCGGTTCGCCCCCGTTGTCATCCACTGGAACGAAAACCGTCAGCTCCTGTTCGATCCCATGACTGTTGTGTTCGAAGACCGTGTATCCCGCCCCGTGCCTTGCTCGATAGGCGGTTTCCTCGCGGATTGGCGAAGGGGTCGGCGTCCAGTAGCCACCGGTCTCTTCGTCCCGGATGTACAACGCCTCAGACGGTGGATCCATCACGGGGTCGTTCGACCATTGGGTCAGGCGATTACGCTGGCTGTTGCCATACCAGGTGAAACCCGACCCAGTTTCGCTTACCAATGTACCGAAGGTTGGGTTTGCGATGACGTTAACCCAGGGGGCAGGCGTATGGATGCCGGGACCGAGATAGATCACGTATTCACGCCCATCCGCGGTAAAACCACCTAAGCTGTTGAAGTAGGGCAACTCCATGAAGGGCAGCGGAGGTGAAGGATCCTCCGGAGCACGTTTCCTGGACAAGGGTTCCGGCAGTTCGGGAATCTCCGTACGCACGCCTAATTGCTGAGGTAGCGTGCCGCGGGCCGCAACCAGCGCCAAACGTGCCGCAGCCATGAATAGCGTCAGATCTTCTTCAGGGATTTGATCCGCGCTTCGTAAGAATACCCCACCATGCTGGTCCATCGACGCATACTCCGAATGCGCCTTGATCAGGCCCTCGAGTTGTTCACGCAACGGCTGCTCATAGACGCTTGTCTCCTCGTTGAGGATCACCAAGTCTGCCTTCAATCCGTGCTTTCGCCAATAAGTGTGCGCCTGGAGCATTTGACGGACCAGGCTGATATCCCGTGCCTCGCCAATAGTGACCAGGGCAATCGGCAAATCGCCTGATATTCCATAGGGCCATAACCCGGCTTGTCCCTTGCGGTTCTCTTCGATGCGTTCGGCCGGAGGGCGAAAGAGGGGATTGGGAAACAGGAGGTGACTTGCGAGCTTTTGGAAGCGGCGCGCTTCGTCAGGCTTGATGTGGAGCAACCGCAACCCAAGATGGACAGAAACCCAGGCAAAATCCATCGCCCGATCGATCGCATGGGGATCGCTATACTTATCCATCAGCTTCAAGACCTGCTGGCGTGTTTCACCGGCGGCCAGAATCAGCGAAACCCGGGTGCGTTGACCTGGACCGAGAGTAAGGCTCCGGCGAAGTGAGAGGATCGGGTCCAGAACATAACCCTGGTTGTTGCCTAGCTCGCGGAAGACACCCATCGGATTCTCGAGCGTCCGTCCTCTTCCGATGAAAGTGCGCCGGTCGGTCTCGAACTGAAAGGCCTCATCATCGGCCTTGGCAAACGTCAGGCGGTGAGCGGCGAAGATAGGCTGGTCGTCTTCGCCGCGAGGTCGACGGTACGCAAGGAGCGCTTGATGTTGAGGTAACGCTTCAGTTTGGATGAACAGCTTGTTGAAGGCCGGATGCTGCAGGTCTGCGCCGTGCGGCGCCATCGAGAGCTCAACGTAGCTGGTGAGATTGAGGTGGCGGGTGCGAACTGATCTGTTGATCAGGGTGATCCGCCGAATCTCGACGTCATCTTCCGGTGAGACGACGACCTCCGTCTCGGTGTGAATGCCGTTATCGGTGCGCTGGAACACGGCACGGTCGAGCGCGAAGTTTACAGAATACGCATCAATCTTCCCGCAGATTGGGTGATAGGTGTTCGACCACAATCGATCCGAATCGGCCTCATATATGTAGCAGAAGGTTCCCCACGGATCCCGGGTCCGATCCGACCTCCAGCGTGTGATCTCATAGTCGCCCCACTGACTGTATCCGCCGCCCGCGTTCGTGACCATCAGGCCATAGCGACCATTGCAAAGCAGCTGGGTTTTGGGCGTGCTTGTATGGGGAGTATCGAATCTGCTTATCGATGGCGCGATTCCGCCGAAGCTCTCCGCCGAAGGCACCCTCTCGCGCGTCGAGATGTGGTACAGCGGAGGAAGGGTCGGGACGCGTTCATGAAGCAATGGCTCAACCGCACGCACACGTGCGTCGGCGTGGAAATAGCGCTGGAGCGGATTGCCATGGAGGAAGTTATTCAGAGACAGAAAACCCATGCATTGATGATGGGTCATATAAGCTCTCACGAGCACCCCGCGCTTGCCCTCGCGACTCGGTTGACGGCCGAAGTCCATTGCTTCGTAATAGCCGTAATCGTTCAGAAGGCCCAGGCTATCCAATCGTTTCAGATTCCGCACGGTCTCTCTCGGCGCGATATTCACCGCCAAAAGGCTGGCATAGGGCGCGACGACGAGCTCCTCCTCCAGGCCGCGCTTCAATCCGAGCTCCGGCACGCCAAAGGCCTTGTATTGATAGGTCTTGTTGATGTCCAGGTCTGAAAAGGCAGACTCCGAGATTCCCCACGGCACACGAAGCTTGCGGCCGTAGGCAACGTGGATCGCGACTGCTTCCTTCGCCGCCCTGTCAAGGAGCGAGTTTCCGTATGACCGTTGGAGAAGCAGCGGCATCAAATATTCGAACATGGATCCGGTCCAGCTGAGCAGTACTCGTCGCCGGCCGATTTTATTGTAGGGTCGGCTCAAGGAAAACCAGTGCTCAATAGGAACCTCCCCCCGAGCAATAGCGACGTAACTTCCAAGCCGCGCTTCACTCGCCAACAGATCGTAGTAGGCGCTATCCAGACGGCCTTCGGAGATGTTGTAGCCGATTGAGAACAACCGTCGTTTAGGATCATACAAAAAGCGCATGTTGATGGATTCGGATAACTCGCGTCCATCCCGGATGAGCCGATCGTACAGACCCAGCATTTCACCGGCCAGCCGTTTCGATTTTTCGAAAGCCTCAAGTACGCGGTCTATCCATTCGAGAAGAGGACTTGCAGCGGATGGAGCCTCCTTCCGGATCGATTGGAGGATCGGGATACAGCCGATGTGTCCATTCGCAAGATCGTGAAGGGAAGGCGCATAATTCAGATCCTGGCGGATGGCGAGCAGGGCTTCCACCCCAAGTTGGGCGATATCCTCTTCCGTCTTTTCATTGATGATCTCGATCCAGGTGAGATAGCGATCGGCGATCCTTAGCCAGGCTGATACCTGCCTCTCCATCTGCCTTGCCCAATAGGCCGCATCCGTATCACCCCCGGCAGACTCATGCGCTTTGCCTGCCAAAATCCTTACACTCCCCTCCGCCCGCCGCAGCAGGTGAAGCGATTCGGTGATGCGATCCGTCGAGCTTCCACTGGCGTGCTTCAGTTCCTCGAGGGCGTTCGTATCCAGACCGGAAATGCCCTCCTGTTCGGCGAGCGGTTTCAGGATTTCTCCGGTGTCCCGCAGACCTTCAAAGGCTCTCCCGTCCAGGAGAGGTCTCTGAAGCAGCTCCTCGAGTCCATGCTCAAGAGACCACAAGGCACCAAGCAGGTTTCCACTGTCCACGGCGGACACGTAGCGTGGTTCGAGTGGACTCAGTGTTTGAATATTATACCAATTCAGCAGATGGCCCTCATAGCGCTCCAACTTACCGATAGTCTCCATGGTATGCGTCAGTGTTTCTACGATCTGGTCCACCGTCAGATATCCGAAATCCTGCGCGGCCAACGCGCTCAGCATCCAGAGACCGATATTCGTTGGACTGGTGCGCATTGTCAGCTGGTTCTGATGGGAGACCTGGTAGTTATCGGGCGGAAGCCAGGAGGTCCGTTCGCTCACAAAGTCCGAGAAATAGCGCCAGGTCCGACGTGCAACCTTCCTCAGGTACATCAGATCCCTTGCGGGAAGCAGGGATCGCTTCGGTTTCGCTTGCGGCCGAAGGGACAAAAGCCAACCGATAAGAGGGGAAAAAAACCACAACACGAGCCAGGGGCTCGCCAATGCGAGGCCCGCCGGCATCCACCTCTGCACCACCCAACCCAGGATCCCGCTGAAGATGCTCGCCAGGCCCATGGAGATCATGAACATTGGCAGTTGATTCGGGGAACTCAAACGCGTCACCTGGGACGAAGTCCACTCGAGCATCCGCCGGTGCGAGATGAGCCGACGATACCAAACCCGCAAAATGGCATTCAGAGCCAATCCGGCTTGATAGGGAAGCAGTGCAGCTTCGACGATCGTCCGCAAAAGGTCATGAGCCAGCTTCGAGATGGAGAGGCTCTTCAGCCCATGATGGGTGGTCGCCCAGGTAAAGGGCTGTACCAAAGTTTGGAAAAGCAGCTGAATAACCACTACAAGGGAAGAGATCCATCCCATCTGAGGGGAGGTCAGCCATGCAGCCGTGAGCAAGCCCAGGCTGGCTGCGGGTACCAGACTTCTGCGCAAGTTATCTAAAATCTTCCACCGGTTGAACCAGGACAGCTGGTTCGGGCCTCGCCGCCCTCCATGTTGGGGAACACGAGAAAAGATCCAATCCGCGATTTGCCAATCCCCCCGGATCCAACGATGCTGCCGCCTGGTGTACGACAGGTAATCCTGCGGAAACTCATCAATGAGCTCGATATCACTGGCCAGGCCCACTCGAACGTGAGCACCTTCAATCAAGTCATGGCTCAGCAGCCATTCTTCGGGAAATCTTCCGGAAAGCACTCGGCTGAAAGCGCGCACATCATAGATGCCTTTGCCGTGGTAGGAGCCTTCACCGGAAAGATCCTGATTGACATCTGAAACAGCCTTGGTGTAAGGATCAATTCCAACCGCGTACGCAAAGAGACGGCTGAAAGGCGAGGCACTCGTGCTTGGCAGGGAAGGGCTCACGCGAGGTTGAATGATCGTGTAGGAGCCGGCGAGGATTCTACCTTCGGCATCGAAGCGTGGCCGGTTCAAAGGGTGAGCCAGGGTTTCGATCATCCTGCGGGCAGTGCCGCACGGCAGTTGCGTGTCACTATCCAGGGTGATGATGAACCTCACGTCGGACAGATGATCCGGGTCGCCGACGTGTACAAGCCGGCTGGCATCTTCAGGCCGCGTCCCATCGATCAATAGATTGAGTTCTTCCAGTTTGCCGCGTTTGCGCTCCCACCCGATGTATTTCTGCTCGGATTCACTCCAGGTCCTCTCCCGATGGAAAAGGAAGAAACGGTCACCACTATACTGCTGATTGAGGGTTTCGAGGCGTGCGATCGCAGTCTGGAGCAAGCGTTCGTCCTCTTCATGGTGTGTTTTTTCCGAATCCCTGTAATCCGTGAAAAGGCCGAAGAGCAGATTGTCCTCTTTGTTCGCGAGGTATCGGATTTCGAGCTTGGATACCTCAGCATCGATCGTCGCCGGGTCCACAAGCAGCGTGGGCACAACAACCAACGTTCGAAATGAGTCGGGAATTCCCGAACCCTCGAAATCCATCTTCGGAAGGGTGTGAGGCGGAAGTAGCCGCATGACAAGGTAATTCAGGACCTCGAGCGAGAGTTGACTGACGGGGATCAGCAAAAGGAGGGCTATCAGGAGGCGGATCTCGAACGCCTGTCCGCTCAGACCAAGCAGGACGATCAGAGAAAGGAATACTGCGGTGAAGAAGCTGAGCCCGATGAAGTACACTGCAGAATGATGGCGGTATACCCATTGCAGGACGCGGAATCGTGGTACCTCACGGCAGCGTATGAGCTGCGCAAGCTCGCGCCTTCCTTCACCAATCAGATAGGTCCCGACGTGGATCCGCCTTTCATCCTCGGCCGCTTCACGCGCTGCGTGTGCAGCTAGCTCGATTGCACGTTGGGCGACCTCACTTTCCGCCTGACCGGACCCATGGGCGAGCTCCTCAACCGTCCGACGATACCGATCACGCGTGTCGAAATCCATCTCGGAATAGATGCCGGATGGATCCAAACGAAGTACCCGCTCCACACGGCTGAGATGCTCAAAGATCTGTCTCCAGTCCATCAGGGCGAGCTGTCGCAAGCTGGTGAATGCATTGCCAATCGAGATCTGATCCTTCGTCTGTCGGTTTTGCTCTCGTAAGTTTAGTTCACTCAGGGACTTGCCACTGGTGCGCTCCAACCAGATCTGGACTGGCACTAACGCAGCTTCTTCGTCGTAGAGGTGATCTATCAGTTGACAAGCAAAATAGGGGCTTGGGTTGGGCTGGGATTCAGTAAGTTCTGCCATGATCGCGAAGAGCTGGTTGGGATCTCGCCAATTGGTTGTGATGAGCCTGTTTGCCCAGAAGTCGGCAATCTCGCGATCTTGCAGCTCGGTCAGGACTCTTGCCGCGATAACCTGGATCCCCTCAATCAGCGAGATGCGTAACATCTGGGGGATAGCCCACAGTTCACCGATCGTAAGCGTGTGCACGGATTGATACGCTTCCGTAAAGGCAATGATATTCTCTCGGTCGAGGCGCAAGTCCGCGTGGGAGACGAGCTCCTTAGCAAGGCCGTAGATACGCGGCAGATCCTGGTACGGCTTGTTTACAAGCGCCGGCAGCTTCTGGTAGTAACGCCGGGGAAGATTCAGTTGAATATCACGGGCGTTGCCTTCGATGATATACTCATTGTCGAGAATCCACTCGGCGATCGGAGTCGCACTCTGTTCCAGTCGAATCGCTTCGGAAAGATCCGAGCAAACCATACGGATCCATTGCCGGGCCCGTTCGAGACGCTCGAGTAGCTTGGTGTTCCTGTGCGGCTCAGGATCCACCTGATGGTTCATTGCCAGGCGCTTTGCATGCTCCTGGACCTGTACCGGGGAGAGCGGCACCTCTGGGCCACTCACATCTTCGATCAGGCTCTCGCGCTTCGGATGCAGGACGAAAACCACTGGCGGGGTCTCGCTGCTTTCCCGAAGTACCGCCACTGGAAGCAGCAAGGTTTTAATCGGTGCCTGGAGAATAAGTACGGTCTCCTCAGCCGTTAACCAACGTGCATGACTCTCAAGGAACCTTCGGTCGACACCGTACTTCGATCGTCGTATCCACACCCTACCGAAGAGGGCTCCGAGTGATCCACCCGCCAGGATTGAGATCAGGTTTGAAGGGGTCCCGCTCAGAATCAGCCCCGACCAATGGAAAACCAAGGAAGCAAATCCGGTGAGGCCCCCGATCAGAATGCCCGCCAGTGTCGTCCCGAGAGCACAGCGCAAAAGGAAGGGGTCCCGTGTGTGTATACGTCCATCAATGGTCTTGTGGACCAATGCGGTGCGTCGGAAGCCTCTCCGCCCCAGCTCACGGAGGGCCCTCCGAGCTGTATCACATCTTACAAAGTAACCTGTGAGAGTACCTACTTCCACTTCCCGTCCTTTCATCACCACTCAATCCAAGCTTCCGGGCATTGCAATGACTCTCATTGGATGATGTGTTACGAATCGCCGCTTCCAGAATATCGTGCTTTTATGTCATTAGCCCAAATCTCGGATCAACTTCCGCACGTGATCCGGCGCTGTCCTCCAGACAAACACTGCCGCCACTAGATGGGTTATCATGATTAACTTCAAAGCTCTCAGCTTGATCTTTGAAAGGTTTTACTTTATAAGAAGCAGCAGGTGGCTGTGCACTGCCCTTATTCCCATACGGAACCATGGGAGAAACGGAAGGAGATGACCTGTATTCTACAAACTATGTGCATCTATGATCTGTAGCGCATATCGACCACGTTGATAGGATTGGTCAAGTGTCCTCTTAGAGAACCCTCCCTGCTCTGCATCGGTATCGACAAGATAGCACGTAGATCTCTGATATATGGCGACGTCAGCCCTTTTTCTTGACAAGCACACCGATAACCAAGCCCACAATACCAATGAATATTTCTAGCAAAGCCTGCCACACAGGCCCCGGCTTCATTCCCAGTGCACCCATCAAAATAACAAGTATGCTGATAATGATAAGCGCGATTCTTAACATTTCTCGTGTACCCCTTTATCAGAATATTTGATCGAACATAAAGAGAATTTTACATTTATTAAACTGTGTATCACGCCGGGAGTACCGTGTTTTAATACTTCCAGTGTGAAATTATTTCTTGAATTTCCTTACGGCATTGTCGATCGACTTGGTCATGCTGTCAATTACTTTCTTAGTCCCTCTGTTGAGCTCTTTCCAGCCCTCCACGCTCGCGGTTTTCAACTTCTGCAAATGCTCCTCGGCCTCTTTCCTCTTCCTCAGAAGTTCATCTACCGCTTTTTCGTAGTCGGTCTTCACGGTGCCGGCGTACGAGGCCGCCTTGGCCTTCAGCTCGTCAAGCTTCTTATCTAAATCGTTGAGTTGGCCGGACAGCTTGGCGAGGTATGATTTTTTTGAATTGTTATCCATAGAGTATCTCCTTGATAAAGTGAGGTGTAATGAAAAGAGTTATGTGAACAGAAGGAAATAAGCTGAACGATCGTTTTTTATATCACATCTTCCCTTCGTTGTCTCTCTATTAAAAATTCAGATATAATGTGACATATGTCAAGCTTTTTCATTTCCGTCTTCCTTACCGCTGTGAAACATTGAATACACTATTTATTAAACATCCAGATTCAAAAGAAACGGCTGAAGGTAAATTGGTATATAGTGAAATAGAAGATGCAGTAAAAAACCAAGAAGAATTGTATACAAAATGGGAAGCAGCCGTAGGGGGAATTCGAGAAGAATGGGCTTGGCTGAATTAAAAAGAATTTAATTTGAGTAGCTGTGGGGACGGTCGCAAAAAAGCGACCCTTCACCTTCACATCACTCTATTATTGACCCTTTCGGGTCTAATAATATTCGTTAATAAGCTGTCAAGGATACAGGGCCGCAATTAAAAATTAGCATGAGTAATTTATTCTGTCAATTGTTATCTGAGGTCACTTTTTTAATATTTCCATTGTGGTACTTTTAAGTATATTAGAATAAAAACGGATTGAAGAATACTCCTTGGATAACGCTATGGAGGTTAAAAATGAGATATAGAGTAATAATAGAGCAAGATGAAGATGGCGTATTTATAGCTGAGTGCCCTACCTTACCAGGGTGTATATCACAGGGTAAAACGAGGGAAGAGGCAATAAAGAATATTGAAGATTCGATAAAGGGATATATAGAGAGTTTAAAAACTCATGATGAACCAATTCCTCCCTCAATAACTGAAGAGGTGATAGAGGTAGTAGTTTGAGTAAGCTACCCGTTTTATCTGGAAAGGAATTATGTAAGATTCTTAAAAAGATTGGATATAAAATAGACCGTCAAACAGGTAGTCATATTATTTTACGGAATATAAACCCTCCTTATAGAGGCTTACAGTGCCAAATCATAAAGAAATTGCCAAAGGAACTCTAAGAAAGATCATAAGAGAAAGTGGTTTGAGTATCGAGATATTTAGCGAATTATTAGGTAGTGTCAACTAGATTGTGTAAATTTCTTAGGATGGTAGTTTATTTGTAACGAAAAAACCCATTCCCCCCCCCATCTTTCCCCGAAAACTTTTGATGGAAAAGACATTGC
>Ga0307425_1002220_pt1 | contig 11085 bp, 10 predicted proteins | sample SalMarWE160330MG_FD_202152 | JGI IMG/M metagenome (GOLD analysis project Ga0307425, IMG submission 202152) | Salt marsh sediment microbial communities from the Plum Island Ecosystem LTER, Massachusetts, United States - WE1603-30 | ecosystem: Environmental > Aquatic > Marine > Intertidal zone >... | reverse complement strand
ATTTGCATGGACAGGAAAGGCAATGTTGAGATGAAGGCCCTGCCCACATGTGATTTATGTAAAAATGAGGACATGCCTATGTGCGTTGAATTTTGCCCGACAGGGGCTATTAAAGGAAACGCCACACAAATTGACAGTTTATTCATATAATATAATCATCTATAATTTTAATGAGCGAAAACATTTATTAAGCAGAAAGGAGGAAAAGCTATGCAAATTACAGCGATTGTTAAGGGAGCATGGGATGCCTTTGCCACCAAAATCACGCTTTTTCTACCTGAGCTCATCGGAGCAATTATCATCTCCGTGGCAGGGCTTATCATCGCCAAACTGGTTAAAATGGGTATCGTGAAGCTTTTAAGACTTGTCCGTTTTGACAGTGCGGCAGATAAGACAGGGGTAAAAGGATTTTTAGATAAGGGGGGCATTGTTAAGACGCCATCAGAGATTATCGGGGCCCTGACCTACTGGTTTATCATGATTCTGGTCCTCATTGCTTCGATGGACGCCTTGGGTTTACCCATTGTCTCAGATATCCTGAATGATATCTTTCTCGATATTCCCAATGTAGTGGCCGCCATCATTGTATTGATGCTTGGGATCTTATTCGGAAATCTCCTTTCTGCCGTTGTCCGGACAGCGGCCTCCAATGCAGGCCTAACCACTGCCGAGGGTCTGGGTAAAACAGCCCTCTATGCCATTGTCGTCTTCTCAGGAGCCATAGCCCTCATACAGTTGGGTATTGGTAAAGAGATTGTCTCGTCAGCTTTTGGGCTTGCTTTTGGAGCCGTGGCCCTGGCCTTTGGTCTTGCCTTTGGACTGGGTGGAAAGGAAGTGGCTGGTGAGTATTTAAAGAAATGGTTTGAGGAAAAGAAAGCATCTAAATAGAAATAGCCATATGGTGGTACAGATCATTTTGATTCCGAAGGTGAGAAGGGCGTGATATCTCCATCTCACCTTATTATACCGATCGTTATCCTGACCTTGACAAAAAGACCAAAAGGAGAACAGGGATGTATTTTTCATTGATCATTACGTTTTTGTTGCTTTTAGGTATAATTGTCGCGGGTATACAGAACAGTATCTCTTTGGATCTGAAATTTTTCACCTGGAAACTCCAGCTCTCGCTCATGGCTTTGATATTTTACTCCTCCCTGATCGGCGGGGCCATTGTTGGGATCCTTACTCTGCCCAAGCTCGTGAGTAAATACCTAAAAATAAGGGGTCTAAAAAAAGAGATAGATGAATTGAAAATAAAAACCTTGGGACTGGAAAAGCAGCAAGAAGTGAAATCTTATTGATTAAGATAATGGGCTTTTTAAAATTAGTGATTCCATTAGAAATCCACGTTATGATAAAAGAAACTGCAAAAGTATTGGCGTCCTCTTTTTTTTTACTGCGTGCTTGTCCATAGGATTCTTTATTCTCATAGGCTTCTTACGACCTCATCCTCTTCTTGCAGATCAAAGGCTTTCCTATATTGTATCCGTAGAGGGGATATCAGATCGAGCGCTTCTGAAACTTCTTGAGGCTGTATCCGAAACAGTATCTCTTCGAGAAAGACCTCCGGTTTCCTTGAGTCTTTTACAAAGGCGTGTCAATCAGGATATCCCTATCCTCCAAAAAGCACTCAGATCACAGGGGTATTATGGCGCTCGAATAACGTCCAAGATCAATTCAGATGTCCAACCGATACAGGTCGTATTCAATGTAGATACGGGCTTGCCCTACATTTTAGAATCTGTTGATATTCATGTCATCGGCGATGATACCGAGAAGAGCATGAACTTTCCGGATATCTTGGATATTGGCCTTACCTTAAAAGAGCCTGGCAGAAGCAAACCCATCCTGGATGCTAAGCATGCGATTGTCCGCTGGTACCAAAAGCAAGGTTTCCCCTTTCCCCAGGTAGATGAGCCCAAGGTGGTCGTAGATCATAAAAAAAGGACCGTAACCATTGCCTTCGGTGTTCAGCCCGCATTAAAGGCCCAATTCGGTGACACGGAGTTTTCGGGTCTTGAGTCTGTAAATGAGGCATATGTCCGTACCAAAATCCCTTGGAAAGAGGGAGATCCATTCAATGCCGAGCTTTTAAGGATGTTGGAAGAACGACTGATGAAAACAGGTCTCTTCTCATCCGCAAACGCGAAAGAAGGAAAAGTGATTGATGAAAAAGGACGCGTCCCAGTTGGGGTGGAAATGAGGGAACGTAAACATCGAACCATCAAAGGGGGTGCCAGCTACAAGACGGATGAGGGACCCGGAGCTAACGTATCTTGGGAGCATCGAAATATTTTAGGTCGAGGCCAGCGCTGGGGGCCATGAGCGGGGCCGAGAGGGATGAGATTCCTGCGGATATCCGATTCTATGCGGGCGGGGGAGGATCCATCCGTGGTTATGCCTATCAGTCAGTTGGTCCGACCCAGAATAACGAACCCATCGGAGGAAGATCACTCATAACCATGAGTGCAGAACTGAGGATAAAGATCACGGAAAAAATGGGCTTGGTGGCCTTCGTCGATGGAGGGAGTGCCTTTGAGTCGGCCTTTCCGGATTTTGAGGAAACCCTCCAGTGGGGTGGAGGATTAGGATTTCGTTACTTTACGGCCATAGGTCCCCTGCGTCTGGATGTGGGCATTCCCATAAACCGGAGAGCAGGCATAGATGATAGTTTCCAGATCTATGTGAGCATTGGACAGGCCTTCTAAGGATATGGATTACAGGATACATCTAAAAAAGACAGGAAAATGGATGGCCGTAAGTGTTTCCATCCTGATTATCTTAATGGCAGTTCTTTGGGGCCTGGCCCAAATCGGCTTGGGCAAACAGTTCCTGGCCCAGCGGATCTCAGCATCATTGGGCAAAGAGACCTCTTTTCAGATCAAAATCGGCAAAATCACCGGAATCATTCCCTTCAATATCCGATTGGATGAATTGACCATCAGCGATGGCCGCTCCGAGTGGTTGGTGGTAGAGAGTGCATTTCTGAGCTGGTCTCCTACCTATCTGATAAAAGGAAAGATATATATCAATGAGCTGAGTGCGGCCGCTGTTAGATTAAAGCATCTCCCAGATGCTTTTAAGGGGAAAGAAAAACGAAAACTCGGAAAGATAGCCTTACCAAATGCTATACCACCTTTGCATATCAATCGCCTTGTATTGGAGCGTTTTTATTTAGGGGAGTCCATACTGGGTTCTCCGGCCGTTTTCACCATGAACGGCCGATTGATTGCCGAGCATAATGAAAAGATCCTTAGGGGTTCACTTCATGTTGACCGAAAAGATGGGGCAAAGGCCCTGTACTATATTGACTGGTCCCTGACAGGTCAAACAACGCCAGAGCTTGAACTTGATGTTAGGGTCCAGGAGGAGAAAGAAGGGCTTTTAACGAGGGTTCTGGGTTTGAAAGAGACGGGGCCCGTTGCCATCTCTTTAAAGGGTAAAGGTCCCATCAACCCATGGAAAGGTCGTCTGACGGCAAGGGAGGATAGCCTGGGGGCCATTGAGACAACACTGGAGTTCATGATTAAGGAGGGTTTGCGTTTAAAGGGTGACGGTCAAATCATGTTATCCCAAGGGCTTGTTGAAAAAGATCTCCAACCCCTAATGATGAGCCAAAAAACCCTTTTCCATTTCGACAGCCACGTTCATGCCGGGAATGAGATAGAGATACACCGTGTCTTTCTTGAAAATGACGGGATCACTTTAAAACTTGCAGGTCGAATTGGTTTAGAAAAAAAACATATACAAAGCAATTTCCATCTAAGGATTGACGATCTTTCCCGCTTCAAAGATCTCGTTAAAAACAGGGTGCAAGGGAATCTGGATCTCCAGGGCCAAGTTACGGGAAACCTTCAACAACCAAGGGCGATCCTCTCAGTCACAATGAAAGAACCAGGCTTGGGTGAGGTCCGTGCCTCAAACATCCTGCTTAATGCCCAATTAACTCCCATCATGACGTCCACCTCAAACTTCCAGGGTCTTTCAGCTCAAATGACTGGTCACATTAAAGGCCTTACTCATAAGACCCGGGGAGCGCTTATTCCGGGGGAAGAATGCCAGTGGGCACTCGGAGCAGAGATAAGAAAGGGAGATCTCATTAATGTCAATAAATTGGAGGTCTCCAGCAAGGATTTTGTGGCGCGTTTCTCGGGTCAATTGAATTCCGGAAGCTACGTCATCGATGGAAATACGTCCGTGGAGATTCATGACCTGAGTAGCCTATCATATATCATAGGGACAAAGGTCCATGGAAGCGCCAGAATAGACGCCCATCTGAAAGGTAATCTCCGGACACGCAGCCTTTCAGCGGATATAAAGGGTCGGATTGCCCGATTTGCCCCCCTGCCGGCCTTGCTCGCTCCTCTGGTGAAAGAGGAAGTGACGTATGCCTGTCATACAAGGCTGGAAGAAGGGAGGCACCTTACTGTAACTGATCTTATGGTCCGATCTGCTGTTGGTGAAATGGGAGGTGTGGCCTCTCTTGATCTTCAAAACAGGGATGTTTCGGCTCAAGGACGACTTCGGCTTCCCAGGTTAGCTGTCTTTTCAAAACCTGTGGGAAGATCCCTTGAAGGAGCATTGGAAATGGAAGTGGATGTGGGGGGAGCTCTGAAGGACCCCAGGATAAAAGCTCATGCAACGGTGAGAAGTGTCCGCATGGAGGATATAAAAATATCCAAAGCCGTCATATCTCTTCTGGCCAGAAACGTGCTCCATAAACCTGAAGGCGATATAAAGATCCATCTCCAAGGCTCAGGACATTCCCTCGAGGCGGTTTCCAACTTCACATTCATTCATCCATTATTGTCGTTAAATGACCTTTCAGTAAACGCCCCGGGGACTGATGTGGCAGGAGATCTCAAGATCCATCTTAAAGGCCCCATTTTAAAAGGGGTATTGCGCGGCATCTTCAATGACCTTCCATCGTTTTCCAGCCTTTTTGGCAAAAAGATCGACGGAAAGGCCGAATTTGATGTTGTGCTCTCAGAGGCGGACGGGAGACAGGATGTAGCGCTTGATTTGCGAGGAAAGAGATTGGGGACCGGATACGGAACCGCAGATTCTCTTACGTTAAGTGCGCGTCTTAAAAATGTTTTTCAGGCGCCTGAGGGTACGGCGGAGGTTGAGATAAATTCCTTTAAAAAGGAGAAGCTAGAAATTCATCACATTATTTTGAAGGCCGAGGGTCAAAAAGAGAGGGCGGCCTTTACAGCACATGCCAACGGACATTACCAGAAGGACTTTCAGTTTGAGACCATGGGATCTATCGGATTAATGCCCAGAGACCATAACATCCGGCTCAGCCTGTTGAAAGGGAATTTTGGGGAATTGGCGGGTTCCGCGAGAAAGCCGGTTGTCATTCGAAAAACAGCCGCTTATTATATCCTGGAAGGGGTTGATTTCCAATTGGGGGAGGCGGACTTTCAGGCCTCCGGCCGAGTTGGGTCTGAATTAATGACATTCGATGCCCGACTCAATGGACTGCCTCTCTCCTTACTGCAGTCTTTTGGATATCCGGAGATGCTGGGTACGGCCATGGCCCGGATTCATATGGAAGGACGGATGTCCAGTCCGGAGGCAGATATGGAGATCCGAATCAAGGAAATCAAATTGAAAGACCCCGTGTTTCAGAAACTTCCTCCGGCAAATCTCTCGGCCCATATGACCCTTAAAAATCATCTTCTTCAGGCAGCCCTGTCCCTTGAAGATCTGGCGGCAAAACCTGTAAAGGCTGATCTTTATCTACCTGTCACCGTATCCTTTTTACCCTTTGTCTTTTCTCCCAAATCACAAGATAGCTTAAAGGGGCAGATTTTCGCAGAAATCAAACTTGAGCGTTTGACATCACTCTTTTACCTGGAAGATCATACCCTAAGAGGGAATCTGGTTATTGATCTTGCCGTCGAGGGTAACATGGAAAAGCCTGCACTTAAGGGTCACGTCCGCCTCTCTGATGGCGTCTATGAACATGCACGAAGCGGCACCCTTATCAAGGATATACAGATTGGTGCCAGCATGACCGAGGACAGGCTCACTCTGGAAAAGGCCTATGCCACGGATGGGGAGAACGGCAAGATTGTTGCCAAAGGACAGCTCCATCTTCTTGCTAAAAAGGGGTTGCCCCTTCAACTGGAACTTCATTTGGATAACATTGCCCTTGTTCGTCGGGATGATCTGACGGTTACTACTAATGGCAAGCTGGATTTATCCGGCTCAATGAAGGAGATGAAAGTCTCTGGCCCTTTAACGGTGGGGCCTGCGGAATTTCGCATACCCAAGAGCCTTCCCCCCGATGTTAAGGATCTGAAGGTTGAAGAGATCAATCTGCCCGCACAGAGACCCCGGCTGACACAGAAGTCGCCCCAGAAGAATACCGGCAGGTTAAAGCTTGACCTCTCATTAGAGATCCCGGGAAGGGTTTTTTTGAGGGGCCGGGGTCTTGACTCGGAATGGAAGGGGAAAATTCGCGTCACGGGGAGTGAGCGACAACCTGCTGTTACGGGATCACTATCAGTCATCCGCGGACGCTATAACTTTTTTGGGAAACCTTTTTCCCTTACCAAAGGAGCGATCGATTTTGGCGGAGAGATCCCCCCATCTCCAAAGTTCGATGTGATAGCCGAACACAGTAGTTCAGACATAAATTGCCCTATCCTTGTATCGGGAAACCCTTCAACCCTCACAGTCAATATGGAGTCGGACCCACCCATGCCTTCCGATGAGATTCTGGCCCACCTTCTTTTCGGACGGAGAGCAAGCAATATCACCCCTTTTCAGGCCCTCAGGCTGGCCCAGGCCTTAGATTCATTGAGGGGCGGGGGAGATTGGTATATTTGATTTCATGGATCGCACACGAAGACTTATTGGCGTGGATGAATTGGACATCAAACCATCGGATGACAAAGGTGGAGAGACTTCGGTTAGTGTTGGCAAATACATGCGGGATAATGTATATATGGAGATTGAGCAAGGCCTGGGGCCTGATACGGGAAAGGTCTCTGTTGAGATAGAACTAACGCCCCATACCGCTATCGAGACGGATATGGGAGCAAACGGAGAGAGCGGCGTAGGGTTAAACTGGAAATGGGATTACTAATTGAAAATAACTCAATTGATAGCTATCGGCACTCAGATGTAAGCTTTAGGGGAGGCCGATAGAAACCCGTTTCCATTTTGATCCACCTGTTTCGGAAAAGGCAGAAAGAGCCTGGAACCTGACCATAGATTTCTCCACACCCGTCATTTCCAATGCTATCGCTTGATCCGAACGATCAACGTTATCCGTACTTCCTGAAGCGTTTTCTGAAGCACCACCATCCTATCCTCCGATCTCTTTTCATACTCAACAGCCAGGACACGGATTGTCGACTTATCCCATGCCTCGTTCCGGGTCATCAGGTATGCAAGGAGCAGCATGAGGCGGCTGGTGGAATCAACTTGACAAGTGGGCTGCAAAATAGCTAACTTTTTTATTTGCGTGATGGGTCAAGCAAGAAGCTTGTCGGTTTATTAAGGCTGAAGTGTAATTATAAACCTTAAAGTTAGGAGGCTTATCATGAAAAGAACAATTTTGTTTTTTTTCCTTTTTTGCCTAGGAGCATTTCTGAGCCTAAGCGCAGCCCCGGCTATGGCCGCTTCGGATACGATTAAGATTGGTGCCATATATCCTCTGACAGGGGTTGCGGCATCGGCAGGCAAAGAGTTGCGGGCTGGAGCGGAATTGGCTGCGGAAATTGCCAACAAGGTTGTTGAAGGACTTGACATTACCATAGCCAAGAATGCCGGTATTAAAAGTCTGAACGGCGCCAAGATTGAACTGATCTTCAAGGATCATGAAGGCAATCCCACCCTTGGCGCGGATTTGGCAAAAAAACTTATTACAGATGACAAGGTGGTCGGTATGATAGGCTGCTGGCACAGCTCGGTTACCAAAACCGTCAGTGCCGTGTGCGAAAGGTACGGTATCCCCATGATCAACGACTCCTCCTCTTCACCAACCCTGACCAAGAGGGGATTTAAATGGTTCTGGAGGACCTTTCCCCATGACAAGTGGTTCGTAAAGGACTTCTTCACATTTCTTACGGGTATGACCGAAGGCAAGGTGAAGGGTGTCAAGGCGATACCCAAGTCTGATATTATTAATATCGCCTCCGCCTGCGAGAAAACCGAATTCGGTGCAAGCAATGACGACCTTATCAAGAATTTTGCCGAGGAATATGGCTTCAAATTGAAAAAATCACTCCTTTACGGCGCAAAAGCACCGGACGTATCCAGCGAGGTCCGTTCCCTGAAGGCGGCCAAGCCGGATGTGATGATTTTCGTCTCCTACACCTCCGACGCAATCCTGTTCATCAAGACCCTAAAGGCCCAAAAGGCCAACCCCAAGATTATCTGGGGGCAGGACGCTGGATTTGAAACACCCGAATTCCGCGAAACCCTGGGTGGTGATATTGAGGGAGTTCTCACACGAGCCGTCTTCTTGCCTAAAATCGCCATGGTCAAAAAGGCTGCCGGACAGGTCAACAAATTATACAATGAAAAAATGGGCCACAATATGAGCGGGGCGTCAGCAAGGTCCTTTGTGGGCGTTCAGACATGGGTACACGTCCTGGAACAGGCAGGCTCAACAAAACCAGCCGACATTCAGAAAACGGCAAATTCCATCCACATCCCCGGCGAAGAACTGGTGCTGCCATGGGCCGGCATCAAATTTGCCACTACTGGTGAAGAGCCGGGCCAGAATGAATTGGGATCCGGCCTTATCGCCCAGTACCAGAAAGGCCCGGACGGTACGGTCGAGATGGAAATTGTCTATCCCTTTGATGTGGCCACAAAGGATATGATCTACCCCTTCAAAGGCTTCTAATTTCAACAAAGGAAATGCATTCTCTGTCCCATCCCTCCCTTTTTCGGGAAGGGATGGGATCATAATAAGAGGAGTACCCTGTGGATATCCTGGTAGGATCAATAGCCGCCGGTATACTGATCGGCATGGTTCTCGCCTTAATGGCTTTGGGCCTGACCATTATTTTCGGGATGATGGATATTGTCAACTTCGCACACGGCGAATTCCTCATGATCGGCATGTACACAGGCCTTCTGACAGCACAGACCACGGGTATGGACCCCCTTTTCACCTTACCGGTTGCCGCAGCCGTAGGATTTCTCCTCGGAGTGATCTGCTATTATGGGTTCATCATGTTCCTTCTGAGGGGCCCCATGGTAGCCCAGTTGCTCGGGACATTCGGTCTGATGCTTTTTTTAAGGAATCTGGCACTGCTCTTCTTTGGTCCCCAGGAAATGGTCGTCCATAAGGGTATCCTGGTAGGAAAAAGCTTTGATATGGGCATGGGGATTATTATGCCCGCCACAAAACTGGCTGCCGCAGGACTCTCAGTGGTTGCTTTTGCGGCAGTGTGGCTGCTCATGCACAGGACCAAGATCGGCAAGGCCCTGACAGCCACCTCTCTAAACGCGCAGGGCGCTCGATATATGGGTATCCCCACTGAGCGTATGAACGCTCTGGCCTGGGCCATAGGAGGGGCCACGGTAACTATAGCCGGGGCCCTGCTGGTGAATTTCTGGTACGTAAACCCCTATGTGGGAATACTATTCACTATGATCGCCTTTGCTATTGTTGCATTAGGGGGGTTCGGTAGTGTCCCCGGAGCCTTCTTTGCAGGACTTGTGGTGGGGATCATAATGGAAATACCAGGCATATGGGACTTCTTTACTTATACCTTTGACTCTGACTGGATGGCCGAAGTGCCCATGACCTCTTTCAAATATATGTGGGTCTATGCAGCCTATTTTGTGATCATGGTAGTTCGACCCAGGGGATTGTTCGGATGGAAGCGATAAAAAACGCCCTTGACTTCTCAGATTTCCCCCGCAACGACATGATCATCGCCTTGTTTGTCGCGGTATTTCTGCTGTTTTTCCCCCTTTTCTCAAAGTCAACATTTGCCATGGCGACCGTGATCCAGTTCTTGATGTTTTCGCTTTACGGCATGGGGTGGAATACCATTGGCGGCTACGGGGGTCAGGTAGACCTGGGCAAGGCCCAGTACGTGGGCATAGGCGCATACACTACAGCGGTTATGCTGATCCGGTGGGATATTCCTTTCTGGTTCTCAATGCCGATCGGGATGTTTTTTGCTGTCTGCTGGTCTTTTATTATCGGGTATCCCCTGTTCCGTTTAAAAGGACATTATTTCGCCATTGCTACCATTGCAACTTCCTTGGTGCTAAAGGACATCTTTGAGGTATGGGATCTTGTGGGAGCTTCCCGGGGCCTGGAGATTTCGCCCATCAAGTATGTCCCTCCCGATTTTCTAAGGCTGATCTTCAATTCCGACATCTATTACTACTATTTCATATTGGTGTTTTTCTTTATCGGAATCCTTTATGTCAACTGGTTCCGCAAATCGCGTTTAGGGTTTCAGCTTCGGTCTATCAAGGACAATGAAGACGTTGCCAGGTCTCTTGGCATTAATGTGCACTGGGCCAAGGTTAAAACCTATGCCATTGCCACGGCATTTGTGAGCTTTGTGGGTTCATTTCATGCCTGTTATATCAAGAATCTTGAACCTGAAGACACAATGAGCCTTGACCTTTCTATACTAATCGCCCTTATGGCCATGTTAGGCGGTGCCGGGTCTTTATGGGGACCTATTATAGGCGCAGCAGTCCTCATCCCGCTCAAAACATATCTCAAGGAATGGCTTGGCGCTATGGGAGGCCTGCTCGGCATTGATCTGATCATTTATGCCGGTATCATCATGCTTGTCTCGGCGGTAGAACCCAAAGGCATATGGGGAATTGTTCAGAAGGTAAGACGAAGGAAGCGGGCCTAATGGCATTCTTAGAACTGCATAATCTGACAAAGAGCTTTGGCGGTCTGGTGGCCAACGACGATATTTCCTTTTCTATGGAGAAGGGAAATCTGATTGGCCTCATAGGTCCTAACGGTGCCGGCAAGACAACTCTATTTAACTGCATTTCAGGTCTGTACCCTGTCACCTCAGGCAGGATTGTCTTTGACGGCCAAGATATAACATCGCTGAAGGCATATGAGGTCGC
>Ga0307425_1002219_pt1 | contig 11085 bp, 9 predicted proteins | sample SalMarWE160330MG_FD_202152 | JGI IMG/M metagenome (GOLD analysis project Ga0307425, IMG submission 202152) | Salt marsh sediment microbial communities from the Plum Island Ecosystem LTER, Massachusetts, United States - WE1603-30 | ecosystem: Environmental > Aquatic > Marine > Intertidal zone >... | reverse complement strand
GTTTCAAAAATCGTACCCAAGTTAAGCGAAGGAGCGGGAGTTGTGACAACCAGAGGTGATGTCGATGTAATCATCACAGAATACGGACTTGCATCATTACGAGGAAAAACCATTCGGGAGAGAGTACTATCACTCATCGCTATCGCACATCCAAAATACAGGAATGGATTACTCGAAGCAGCAAAAGAGATGAAATACGTATTCGAAGACCAGGTTCCATTTCTTGCTCGAGGAACATATTTCCCAATTGAATACGAAGCCGTTACTGAGATTGAAATGGATGATGGGCCCATCAGTATCCACGTTCGCTTAATCAGACCTGATGATAGTGACCGGGTCAAAGACTTGTTTTACGGACTCAGCGAAGATTCGATATTCTTTAGATTCCTAACACCACTTAGAAGTTTACGACGACAGACGCTACAGGAGTTTTATTACGTTGACCAAGAGTCGGATATCTCTCTTGTTGCAGTAGTTGGGGATGATAAAGAAGGGGAGTGCGAAAAGATTGTTGCTGCAGGTAGGTATCTATTAACTAGAAGTACGAATCAGGCAGAATTTGCTCTGCTGGTAGATGATGCATATCAGAATCGGGGTATTGGTACATTTCTCCTAAATCAGATGCTGCGTATTGCAAAGAGCAAGGGAGTAAACGCATTCATTGCATATGTACACCCAAAGAACGTCCCGATGATCAATTTCATTCATAGAACTGGAAAAGTCATTGAGAGCAAATTAAGCCTTGAAGATAACCAGTACACATTCATTCTGAGACTTTAGATATGTTCTTCGATATATCTTCCATGAGTATGACTCTGCTGTATAAAAAAGAAAAACACAAGCGTTTTATGATGGCGTTGTAGAATTAGGGTGTTTAGAGGAATTTGACGATGTCTGATTTAAGCCGAATAGGAATCCTGAAACTAGGATGTATTGGTGCTGCACCACTACTTGATTTGATACTTGATGAGCGTGCAGAACGAAAGGATATTGCAGTGCGAGTGGTAACAACTGGAGCAAGCATGGACCCAGTGAACTGTGAAGAGGCTACTGCCAAGTTAGCAGAGATGAATCCAGGTCTCGTAATAATAGTAAGTCCTAATGCTGCGCTTCCAGGACCAACTCAAGCAAGAGAGTACCTGCTGAAGAAGAATCTGCCTGTGCTATCCATATCGGATGGACCTTCGAAGAAAGCGTTCTACACAAAAAATGAGAAAGGAAAGAGTGTAGTCTCTGTTCCAGAGGGTAGTGGATTTATTGTTCTGCCAATGGATCCCATGATTGGAGCCAGAAAGGAATATCTAGATCCAACAGAGATGGCTATTTTCAATGCAGAGCTGATTAAATTACTCTCATGCACGGGAGTTATACGTTTCATACAATCTGAAATAGACAAACTTACTGATAGCTTGAAAGCTGGAACAGAGTTGAAACTTCCGAAAATCACTCTGACAACAGAGAAAGCGCTTGTACATGCAGGTTTTGCTAATCCTTACGCTTACGCAAAAGCATACGCATCGCTTACAATGGTAGAATCAGTTGCAACTATCACATCTACTGCGTGCTTCAAGGAAAAGGATCCTGATGTGTATATTCCTGCGGTCGCCGCTGCTCATGAATTACTTAGAGCTGCAGCTAGGCTTGCTGATGAAGCTCGGGAGATAGAAAAACTGAATGATACGCTCCTTCGAACATCTCACGGTTCATCTGGCAAAGCTACCAAAAAAACAGAGCTACTTGGAAAACCAACTTAGCCACTGGAACAATTTCATACTGTATTTCAGTATGCCACACATTTCCACTAGTAACTAGCTCAATGTGATTTTCCTACATACAATTACAAAGTGAAGGGCAACAAAGTATCACAATCAGATTACTAACACCTAGAGCAACAGATTGATAGTCATCCAAGAAAGAGTATCTCAATGAGTGAAATGAAAGAATCTAATCTGCGTATTAGGCTTTATGAAAAACAGGGAGAAACTTCTATCTACATTGATGCCGAGATTGACAAAGAGGGGAATCTCATTGTGTCAGGGCAAGATCTGGGGAAGGCACCTAAGGAGTTCTGGGGAGACTCTGATTATGAATATATGGTGCTTGTCAAAAAAGATCAGATGAACGTCCTCCTACTATCTCTAGTAAAAGAGAAGTTTGGAGCTAATGCTCAGGCTTTCTCCAACTTCAGAGAGTATCTCGCCAATAAGGAAATCCCCTATGAATTTGGGTCATGGGCGTGATAATATAAACTTGGCTTGATAGTAAACAATATACGTAGGATGAATTGCCCCTCGCATAGGGGTAAAGATGAAACTCGACATCACTCCACGTGCAGCAAACCTTACCTATGCCATACGAGACATTGTTGTCGCGGCATTGAAATATGAAAAGGAAACTGGTGAAAAGCCACTCTACATGAACATTGGAGACCCAATCAAATACGATTGGAAAACCCCTAATTATATGATTGAAGCACTCTGCCAAGCTGCAAAGGATGGGTGGAATGGATATTCACCATCTGACGGTGAGCAAGAACTTAGAATTGCCGCTGCAGAGAAAGAGAAGAGAGTGAATAAGATTGATGTTGACCCTGATAGAATAATTGTAACCGCAGGTGTGTCAGAAGCAATCCAATTCCTGACAGGAGCTCTCGTTTCAAATGGTTCGGAACTACTTGTTCCAGGACCCTCATATCCCCCGTATATTTCCTATGTCAAGTATTTCGGAGGAGACCCGGTTGCGTATCGTACAATCGAAGAGGAAGATTGGAATCCTGACACAGAGGACCTGAGAAGTAAGATCACAGACAAGACGGTAGGAATACTTGTCATCAATCCCAACAATCCAACAGGATCGGTCTACAATGAGAAAACACTAAGAGAGATTGTCGACATCGCTGGCGAATATGGTCTCCCACTAATCTCAGATGAAATATATGACCAGCTTACCTACGATGAGCCACAAACACCTATGGTCCGTATTGCTGGAGATGTCCCAGTGATAGGTTTCAACGGTGTGAGTAAGGTGTATCTTGCACCTGGCTGGAGAGTAGGTTATGCGTACTTCCATGATTCAAATGCCGAGTTGGACCCGCTTTATCAAGCATTCATCCGTCAAGCTCGGATTCGAATTTGTCTTAATTCAACAGCACAGATTGCCTCTGCGACCGCTCTCAGAGGAGATGGAAGTCACTTGAAAGAAATGATGAGTAGACTACGAATTCGCAGAGACCTCATACATAAACGGCTAAACGATATCGATAGTATCTCAACGCGGTTACCTGAAGCAGCATTCTACATCATGCCTAAAATTGAATTGAGAGGTAGATGGAAAAATGATAAGGAATTTGTTACAGAAGTTCTCAAGGAAACAGGTGTTGTCTTTGTACCAGGATCAGGATTTGGAGCAGAGCATGGAGCAGGACATTTTAGAAGTGTATTCCTTCCCCCACCAGATATGATTGAAGAAGCCATGAACCGACTTGAAGGATTCATGACCAAATATCAGAAGTAGGACCTCTGCAAACGAATCAAATGCATAGGACACAAATCTGATTACTCTAGTTCACGTTTCTTCTTTTCCATCATCTGAGTGAGTTCATTACGAATCGACCTAGCGACCACAAGTGCCATCTCGATCTTATCAGGAGATTCAGGTCGTGAACCCACAATAAGATGAGAGTCATTGACTATCTTATTAGCCTCCAATTGGATGTCAGAAATACTAGGATCCAGTGCTTGAAGTTCGGGGGTAACCAATTTACCTTTAAGCTGCCCAACAATATCTTTGATTATCATTGCTGAAGAATGAATTCTCTTCTTTTTCTCAGCTGCAGCGTCCCACTCACTCAAAGCTAATGGTAATTCAGTTTCGAGTTTTGTTTCCTGTTTAGTTGCAGATGCAATAGCCTCGTCAAATGCAGGGATGATTTTACTCATCGCATAGGCTTTTTTCTCAGCAAGCTTAGCTGCTGTGATCTTCTCTATGAGTACATCATCACCAAGTAGAGCGTCAATCTGATCAACCATATCATTGACAATTTGCAATCGAGCTTTGGCAGACTCTAGGTTTCCTTCTCCAATGTCATTTCGAGATTGTTTAATAGATGTCACCAACCCATCTGCAATTTTTAGCAATGGTTCAGCTTCAAATTCTGATTCCTCGATTGATGCTTTCAGGAACCCGTATCTACCTTCAGTAACACTACAGTCATGAAGCAACTTCTCACTTTCTTTATAGTCTTTGAGAGTCAGCACTACAGGACCTGCTTGTAGACTGTACTCGGTCTTTAGTTTGTCTTCGTATGTTCCACGAACGACAACTGAGAAGTCTCTTGTCCCACCAAGGGCCTCAGCTGATCTTATGAGAATTGATACATCTATTGTTTCACCAGCTGGAATAGTAGGTATGGTTTTAGTACGTTCACCTGAAGCAATATTCAAACCTTCATCTATATGCCACTCAATCTTCATATTGGTCGCATCACCCTCACCTGAGTTTTTAATGGAGAGTTTTACAGAGAAGTCTTCAGTGAAAGTCAAATCAATTGGAATTGTCAAGTGAGAAGAGAGCTTCGGAACTTTCAATTTTCCACGAAGTATCTCCCGAACCATATCCAATCCACGGTCAACATATTTAGTAAACTCAGAACTTCCTGAACTTGCTAAGGCAGATTTCAATTCTGTGACTGCCGCATTTTCAGCTTCTGCGAAAGCATCAAGATTGAGTGATTGAATGGAAGATTCAAGCATCTGAGGAATTTGACTGAGTCTAATGACTGCGGGAAGTCTGATCTTTGATGAATTTTCTGCAGTAAAACCACGAGCCTTGTAGAATCCATCAGCTTCCTTTCCAATCATAATGTAAATCATACATGCAGTCATAGCAAGAGCTGTTCCCTTCCCGGTTTCAGCATCTTCACCCCACATCAAATGTTCACCGGAAGCAGATAGTAAATCATCGGCGCCTTGCTTGTACGCATCAATCGCTTTTGAGGAATCTGAGAGTTCAGAAAAAACATCTCCAGCATCGCACATGTTCAAAGCGGCTGTCTTGAAACTCTTTGAAGCTCTGTACTCAGCAGCTGACTGAAGGAATGCTTGTCCTGCAGCTTTGTACTCCCTTTCCATTGTGGTATAGTCACCAGCGCGCTCTGCTTGTTGTGCGGCTAGGATGTGTTGTTTCCCAGCAGATTGGCGAGTAGTATCTTTCTGTGATTCTTCAACCCATTTTTTCGCTCTTTCATCAGACATTGTCACATAATCTCCTACTTTAATCGATGACAATACTGGGTCCACAATTTTCGCGTATTTTGGAGTCCAGTAAAGTCAATTGCAAGAGGTCTTGCAAGCTAACCCTAGTATACTTCACGAGGTGAATGTCGCAGACGATCTGGAAGCCCACCACCATGACCTTCAACTACGAGTTCGTAGCCACGGCCAATGCGACCAGCTTTTGCAGTCTGGAAGCCCACCTTCTCAATACCACGAGCATTACGCTCAGCAGCTCTACGTTCAATCATGCTGGTGCCTGAAGGACACACAAGGATGAGTTTTTTCTGCGCATCATCCACAGTTAGGTTGATGGCAGTTGTAGGGGTGCCAGAACACTCATGGAATTGGCTGTTTTTATATTCAAGGACTATCTTCATCGGAATAGTTACACCACACAGTAGTCGTTTCTGAGCACAATCTAGCTTGGTCACATATTAGGATTTGTTGCATGTTAAATAATAGAAAAAACAGGAAAGAAAATGAGAAAGAGCCTGAGGTCAATGACCTTCAAGCTCATCTTTAGTATATGTCCGATTAGATTAGTCCGGCGGTGGCGGAGGTGGAGGTGTGTCATCCATCTTTGTCCGAACCGGTGCCAAGACCGAATCTCGCTTTTTCTTTGTGAAAGCAAAGCCGATTATGATCAATACCAATCCGACTACTGCAATAATAGCACCATACAATACTGTATTGGCACCAAAGAAAGCATAGTCTTCACTAATACTTGGTAATAATGCAATAATCGCACCAGCAATCAAAACAAGCGCACCAAGACACACAGGTCCTGAGCGCGTATACTCACGCATTGTCAAGTAAGCCAATTTTGCTAGCTCCTAAATCGAGACATACCACGCAGTCTCGCCTAATTGTAGGTGAGTCGGTCGAAGCGATTTAAGGGTATTGGGTACTAGAGTTCTACTCTATACTCATATTAACAATGCAACCTGTTGAAGAAGTATTAACTGTCACTCTGGCTCCGGTTAGCTCAGATAGTTTTGCTGCAATCTTTTCGTGAAATGCACAGGGATACCCAGCTGGTATCTTGCTGACATCAGGATCAAGGTCTCGGCACACTCGCAGAATTTCGCAAGTTCCAGTTTCGATTGTAGCCGTACCGGTTCCTGTCTTAGGCATCTGACTTTCGTTTGAGCAACTCTGAATCATTGCTCCAAATTTCTTGAGTGCCGCTCCACCTGGACTATCAGGATTTGATGTAACCCAATAATGTATCAGCTGATCTGCAGCGCGTGTAAACATAAGGTCGAGATGACCTGCGGGTAATGATGCAGCATATCCTGAGATCTCGCATATGAAAGACGCCTGAGCTTCTACGGCGCTATTCCATGCATCATCTTCTTTTATTTTAGGAATTTCAGGTATAGCGCCCACTCGAATATCTGGAAGTTCATCTGTAACGGATCCTTCTTTATCAGCTATCGAAGGCTCACCTGATGCTGCAGCTGCTTTCTCACCAAGAGTCGTACCATCGTCATAAGCTAGATCTGGTACCTCATAATTCGGGCATACTCCAGCAGTCTGATATTTTCTAGCAAATTGCATCAATCTTCCTGCCATCGTTGCAATAGCATGCCTACTGAGACCTTCGACTCTGATGTTTCCATATGCAACGCCAACTATATTATCCAAATCTAGGTCAAGCATTGTCTTTTCAGCAATAATCTTCTTTCCACGCACAACTCGGACCGCCCATTTTTCATCCATGACACCGGCTTGAGCGGCATAGCTTGTATTTGTGATATTGACAAGTGGTGAAATAGGATAGAAGTCGCTCATTACAAGGTCTCCATTACGGGTGGTTCCTGCTCAACTCCTAAATCTTATTCAAAAGGATATCGTGATTGTAATCATTTGCTTCTATTATTTGAATTTCACACATAAAGTGACAATTGAGAACGTATCAATGGAAATCTCGACTGAATCATCCCAATTTGAGAAAAAGAGCGAGGGGCTAGATACGGAGAATATCTAGCCCGGGTTGTATCTACACATAGCCTGGTAAGACTTTGGATTCCTGTGGTTGTCTTTTCTTCACACTCTCAGCAATAGCAGCAAACCGTGCCATGTCTTTCGGAGATAAGCTTGGTCGTGATTCCTCAAGTGCAAGTTCGAAATGCTTCATTGTTACGGGTTTTGCTTTCCAATCATCACGGACTGCAGTCATTGCAGCCTCTCTACAGAGACCCTCGATATCAGCACCAGAATAGCCTTCTGTCATCTTAGCAAGAGTAGTGACATTGACATCCTTATCTAATGGCATATTTTTAGTGTGCACTTTGAAAATTTCAACTCGTGCGAGCTCGTCTGGTGGTGGGACAAATATTACAGCATCAAACCTACCAGGACGAAGAACTGCAGGATCGAGAATATCAGCTCGGTTCGTTGCTCCAATCACTAAGACGTTCTGCAAAGATTTCATTCCATCAATCTCAGCAAGAAACTGGTTTACTATTCTTTGACTAACACCAGTGTCATCACTGTTTCCACGAACACCCATTATTGCATCAATCTCATCAAAGAAGAGAACACAGGGAGCAGTCTGTCGAGCTTTAGCGAAAATCTCTCGTATTGCCTTCTCGGATTCGCCCACGTACTTGTTGAAAATCTCGGGGCCCCTTACAGAGATGAAGTTTGCTTCACTCTCAGTAGCGACAGCCTTGGCAAGGAGCGTTTTTCCAGTACCAGGGGGTCCAAAGAGGAGAACTCCTTTTGGTGGTCGGATGCCCATTTCTTGAAATACTTCTGGACTCTTAATTGGAGCTTCAACTGCTTCTTGTAATTGAACCTTAACCTTAGCAAGACCACCAACATCGTCCCATTTCACATCAGGTTTCTCTACATAAAATTCACGAAGTGCTGAAGGTGATACTTCATTAAGAGCCATCTGAAAATCAGCTTGAGTCACATAGAGATCTGATAGAATTTCTGCAGGGATATCTCCAGTTTCAGGATCAACATGCGGTAAGACTCGCCGTAATGCTTGCATTGCAGATTCTCTAGCAAGAGCTGCAAGATCAGCACCTACAAATCCATGGGTCACCTTGGACAACTGCTCAAGTTCGACACCTTCTTCCAATGGCATGGATCTTGTATGAATTTGGAGTATTTCCAATCGACCTTTCTGGTCAGGAACTCCGATTTCGATCTCTCTATCAAATCTTCCAGGTCTCCTAAGAGCTTCATCAATATCATCGACTCGGTTCGTTGCACCAATTACAATAACCTGACCTCTCCCTGCTAAGCCATCCATAAGGGATAACAACTGAGCAACAACACGACGTTCTACCTCTCCTGTAACCTCTGCTCTTTTTGGAGCAATACTATCCAATTCATCTATGAAAATGATAGTAGGAGCATTCTTTTCTGCATCATCGAAGGTCTCTCTCAGTTTTTGTTCAGACTCTCCGTAGAATTTTGACATAATCTCTGGACCGTTAATCACCTTGAAATTAGCACCAGATTCGTGAGCTACAGCCTTAGCAATCAATGTCTTACCAGTTCCAGGAGGCCCGTGGAGGAGTACTCCTTTGGGAGGAGTGATACCTAGTCGCTTGAAGAGTTCAGGAGACTTCATCGGTAATTCAATCGTTTCACGAATCTTCACTAGTTCCTTGCCTAATCCACCTATGTCCTCATAGGTCACATCAGGTATCGACGTTTCCTCGACTTTCGCAGGTTTGGTTAAAACTTCGACTTCGGTTTCAGGTGTAATTCGACCGTATTTTGGTGGAACTACATTCGTTGCTGTGAATTGAAGTCCTTGGCCAATAGAAGTGATTAGAATCACATCACCTCTTGTTACAGGCCTGTTCAGAATTTGTTGCTTCAGGTATTGATCGAATCCTTGCTGGAAACGAACAGGTTGACTTGGTGCGAGCACAATTCTTTTCGCATCAGGAATATTCACGTTACTGACGTCAACCATCTCACCTAGTCGTGATCCAGCATTGCTTCGAATTAGCCCATCCATACGCACTATGTCTAGAACTTCATCTTCTTTGAGACTTGGCCAACAGACTGCAATGGTTTCTTTTGAACCTTTGAGCAGAACATAGTCTCCAGATCTAACTCCAAGGTGGTTTCTAACGTCTGAACTCAATCTAATGATACCACGACCTTGATCTTTAGGCATCGCAGCAGCAACTTTCAGACGAACACTTTCTTCACTCATTATCATTCACTCCCTTACTCTATTCTCAGGTATCCTTCTTTGGGACCATCATCACTAGTAGCTTTCTTCAATGCAATTTCCAAAATGCCATTTCGAAGGGATACTCGTGAGTTATCAATATCAACGTCAAAATCCAAATCGAATACTCTTTCATTTCCTTCGATTTGATCATTAACTCTCAGGGTTCTTTTTTCAACTTTCACATCAACCAGTGTGCCATCATTCTCCATTTCAACCAAGAAGAGAACCCTATCTTCTAGGTCGATAACCTCAGCATTTACTTCATTGCTAGGGGGATACATTCCTCCCACATCGGAGTTGCCAATCGTCGAGCCGCTCCAGTAGCTGATTGTTCCCTCACCATCTGAAATCGGTCCCATCGATTTCATCAGGTGTTCAAACATTCTACGGAACACTGATTCAAAATCATCATCTATCATGTTAAAATGACCTCCAGTAGGAAGCCCCTGGACGACAGTTGCCGTCCATGAGTCACCTGTTCGGGGCCCCTTTCTGTACATGTGCTAGTCAGCACCTAAGGTACCACTTGGTACCTATGATACCACTAGGTACATTAGTATATAAATCTTAACATGGGGACCCTGCTGTACTACTATCCCAGGCCCTGAAGTTACAACAATATCAATGTAGATTATGTCTCCACGGTTAGCCACAGCAATGCCAACACATAGTCGACTTAATGGATCTATCGAGAAATCAATTGTTCCGTTGGGAGAATAGTCTTATGCATAAGTAGGAGAACCTGCTTACGCTAAGGTTGGTGTCATAAGTCCAAATAATAGAATCACTATGAAAAACGGTTTTCTCATTTGGTTAAGTCCTCGACATTTTCCTTCCTGAGTATATCCCTTGCAATCATGACTCCAGAAACAGAAGCCTGCATGAGACCTCTAGTAATACCGGCACCATCACCAGCCGCATACAGATTAGTAACTTCAGTTTCAAGATTCTGATTCAGTTTCAAACGTGAACTGTAAAATTTGACTTCTACGCCATAGAGAAGAGTTCCAGCTCCAGCAACTCCAGGACACAGTTTATCTAATGCTTCTAGCATTTCTAAGATTGAACTAAGATGACGATATGGAAGTGCAAAGCTGAGGTCTCCAGGAGACGCACTGAGTAAGGTTGGTTTTACAGGACTCCTCGCTATGCGCTCCTTAGTACTCCTCTTCCCTCTCCTCAGATCTGCCAGACGTTGAACAATGACCCCATCACCCAACATATTGGCTAAGCCAGCCACATACTGTCCATATGCGATAGGTTCCTTGAAAGGTGCGGTAAAACGGGTTGAAACAAGGAGCGCAAAGTTTGAGTTGTTAGTCTTGTCATTTGCAAACGATTGACCATTGACGGTTAAAACATCATCATAATATTCAGTTGTAACAACGCCACCTGGATTGAAACAGAAAAGACGAACCTTATCATCAAACTCCTTTGAGTAGTAGATTAGTTTTGGTTCATAGAGGGTTTCTGCAATGTCATGCATGACAGGTTCTGGTATTTCGATTCTCAGACCTATATCTACATAGTTATTCTCTGTGTGCAAGTCCAATCGTTTTGCTTGATTTGAAAGCCACTCATTGCCCACACGACCAGGTGCTG
>Ga0307425_1002218_pt1 | contig 11091 bp, 10 predicted proteins | sample SalMarWE160330MG_FD_202152 | JGI IMG/M metagenome (GOLD analysis project Ga0307425, IMG submission 202152) | Salt marsh sediment microbial communities from the Plum Island Ecosystem LTER, Massachusetts, United States - WE1603-30 | ecosystem: Environmental > Aquatic > Marine > Intertidal zone >... | reverse complement strand
GCTGCCTGTCTTGCTCACGATATTGGAAATCCGCCATTCGGGCATTCGGGTGAAGATGCAATCGCAGAATATTTCCGTAGCGGTAACGGACAAAAGTTCAAATCAAAAATTAAGGACGAAAAAAAATGGACTGATCTTATTCAGTATGAAGGAAATGCCCAGGGATTTAGAATTATTACCAAGCTTCAAAATCCTAAAATTAAAGGTGGATTGCAGCTTACTAAGTCAACGCTTGCTTCTGTAACAAAATATCCGAGAGAATCTTTTATAAACATTAAAAGTAAATCTTTGCTGAGTAAAGCTTACAGAAAGTACGGATTCTTCCAGTCAGAAAAAGATTTATTTAAGGAAGTAGCGAATGCAACAGGTCTTAATTCTCAGAAGGATGGAAAAGTTTATTGGTGGTGCCGTCATCCGTTAGCATTTCTTGTTGAGGCAGCCGATGATATATGTTACAGGGTGATGGATCTTGAAGATGGTTTCAGACTTGGTTTCGTTAACTTCAAGGAAACGGAAGAAATGCTCATACCATTAATTAACAAGCAAGCGTTAAAGGGCTATAAGGAAAAAGATGAAAATGACAGGATTGGATATTTGCGGGCAATTGCGATAAGGGAACTGGTGAATGAGCTGGCAAGCGTATTTCTGGATGAGGAGAAAAATATTTTACGGGGAAAATTTGAGGATGATCTGATCAGTGAGATTAGAAGAGCGAATGCACTCAAGAGGATAAAGGATATATCCATGAAGCAGATATACAAGTCGCGAAGTGTTGTCGAGCGGGAGGTTGCGGGTTATGAAGTCCTAGGTGGATTGCTTGATACTTTTATCAGCGCTTACAACCAGGCATACGAAGAAAAGGTATCTGCAAAGAATAAAGCTGTCTTTGCACTTCTGCCGGGTAGAATTGCGGAAGAAATTCCGGACGATCTTTATCTTCGTCTTTTGAGAATAATTGATTTTGTTTCCGGTATGACAGATTCCTTAGCTGTTTCACTCTTCCGAAAGATAAAAGGAATTTCTCTGCCAGGTGGAAGGATAACTGAATAACTAAGAAACGATCATTGAATTTTTTTTATGAGCTGGATATTTGGATATTTTGGAAACCGAGAAAGACATCAAATCGATTCGCCAGAAACTCCTATTCATTCTTATCAAAGTTACAACCTGATCCTTTACGCAGGGGGAAATAATCAAACAGTATTTCATAAATCGGATACTTTAAATTCAAGCTGCTGGGCTGCTGCCGGTGTTGGACTTAAGCAAGCGGGTGACGGATACAAGAATTTAAATTCAAATGATTGGGATAATTATTTAAGTCCTAAAGAGATTAACTTATCTGAAGTAAATGGACACTATGTTGCATTAAAGTACTTTGACACTGAACTGAAATTCTTTACTGATGAGTTGGGACTAAGAGAAATATTTCTTATAAAGCTTTCAGAAGGTTGGGGATTTACAACCAGAATTGATTGGTTAAAACATTTTATAGATCCTGACTTTGACTTGCAGGAGTTCGGTGCAAGGTGGCTTCTGCAGAATCAAATCTCCCGAAATAGTATATTTAAAAATGTTAAACGACTTGTGTGTGCTTATGCGACTATAAAGAATAATATTCTTGAAGTTGAAGATAATCCATGGCAGCCTGATTTTGAAATTGAAGGTGGAAAAGAAAAATTTGAATCTACTTTGAAACAACTCCTTTCATTTGGAGATAAGAAAGTCTCTTTAAGTTTATCGGGAGGGTTAGATTCCCGGCTACTGTTATCTTATCTTCTAAATAAATACTCCGAACAATGGGAGACGCACACTTTCGGTGATCCAAATCATCCGGATTCAAAAATTGCCTCAGAGCTTTTAAAATCTGTAAACCTCGAAAACATAATTATAAATGAGGCTCTACCTTCTAAAGAAAAGGCAATGGAGCTGTTGAGAAACTTTGCGCTGCAATCTGTCGTGACAAGTCGAATCAGCTCAATTTTAAACTTAAGATTTTACGATCTGATAGCAGCAGAAAATAAAATAATTATTGACGGTGGTTTCGGAGAAATGTGGAGGAGAGAGTTCGCAAACAAATTTTTATTATTAGGCAGGAAGGTTTTATTGGCAAAGGATATCGAAAAATCTTACAAACTTTTCAGCCACTCTAAATCAGATATATTTTCAGAGGATGTACTTAAAGAAATGAAAGTTGGCTCAGTTTTTCAAATTGAAAATATATTTTCAGAGCTACCTGATGCAAATGTAATAAATCTGGAAAACTGGCTTGATATTTTTACAATCCGGGCAAGATTGATAAATACTTCCGCGCATGAGCAGGCAAGAGTCGATAATTATGCAATTTCTTTCATGCCGTTAATTCAAAAAGATATCCTGAATATCTTATTCAGTTTTACCGTTGAAGAAAGAAAGAACGGAAAACTCTTTAAGGATATTATCAGAAGAAATGCAATAGCCTTAACAAAATATCCGTTGGTAAAAGGAAACATTACCTATCCATTTGGTGCATCTTCCTTGTCAGCCAGGGTATGTTCAAAATTAAAAAAGAAAACCGGGCTATTTTATAAGGATCAAAGAATTGATGAACTATTAACTTTGATTAGAGATTTTATTTTAGATTTACTTCATTCGGCCCAAGTCAGGAATTGTGAACTTTATGATCGCAAGAAAATTGAGCGGTTAGTAAATGGGTTTTCTTCTAACAGTGCTGAATTTAATTCTGAAATAGATTGGTTTCTTTCATTCGAATTATTCAGGCAGGGGATATCAAAATAGTTGTTACTGAGTATTTACTCAGTCTTCATATCTCTCGTCATTAAGTCGGTTGTTGCCTTTATCGGGTCTTTATCTTCAAAAAGAATTTTGTAAACTTCATTTGTTATTGGTGTTTCGATATCTATTTTACTAGCAAGCTGGTTTGCGGATCGAGTAGTTTCAACTCCTTCAGCAACCTGTTCCATTGACTTTAAGATTTGCTTAAGTTTTTTTCCTTTTCCAATTTGTTCTCCCACGAATCTATTACGGCTGTGCCGGCTCATACAGGTAACTATCAAATCACCCATTCCCGAAAGTCCGGCAAACGTTTCAGGTCGTGCACCCATTGCCAGACCGAGTCTTGATATTTCAGCTACACCTCTGGTCATTATTGCAGCCTTGGTGTTATCTCCAAAACCCGCACCGTCAATTATACCAGCACCAATTGCAATAATGTTTTTAAAAGCTCCTCCAAGCTCCACACCAAGAATATCTGTTGAAGCATAAATTCTAAAGTAAGAAGTCATAAATGCTGCCTGGATTGTCTTTGAAGTTTCTATATCGGGAGAGGCTGCAACAACAGCGGTCGGCACTCTTTGGCTGACTTCTTCAGCATGGCTTGGACCGGATATAACACCAATCTGGTTCTCACTTATATGCGGGAAAATATCTTTTATCAGCTGTGACATCGTCATCAAGGTGTTTTTTTCAATTCCCTTTGAAACGCTTACCAGGATTGCATCTTCAATTTTATGATAATTTATATTTTTAACCACTCCTCTGAGAAACTGAGATGGAACAGCGAGTACTATTAGATTTTTATCATCGGTTGATTCTTCTATATCATGAGTGATGATTATTTCTTTAGGAATTTTTATTCCTGGAAGGTAATCGGTATTAATACGTTTTTTAATTAATTCTTTGGCGTAACTTTTTTTGTATTCCCAGAGAGTTACGTTGTGACCGTTGTAGTGGAGTAGAATTGCAAGGGTAGTTCCCCAGCCGCCGGCGCCGAGAACCGAAATTTTCATTTAATTACTTTTACGTTTCTTTCTGAAACTAAATTTATTTTCATTGCCGTTAATTATTCTCACCAGATTTTTTCGGTGAGTAAAAATAACAAGCACAGTCACACCAATTATAAATGGAAAGAGTGTGCTGTAACCGGGAATATCAACGTGGAAAAGATTTTCCCTGATAAATAAAGTTGATGGGACACTTATTGCTGCAATAATAGATCCAAGCGATACATATCTTGAGATAAAAACTACTAACGCAAAAATCCCAACGGCAATCAGCATATCAATTGTTATTAACATTAAAAGCATACCGAGTGCAGTAGCAATTCCTTTTCCACCTTTAAATCCGGCAAAGACTGTCCAGATATGTCCAATCACGGCAGCCATTCCAGCAATAATTTGAACTAAAGTAAAATCATCAAATGGAGAAACGTTTTCAAACGGAAGGGGACCATAAAATAATCTGGCAATAAGAACAACCGCAATGGAACCTTTAAGTGCATCAAGAAAAATAACTAACAAACCTGACTTCCAACCCAACACACGCATAACATTCGTCCCGCCGGCGTTCCCGCTGCCATGTTCCCTGATATCAATTCCACCGACCATTTTACTTATAATAATACTGTTCGGAATTGATCCTACCAGGTATGATAGTATTACTATAATTGCTAATAACAACATTTATTTACCATAAAATTGAGTTTAAAACCTAAAGAATTAACAGTTAATAAACAACGAAAATTCGTACCATAAAATAATCAACAAATTGAGCATATTGGATGATACATTAATTAATAGGGTTCAGGAAGAAGCAGTATTTTCTACGTAAATAGTCAAAATGTTTTTTTTTGAGGCTGGTTTTAATATATTTGCGCCTCAAATTAAAGGAGTTGATATGGCTAAACAACAATCTTTTGCAGATAAATTAAAAAAGAAGAAAAAAAGCGATTTAATTTCCGTAAAGCTAATAAAAGCTATGAAAACAGCAAAAGGGAATTATAAATTTAATGAAAGATTCGTACAGATAGAAGATATTAATAAAATTACGGAAATAAAGTAATCATTAATTATCTCGGTTTTTAGTTCAAAACAGAAACGCGATGGATTAAAAGTTTATCTGTCGCGTTTTTTAATTAATTTGCTTTTCTGCTATTCCTTTCTGAAAAGACTCAATGACCAGCTACCTTCCAGTTCAAGTAATTTTTGTTTTACATCCAAACCGCCACCATAACCGACAAGGTTTCCATCAGAACCGATAACGCGATGACATGGAATAACTATCGGCAGAGGATTAGCACCATTTGCTGCAGCCGCAGCTCTGATTACTTTTTTATCTCCAAGATTTATTGCAAGCTGATTATAAGTAATTGTCTTTCCGTAAGGAATTTTTAGAAGTTCGTTCCAGACTCTCTTCTGAAAATCAGTCCCGATTATATCTAATGGCAGTTCAAATTCTCTTCTTTCTCTTTTAAAATATTCTCTCAATTGTTTATAGACTTTATCGATTTGCGAATTTTTAGTATTTACTTCTTCTATACCAGCAAGCTCTTCTGATTTTTTATTAATCAGAATTTTTCTTACTCCTATTCGGGATACTATAATTTCAAATTTAATTCCGCTAATAGTTTCTGATGCAAAGTATAATTCTTCTGCCATAAATATTTTGTTTTATTTGTTTGAAAATAAAAAAGGGAAGAAACCAAAACAGATTTCTTCCCTGTAAATTTTAATGAAAATGATCTTAAGCAGCAACTACAGTAATTGAAGGATTCACATCTCTTCTCAACAGTCCTTCAATTGCCATTAGTGTTCCCGTAATTGAGCTAGGACAGCTTCCACAAGCACCTTGATATCTGATCTTCACTGTAAATCCATCAATCCCTAGAACCTGCAAACCTCCGCCATCTCCGGCAAGTGCTGGTCGTACTTTATGATCAAGCAGATCGTTTATTTTTTTGAGTAATGCATTCTCCTCATCTGCTGTGGGAGCTTTAACTGTTTCTTCAGGAATTAATTTCGGATCAAATGTTTTAAGGAAATCTATAAATGGTCGTTGGATTTGTCTCCAGTCAGCCTGGGGTGATTTCTCTATCGTTACAAATTTATCCATATAAAAAACAGAGACTACACCTTCAAGTTCAAATATTCCTGCAGCAAACGGATCATTTTTTGCAGATTCTTTATCGGGATACTGCCTGGTCTCGTAATTAAGCAGTTTTTCATTCAAAATGAATTTTAATGCGTTAGGATTCGGCGTCAGATCGACATCTTGAACCATTAACATAATTACCTCTTTTTTGGACACAAAATTAAGCTAACTAGGCTTTACCTTCAAGTGAAATTAAAATGTATCTATCTTGTTCCCAAGTTAGACAACTGGCATTTTCTTAAAATAAGTTTAACTTTGCCCCAAAATCTTTAATAAAAATTTATTTATGGCTGAAAAGAAAAAAATACTCATCGTTTTTACCGGCGGAACATTTTCGATGAAAGTTGATAAGAAAATTACCGGCGGTGCTAGTCCACGTTATTCAGGTGAAGAGCTTTTAAAGAAAATTCCCGAAGCAAAAAAGCTGGCTGATATTTCGTGTTATGATTTCGGAAAATACCCCGGACCTCATATGACTCCGGAGATAATGATTGAACTTTCGAAACAATTAAAAAGAAAGCTGGCAGAAAATAAATTTGATGGGATTGTTATAACCCATGGAACAGATACTCTGGAAGAAACAGCATACCTTATTGATCTTACAATTAAAACAGAAACTCCAATTGTATTTACCGGCTCGATGAAAAACAGCTCCGATCCTGATTGGGATGGACCGAAAAATCTTTGTGACTCAATCAGAGTTTGCTTAAATCAAAATTCGAGAGGTCTGGGAGTGCTTGTTTGTCTGCACGGAGAAGTGAATGCAGCAAGCGAAGTAACCAAAATTTATTCGGATGAATTTGAATCCTTTCAAAGTCTTGATTTCGGTTCACTCGGTTTTGTTCAGAATGAAAAGGTAATTTATAACCGAATCCCGAGATACCTTGAAATAATCAATACTGAAAAAGTAAACAGCAATGTTGACTTGCTAACAGTTTATTCAGGGATGGATGAAAAGTTCTTCAAGTATTCTGCAGATAGCGGCACAGATGCATTAGTTGTTGAGGCACTCGGTATCGGAAATGTTCCTCCGCTAGCATTTGAAGGAATTAAATATGTAGTTGAGAAAGGAATTCCTGTTGTTCTTGTTTCCCGCTGTCCGGCAGGTGAAACGGATTACATTTACAGCTATCCGGGTGCAGGAAAACATCTTCACAAGCTGGGAGTTATTTTTACAGATTACCTGAACGGACAGAAAGCGAGAATTAAACTAATGCTTGCCTTAACTAAAGCAACCGACAAGAAAACTCTTACAAAGCTTTTTGAAGGGAAGATAAAAGAGATTTAGAAAATTGTTTATTAATGCTCTGAAATTAAAACTTCCAGATCTACTTTGTGCACGTGCTCTATTCCTCTTCCAAGAAACGACTCAGCAACTTCTTTAAATTTTGCAGGAATATCGCTCACATAATATTCCTGGCTACCAATTGTCCCAGAATCGGAAAGTAAATTAAATTTCTCTAATTCCAGTTTAATAAGCTCAGAAGAAGCCACTCCGGAATCAATCAATGATACTTTAGGACCGATAACTTTCTGAATTACTTCTGTGAGAATCGGGTAGTGGGTACAACCGAGCACCAATGTATCTATCTCTATTTCACGAAGTTCTTTTAAATATTCTTCCGCAATTTCATAGGTCGCCCGGTGCTTTATCCATCCTTCTTCTGCAAGCGGAACAAAAAGTGGACACGGTTTTTCAAATACTTCTACTTTATCGTTCAACCTTTTAATTTCTTTTGAGTATGCAAGGTTGCTAATAGTTGCTCTGGTTCCGATTACTCCAATTTTTTTATTGTGCGTTTTGTTCAATGCCATTCTCGAGCCCGGTTCAATCATTCCGATTATCGGGATATCAAACATTTTTTTAAGATCTGGAATTGCAATTGAAGAAGCAGTGTTGCAAGCAACCACAAGAGCTTTTATATTTTTCTGCAAAAGAAACTTTGTATTCTGAATAGAGTATTCTATTACAGTCGAATTTGATTTTGAACCATAAGGAACTCGTGCAGTATCACCGAAATAAATAATATTTTCATTTGGCAACGTTGAGGCTAGCCTTTTAACTACTGTCAAACCTCCGATACCTGAGTCGAAGACACCAATCGGTTTTTGTTTATCTGTAATGCTCAATTCAATCCTTATAATAATTTGTCAATTGCTGAAGTTAATTCGTTTTTAATAAACTCATAATCGTTGGGAGATATTTTTTTTCCATTCCTGTCGAGCACATAAAACGCATCAACTATTTCATCTCCCTGTGTAGAAATTTTCGCAAAGAAAATATTTAAACCGAGTTCGTTCATTTTACTTGTAGCATGATAAAGAAATCCTAGCCTGTCAGGTGAGTGAACATCAATTATTGTATACTTTTCGTGATTTTCAAATGCAACTTTTACATTTCCTTTTTTCTTAAAGAGCTTGTTCTCAATTCGCCACCATTTTGTTTTAAGTGAAGCAATTTCTTTGCTCAGCTGCATCAGTCCTTTTACAACAAGATTCAGATCCTCTTCAATTTTAACATAGGATTCAACTTCCAGCTTTTTATGAGATGTGAAAGAGGTCACGTTGAATGTATCAATAACAATTCCGTCTTTGCGAGTGAAGATTTTTGCATCGTGGATGTTAATATCATTTATCGTCAGAACACCGCATAGCTTGGAAAGCAGTGAAGGAAAATCTCTAGTAATAACAGTTATACCTGTATAACCATTTGAATCTGAGAAGAGTACCGAGACGGAAGAACCCTTATTAATTTCCTCAATATGCCGCGCGATTTCTTCAGCTGCAAAATGATGTGAGTATGCTATATCATCAATTGAATCAATATGATCCTGGACAAGCTCCTCTGATATGTTTGGCGAATACTTGCTTATTTCTTTTGGAATTGAATAGGTAGTTGAAATTAAAAGTTCTTCACCTGAAATTTTTTCCTCTAGCATTGCTTTTGTTTTTCTGTAAAGTTCAGCAAGCAGCTCACTCTTCCAGCTTGTCCAAACAACAGGATTGACAGCAGAGAGATCAGCATAAGTTAAAAGATAAAGCTGATCGAGCTCTTCAATTGAGTTGAACCGTGAAGTGAAACTATTAAGTGTCTCCGGATCATTTAAATTTCTTCTAAATGCTGTTTGCTCCATATAAAGATGATTTAAGACAAGGAACGAAACTGTGTTTATTTCCTGTTCGCTATAACCCATCCTGTGCATAATTGACGAGGTAAGTTCTGCACCGATAATTTCATGTCCTGCAATATTAATAGGTTTGGCAATATCATGAAGCAACAAACCAAGAAAAAGTTTTTCTTTGTCTTTAAGCTTGTTATAAATTCTGCCAAGCTGTGAATTTTCATTAGCAACTTTTTCAACATTTCGGATTGCAACGAGGGTATGCTCATCCGCAGTATAAGAGTGATAAACACCATGCTGCAGAAAACCATTCAGGTCCTTGAACTCCGGCATAAAAGCACCCAGGGCACCGAGTTCGTTCATTACATATAATGTTTGTCCAACATTTTTAGGAAGCTTTAAAATTTCTCTGAAAAACACAGACGATTCACTTTCCTGAAGTTGATACCTGTCAGCGCTTTCGAATTTGTCTATTATGTGTGATCGAAGTGATTCATCAAATCTTGCTGAATGCAGTCCTCGGTAATAGAAAGCTCTAAGAACATCTGACATAGTTAGACTTTCATTTCTTCTCATCGAAATAATTTTTCCCTTAATTTCAAAATCGTCATCGAGAATAATTGTGAGTGAATCTGGCAAAGAAAGGAAAGTCTCATCGTACATCTTTTTAATCATTGACTTAGAAAATCTGCTAAGAATAACTGCGGCATTAAAATAAATACGCATAAAGTCAGTTAATGAATCTTCCTCAAAACCAAAAATTTTAGCAATGCGAATCTGTTCGCTGAATTCAAAACGATCATGTTTCTGGTTTGATTCTAAGTGCATAAGGTTTCTTACAGAAAGGATAAGCTTGTAACTGCTCAGCACTCGGTTGCATTCATCCACCGAGGTTATCTTATTTTCTTTCAGAATGTTCAGGAACGTTTCTATCTGGGTTGTTTCCTGCTGTTTGTTAAATAATTCTTTTCTTGAAAAAATGAACATCCATTCGACAAGCTGAAGGTCACGCAATCCGCCAGCGGAAAACTTAACATTCGGCTCAAGTATTTTCGGTGAGTCACCGTACTTTTTATGTCGTTCATTTGAATCTTCAATCAGCTTAGTTATTAAGTTTGCTTTCAAATCTTCGTTTAATGTTTTAATAAGCTCATCGTTCCAGCGATAGTAAATTTTTTCCGAACCGAGCAGGTAACGTGTTTCAAAGAATTGAGTAAAAGTGTGTAAATCTGATAGCTTATATTTCTGAATATCAGAAAAATCCCTCACTGTGTGCGAAACCTCCAGTCCATTATCCCAGAATCTTGTAACTAATTCTGAAATTTCTTTGGCGTTTTCTTCAACAGATTCTGCGATGAAAATAATATCAATATCTGAGAAAGGAGAAAACTCTCTGCGGCTAAAGCTTCCGGAGGATGCGATAGTAAAATTATATTTTTCGTTTCCAGCTGCTGCTCGTATTAGTTCTTCAATTAATAAACTATATTCTTTGCTGAACCTTAGAGCGTCAGCTTGCTTGGCGTGTGCTGCAAAAAGTTCATCACGTTTGGAATGAAATATTTTTTTCAGTTCCGATGTCAAATTTTTCTTTCTGAAGATTCAGATTAATTAATTGTTTTTATTTGTTAAACTTATCGCTGTAGTACTCAGCTTCAATAATCGATGCAATACCCCCACGCACATTAAATTCAGCTGTGATAAGCATATACCTTGGTTTACAAACTGCAACAAGGTCATCCAAGATTCGGTTAGTTGCACTCTCAAAAAATATTCCATCATTCCGATATGAATGAAAATAAAGTTTCAACGATTTTAATTCTATACAAAGTTTATCCGGTACATACTCGACAGTTATTGTTGCAAAATCTGGCTGACCTGTCTTCGGACATAGAGAAGTGAATTCCGGTGTTTTATGAACAATTGTGTAATCCCGTTCCTGGAATTCATTCTTAAAGGTTTCTAATATTTCTCTTTTTTGTTTTCTTTTTTCTGTTTTCATTTTATTTATTCTGATTTCAGATTAACGAATTATGATTTTCGATAT
>Ga0307425_1002217_pt1 | contig 11092 bp, 7 predicted proteins | sample SalMarWE160330MG_FD_202152 | JGI IMG/M metagenome (GOLD analysis project Ga0307425, IMG submission 202152) | Salt marsh sediment microbial communities from the Plum Island Ecosystem LTER, Massachusetts, United States - WE1603-30 | ecosystem: Environmental > Aquatic > Marine > Intertidal zone >... | reverse complement strand
GTCGTGGTCCTTGTCCGGCGCCATGCGGGCAACGCAGAGCACCACGGCGGGATAAAGGTGGGGCGCCTCCGACGCCGGGCGGAAATAATCCGTATCCACCCCGTTCAGGATCGTGGTTACCCGGGTCTCGGGCACGCCGCAGCGCCTGGTGAGCACCCGCTGCAAGGCGGCGCTGTTGCAAATGAGGTGATGCGCCAGGGGCCAGAGCCAGCGCTCGTGCTGGCGCCGGGGCGCGCCGCCGCCCCGACAGTTGCCCACAATCACCGGCACCCGGGCCAGGCGGCCTAAAATCCGGCCCCAGATATTGGGCACCACGGTAAAGGGCATAAGCAAGTCAATATCGGCGCGGCGCAGGTGGCGCCAGAGGTTCAGCAGGGCCCGGGGCCCCACGGCCTCCTGTCGGGACAGCCGGATCAGGGGGAGGCCCCAGTCCCGGGCCAGGGGGGCCAGGTCGTCCCCCGCCGCCAGCAGCCAGATCTCCACCTGAAACCGGGCCGGGTCAAGAAGCCGGGCCAGTTCCAAGGCCTGGCGCTGGGTGCCACCAAACTCCAAATCTTGCAGGAGAAAAACCAGCCGGGCCGGGCGAGTGGTCGGGGAAGGGCTTGAAAGTGGCCATGGTCGAGAAAGCCCCTGACCCCTAACCCCCGGCCCCTGGCCCCTGACCATCAATACCCCATTAAGCCGCAGCAGCGGGAGCACACCGGCATCAAACCCTCGGTGGCCAGGCTCTGCCGGAACCGCCGGTAAGCCGGGGAGTTCCAGAGCTCGGTAATGGTGGCCTCTTTGATGTTTCCCACCACATAGTCATGGTAGTCCCGGCAGGGAGAGAGATCGCCGTTGCTATTGACTTCCACCGCCTGGTAGATGGAGATGCACTGCTTGAAGCCGAAGTAGTTCCCGTGGTCGGTGTAATAGGCCCGCAGGTTGTCCTCCCCGGTGATAGAGGGAATCAGGGTGACCGGCGGCGCCGTCCCTGGCCGGGAGCGCTCCAGCACCGCCTCGATCTGGCGATTCAGCTCCCGGTAGTCATCCGGCTTCCAGCCCCCCACCCAGCCCCGGGGCCGCACCGGCGCAAACCCGAAGCGCCGGGCAAAGTCCGCCTCGTGGGCCTCACACCGCTCCTGATCGATCCACCAGGACAGGTAAAAGACAAACAGGTCCACCTTGTCCCGAAAGGCCTCATAAATGTCCACCAGATGGCGGAAATTGGGTTGGGAAATGGTGGTGAGGGAGGCGATCAGGGGCAGGGTGCGGTTCTGGTCCCGGCGGGCCTGTGCCACCGCGGCCAGAGCGGCCTGAATATCGGCAAAGTTATTGGCCCCCCCTACCCCCGGACGCGCCTGGTTGTGGAGGGCGGCATCGGGGCCGTCGATGGAAAGCTGCAGGAGAAACATGGGGGCCCGCACCAGCCGCTCGGCGGCCGCGGCGATCCGGGTGCCGTTGGTGGCAATGGCGGTGGGCAGCTTAAGATTGGTGGCCGCCTCGATCAACTCCAGGGAACCCTCATAGAGCATGGGTTCGCCGCCCCACAGGTAGACAAAGGGGTGGTGGCCGTGGCTTACTATATCCCGGAGGACTTCCAGGTAGCGGTCTAAAGAGACCTCGTTCTGTTTCAACTCCCGCAAATTCTGGCCGTGGAGAAACCCCCGATCGCCCCACTGGCCGCAGGTGTGGCAGCGCAGATTGCAAATGTCGGTGATTCGGAAGCTCAACTGGCGGATTTTCCGAGCCTCCCCGGTGTGGGCCCGGGGATAGAGCAGGTTGAAGAGCCACTTTTCGCCCTGGAGGGTCACCAACTTGGCGCCGATCCAGGGATGCATCGCCAGGCGCCGGAAATTTTTGACCACCACTCCCAGCGCAATCCTGCTCCTTGAACCCATGAAAACCGCGTCCCTTGATATTTGGTATAATGAGCGCACCGGGGCCCGGCGAGTCCCGATTCAAAAGCCATTATACCCCATTGGGGCGGAATCCCCAACCCCTAGACGAAAGAGGGGAAAGAATGGTCTTGACAAGCGCCCCTTCCCGGGACAGAGTCCTGAAAAGCACTGAGGATGAAACATGCCGCACCGACCCACCCGCCCCATGCAGGCGCTGGTTTATGAGCGCTCGGTAGTCCGCTACTTGTTGGCCAAAGGCCTGAACCGCCTGCGGCCCCGGACCTTCTTTGCCGGTCTGGCGCCCCTCAGGTTGCGAGAGGTCGATTTTCGGCCCCCCGGGCCTCCCTGGCTGGTGCTGCGCCCGCGCCTCTGCGGCCTCTGCGGCTCGGACCTGCGGCTGCTGAAAGGAGCCGAATCCTTTCTGCTGGAGCCCTATGCCTCCCTGCCGGCGGTGCTGGGCCACGAGGTGGTGGCCGAAGTGCTGGAGGTCCCCCCGGGGTCGGAATGGCGCCCCGGCGACCGGGTGGTGGTGGAGCCGATCCTCCCCTGCGAAGTCCGGGGGGTGCCGCCGTGCCGTTACTGTGCCCGGGGTCAATACAACCTCTGCGAAAACTTTCTGGAGGGCGAGCTGGCCCCCGGGGTGATTCTGGGCTTCACCCGGGGGGTCGGGGGCGGCATGGCCGAGATGATGGCCGCCCACCCCAGCCGGCTGGTGCGGCTGCCGGACCATCTGGCCGATGAAGTGGCCGTGCTCACCGATTCGATGGCTTCGGCCCTCCAACCCACCCTGGATAACTTCCCGGAAGACCGGCACACCGTGGTGGTCTATGGTGCCGGGATTATCGGCCAGCACCTGATTCGCCTGCTCCGGGCCCTGGGTTCAGCGGCCCGGATCGTGGCGGTGGTCCGCTACCCCTTCCAGGCGGAACTGGCCCGGGAGGGCGGCGCCGAGATCGCCCTGATGGAACCCAGCCGGGCCCGGCTGGGAGAGGCGGTGGGGGCCCGATGGGTGCCCACCACCCTGGGGGGCGGCAATCTGGAGGGCGGCGCCGACCGGTTCTTTGACTGTGTCGGCAGCAAGAACTCCCTGCAAGCGGGGCTCCTGACCTTGCGGGGCCGGGGGACTTACGTCATGGTGGGCACCGCCGGCGCCCTGGGCCCGGTGGACTTCTCCAGCCTGTGGTTCCGGGAGCTCACCCTGACCGGATCCGCCACCTACGCCCACGCCGTCTGCCAGGGCCGGAAAGTCCGCACCTATGAAAAGGCCGTGGAGTTGCTGGCCCGGGGGGATTATCCTACCCGGGGCCTGGTTTCCCATCTTTTCCGCCTGGCCGATTACGCCCGGGCCTTCCAGTCGGCCTTTGACAAGCGTCACCATCAAAGCCTCAAGGTGGTTTTGGACCTGCGGGATTGAGGGCGGGGAAACCCCGCCCCTACGACGCAAGCAACCGCCGCAGTTTAGGTGAACCGCATTGGGTTGAACGCGGCTTATTGAGAACCCTCATGAAACTGGTGATCTCCATCGACGTGGAAGAAGAAGGGTTGTTTTTCGGCCACTATGGCCGCACGCCCCCGGGAGTGACCAACGTGGCGGAACTGGAGCGCCTGGCGTTCATCCCCCGGGATTTCGGCTTGCCCCTGACCCTCCTGGTCACCTACCAGGTGGCCCGGGACCCCGAGGCCTGCCGGGTCCTGGCCCACTGGCGGGACCGTTACCGGGCCGAGATCGGCGTCCATCTGCATCCCTGGAACACCCCGCCTTTTCTTGATTTGCCCGACCCCGAGCCGGTGCCCGCCGCCAGGCTGCCCCAGGAACTCCTCCGGGAAAAATTCGCCAACCTGACGTCCCAGGTCCGGGCCAATCTAGCGGTCCGGCCCCGGTCCTTCCGCATGGGGCGGTTTGACGCGGGGCCCCGGGTCTGGAGCCTTTTGCCGGAGTTTGGCCTCGAAGTGGACAGCAGCGTGGCGCCCCTCACCCTCAAAAACGCCGATCCCCGCGGTTTCCTGGCCCCGGCCGACCCCTTTCCCCTCTGGGACTCCGGGCCCGAGGAGAACATAGTGCTGGAGGTCCCCATCACCATGGTGCCGGTGGTGGCCGGGACCCCGGGATTGGTTGACCGACTGGCCGCGGCCGGGCCTCCGGCCTGGGGCCGGCGTCTGCGGGGCTTATTCCGCTATGTGGGGGCCGTCGGGGTGCAGCCGGCCTGGTATCCGCTGGCCTCCATGCAACTGGCGGCCCGCCTGCACCGCCGCCGCCGCGGCCGGGTCTTCACCCTGTTTTTCCACTCCTCCGAGCTCAAAGCGGGGGCCACCCGACTCTTTCCCACCGAGGCGGCGGTCAGCCGGTTCGTCGACAAAATTCGCACCTTCCTCGACTGGCTGGTGCAGACCGGCCCGGTCCAGGGGGTGACCCTGGCGAAACTAGGGGAGGATTGGCGGCAGGTGGGGAAGTCGGCTGGTGGTGACGCGGCCGGGATCAAGGGAACTGCCGGCCTTTGAGGCCGGATCGGTGGGACTCCCAGACGCCCCCACCCTCATCTGGCCGGCGGAACTACCGTATAAAGAAGGAAGCGACGGACCGGGGTTCATCAGGCCGAGGAAGCCGGCGGGGAGGGGGTGGGGGGGGCCGACTCCGGCACCGGGGCGGAATAATAATTCCGGGGCCTGAGTCCCCGGCCCTGGGCTGAGAAGATGCGGCACTGGGCCCAGCCCCGCTTTTGCAGGAAAAATTTCACCGAAGTCGCTATCACTCCCAGGCCGTAGGTCACGCTGCGGGAAAAGTTGATGGAAGAGGCTTCCGGGAAATAGCGGGCGGGACAGGACACCTCGCCGATGGGAAAGCCGAAGTAAATGACCTGGGCCAGCATCTGGTTGTCGAAGACAAAATCGTCGGAGTTCTCCCAGAGGGGGAGAGTCTCCAGGACTTTCCGGGAGAAGGCCCGAAAACCCGTGTGATATTCGGAGAGTTTGGCGCCCAGGAGCAGGTTCTGGACCAGGGTGAGAAAGCGGTTAAATAAATACTTATAGGTGGGCATGCCGCCTTGCCGGGCTTTGCCTCCCAAAATCCGGGAGCCGATGGCCACCTCGTATTCGCCGCTGGCCACCAGACCGGCCAGGGCCGGGATAATCTTGGGGGAATATTGATAATCAGGGTGTACCATCACCACGATATCGGCGTCCAATTGCAGGGCCTCGGTGTAACAGGTCTTTTGGTTGCGGCCATAGCCCAGGTTCCGCTCATGCAAAAAACACCGGATGCCGAGCCGCCGGGCCACTTCCACCGTCTCATCGTGGGAGGCGTCGTCCACCAACAAGACTTCATCCACCACATCAAAAGGGATGTCCTTAAAGGTGCGTTCCAGAGTTTGGGCCGCATTATAGGCGGGCATGACCACCAACACTTTTTTCCCGGCCAGCATACTTCCATTTCTCCTGATTATCTGCTAAAAAATAATGTTAAAAATCCTTTGGTTGGATCGAACCCACGAATCTGCTACGCAACACTAATCACCGGCTATGTGAGGCCAATCGGGCAGGGACGCCCCTCCTAAGAGCGCTGACCTGTCACTTGAACTTCATACTAAGATTTTCCCCAAAAAGCAAACTGGTTGACGTCACCGAGGTGGCGGCTCCAGGAGAACCGGCTGCAATGACCAGATCGGAAAAGATTATCTGGATCTTTTTTGCCGCCACTTCCTGCCAGTTGGCCTTGCAGCACCCCTCTTTCTTGTTGGTGGCCGGGGAAAGAACCAACCTGTTTTCGGGTCTGTTGTGCTTCCTCACCTTGACCGTGGCGGTGGTCTTCGGGGGTCGAGGCGCCATCAACCTCAAGTCGCCGGAATTTTTGATTTCCGGGGCCCTGGCGGTTGTGGCCGGGGTCAGCGGCCTGTCCAGCCTCACGCCTTTATCCTCTTCCTTTCGGGTGTTCGTCTTGCTGGCCTCCGGGTTGGGAGGATTCTGGTGCGCCCGGATCTTGCTACAAACTCCGGGAAACCAGCGCCGGTTTACCTGGCTCTGCCTGTGGATATTAGGCGGACTGCTGGTCTTAAGCTTTCTGGGTTACTTCCTCACCGGCTATATCGAGCATTTTATCATCGACCGCAGCCACCCCATCACCAATGTGATTCTCCTGCTATCCTTTGCGCCCCTGGCCCTGTTGGGTCAAAAGTCGCGGCCCTTGATGGTGTTGGGCATCATCCTCCTGGGCCTCAGCTATATCACGCTGTGCCTCAGCGAACGGATATCCGTGGTGTTCATCCCCCTGGGGGTCTCCCTGGTGGGCGCCTTATTTGGGACCCTGCGGTGGAAGTATCTTCTACTCATCTGCCTGGCCATGGCCATGGTGGTGGGTGTGTTTCATCAAAAAATCATCTGGCACAAGTTCTCCATGGCCTATCCTTATTACCGGGTGGAAAGCTTTCCCTTTTCCTGGAGTATTGCCAAAAAATATCCATGGCTGGGGATCGGCCTGCGGGCGCCCCGGGCCCAATTTCTCCAGGATTACCAGATCGTCTATCCCGGCACTGACAAGACCCTGTTTGCCCAAAACGTGCGGGACCTCGTCAGCGCCGACAATATGTTTTTAACTTTTCTGGTTGGTTTGGGGTTTCCCTTCACTCTGACCTACCTGGTGGCCCTGGGGATTCTCCTGGCCAGGTTGGCGGGTATGGCCTTCAAACCCCCGCCGGGTCTGTTCTTGCATCCCCTGGTGCTCTTTTTTCCCCTGACCGTGGCCCTGGTGCATTTCCAACTCTTTGATGGGCTGCTGTTTCCCCAAAGCTGTTGGTTTTTCCACCTGCTCCTCGGCCTTATTCCTCCCCGGCGCCTGCCTCCGGCCCCGGCGGGAATCCGGGCCCAGAAAAGTTCAAGTTGCGTCCCGAAAACGCCGATTGAAAAATTTTGATCAAGAAGACGGGAAAGCATGCAACCGGGTGACGCGCCAACCCCCATGGAAGGAAAGCCAGCTTCCTCGCCTGGTCACCCGTTCCTGGCGTTCCTGGTGTTGCTAGTCTTGCCGGTGATAATATTTTGGCGACCGGGCTTTTTTTATATCCTGGATGATTGGACCGCCCTCATTCAAATGGCGGAGCTGCCTTTCGGTCAATACCTGGTCGCTCCTGACGGAGAGCAATGGTTCCCCTTCTTCCACCTGCTTTACTATGGTTTGGTGAAAATTGCCGGAGAACGCTACTCTCTTTTGGTGCTGATCAATTGCCTGGGAACTGGGGTGAATGCCTTTCTCGTCTATAATTTTTTTCGGCGGCACTGGGAGCCTGGCCTGGCCTTTACCCTGAGTCTGCTCTATGCCATCGCCGCGGCCCACCACGCCATTACCTGGAATGCCTTCTATTTCGGTTACCTGGTGAGTTTGGCGTTCTTCCTGGGGGCGCTGCTCATCACCGACCGCTATCTGCACCAGCCATCGGGCGCTAAACTCTGGGGCATCGGCGTGTGCGCCGCCCTGTCCATTTTGTCCCACAATTATCCCCTGGCCGGACTGATGGCGTTGCCCCTTTACCTTCTGATCCTGGGGGGTAGAGACTCCCGGCGCCCCTTCTGGATGGTCACCGCGGTTATCGGCGCGGTATATCTCATTTTTTTGCTCGGCTATCTCAGCTTTGCCGGCCTTCCCGCCGCCGCCAGCCATAATCGGGGGATATTTGCCGGTCTGCCCGGCCCGGCTTATTTTCTGCATATCCTGTGCGGCGCCTTGCTGTCGCCTTTCTTTTACCTGTTTTGGGGTCACTATCACTTTCCGATCCCGGCCTACATCGCCGGGGTGGCCTTATTGACCTTAAGTCTGGCGGCCATCTGGCATTGGGGGGGAATGGCAGAAAAGCGTCTGGCCCAATGGGCCCTCCTGGCCAACCTCCTGCCTTTCTTCCTGGTCTCCCTGACCCGTTACCAGCGCTCAGTGAGCCAGGCTTTTGTATCCCGCTACGACATCTTTACCTTGATTGGCGCCCTGCTGCTGGTGGGGACGGCGTGGCGCCTGCTGGCCGCCAGAATGCCCCAAAGACGCTGGGCCCGCACTTTGGCAGGGGTTATCCTGGCCGTGATGGTAGGCGGGCAGCTATTCAGCCTGCCGCTCTGGAGCGCCAAATATCAGGAAATGAGCCGGACGGCCCGCAAATGTTACACTTTGCTCAACCGCGGCAGCGAATCTGGCCGGACCATCTCGGCAGAGGACTTCAAAAAATTTTGTCCCACGGCCCATCCCAGCATCACGCCGGAGCAGACCCGGGCGATCCGGGGCCTCTTGGGAGGAGGGCCGGAGCATTCCTGAATCCTCTCAGACCCAGGATTCAGCCCGGCCAGTCCACCGGGGGGGACGGCATGGCCGGCTGGGGCCTGGCGCCGGGAAGCCAGCCCATTTTATTAACTTTAAGACCGTGACTGCGGTCTAATCGTAAACCCGGGAATCGAAACCCAGGGTCATCAACGCCGGGAGTGAGGCGTTTCCTGGTTCCTGGCTTGAGGGCGGCGGGCGCCAAAACGGGTTCTGATCCAATTCTCGCTTGGATCCAACCTCACCCCGGGCGAGGTTCGGCAGGTGAACCTTTCTGAAAATTTTCTCGGCGGATTGGGAAACTCAAAAAAAACTGTTATAATGCTCAATATTTACCGATATATTACGAGATAGAGGATTTTTTTGTCAAAAAATGGATTCGAGTATGGTAGGATACAATGATTCGAAATATGGGGAATGGGAGGACGTTATCTACTTAATTAATACAAATCTCATTGACATTTCCTCAAGATAGAAATAAAAAGGTGTAAACCTACCGGAGGGGGAGGGGGTAGAATCCTTTTATGAAACTTAGAAACCGCTGCCAACCTTTTGCTCTTATGGTCCAAGACGCCAGGGAACAAGGGTTTTACCCTTACTTCCGGCCCATAGACCGATCGTGGGGCACGGAAGTGGAGGTGTCAGGCCGGCGTCTGATTATGATTGGGTCCAACGACTACCTGGGATTCACACACGATCCCAGAGTAATGGAGGCAACGGCCAAGGCTGCGCGTCGGTGGGGTAGTGGCCCCGGGGGATCCCGATTTTTGTGCGGCAACTTGACCTTGCATGAGACCCTGGAGGATCGACTGGCCGCCTTTGTCGGTAAAAAAAAGGCGGTGATCCATGCCACCGGGTTCACTACCAATTTGGGGGCGATTGCCTGCATGCTCACCCCCCAAGACATCATCGTCTGTGATCGAGAAAACCATGCCAGTATATTTGAGGGGTGTCAGGCCTCACGCGCCCGACTGATCCCCTTTGGTCACAACGATGCCGCGGCTGCTTCCCGCAAGTTGGCGGCCGCCCGCCAGAAAAACGCCAACGGCTGTCTGTTCCTGATCACCGAAGGCGTGTTCAGCATGTCCGGGGACCTGGCGCCCCTGGACGAACTGGTGGCGTTGAAGAAGAGCCATCCAGACCTGCTGGTCTATCTGGATGATGCCCATGGATTAGGAGTGATGGGCCGAGGGGGACGGGGGACAGCCGATCATTTCGGACTCACGGCTGATGTCGACTTTATTATGGGTACCTTCAGCAAGGCGCTGGCTTCCATCGGGGGGTTCATCGCCGCCGACGACGAGGCGGTGCTGGAATATCTCCGGCATCATTCCAAACCGCTCATCTTCTCCGCGGCTCTCCCCGCCAGCAATACCGCCACCGTCTTGGCCTGCCTGGATATCCTGGATGAGGACCCAGACCGGGTTACCCGCCTCTGGGACATTACCCGCCATGTCCATGCTGGCTACCGGGAGATCGGACTCATTACCAAAAACTCCAAATCACCTATTATCCCCATTTATATTGGGGCAGAGGAGAAAGCGGCTCTCTTCGCCCGGGACATGTTTGAGCATGGCGTTTTCGCATTGCCGGCGATCTATCCTGCCGTTCCACGGGGTCAAGCGGTGATCCGCACTGCTTACATGAGCACTCACAAGGAAAGCCAGATTAGCTATGTCTTGGAAACCCTGGAAAAATTAGCTAAGAAACATCGTATCCGGGCTTGTGATTTTACCCAGCCGGATTCTTTCCTGGAAGAGAGCGGATTTTCCACTACTTACCCCAGTGCCAATGGCACCGCCGTCAGCATGCTGGGCGATTGATTTATTCTAATTTGGGGGAGCACGCTGCATGAGGCTTGACGACCTTATACGCGTAAGTATGCGTCAGGTAATGCGTCATCGCCGCCGCTATATCGGGGTGGTGCTGGCTATAGCTTTGGGCGTGGCCGGCTTCCTCAACATTGTCACCATGACCCGGGAGGTCAAGAAAAATTTCAACGAAAATCTTGACCTCATCGGCGGCGTAACCGTCGTTAGAATATATTTCGATAACAACCGCTCTTACCGGCCCCAATGGTTCCGGGACCGGACCCTCACCGCCCTGAAGCGCATCCCCGGTGTCAAAGAATTAACCCTCACCGCTGTCAAGTATGGCGTCACCAACTGGCATGGCCAGCGCTTTGGCTTCACCACCATGGCGGTGGATGGAGGCTTCTGGAATGTCCGCAATTTCTGGCCGCTGACCGGGAGACTGTTCGATCTCGACGCCGTGACCCAACACCGACGCGAGGCCGTTATCGGGGCGGAACTGGCCAAAAAGATTTTTGGCACCACCCTGGTCCGGGGAAAAATCCTGGAGGTTGACCAGGAGATTTATCGGTTAACCGGGGTATTGGGGGGAGTTACCGATAGCGGGCTGGCTAACTCCGTGTTCATCCCCCTCACCACCGCCCAGGATCGTCTGGTGGGCAAGGTGATGGCCGACCGGCTCTATCTGCGGTGCACTACCTGGGATGATGTGGGGGTCGTGGCGGCTGCCATTCCCCGGGTCGTCACCTCTTACCAATCCCCCGAGGAACTGCACGTCGAGGTTTCCTGGGAAGCCTTAAAACGCGTCCAAAAGCTGGCCTGGTGGATCGAGTTTCTGATTTACCTGGCGACCAGCGCCACCTTCCTCTTGGGGGGTGTCGGCATCTGGAACGTGATGATGGCCGCGGTCACCTCCCGAACCCGCGAAATCGGCTTGAAAAAGGCCATGGGAGCTGAAGATCGAGATATCCTGGCGCAATTTCTCTCCGAGGCTCTCTGTCTCAGTGGTGGGGCGGCCCTTCTGGGGGCCGGGCTGGGCCGCATCTTGATGGAGATCTTGAGCCACATCATCGAAAGTCGCCCGCCGGAAAGTCTCTTCTTATTTGGGCTCA
>Ga0307425_1002216_pt1 | contig 11094 bp, 11 predicted proteins | sample SalMarWE160330MG_FD_202152 | JGI IMG/M metagenome (GOLD analysis project Ga0307425, IMG submission 202152) | Salt marsh sediment microbial communities from the Plum Island Ecosystem LTER, Massachusetts, United States - WE1603-30 | ecosystem: Environmental > Aquatic > Marine > Intertidal zone >... | reverse complement strand
CTTTTAACTTTTTCGGCTTGACCGGGTTAGGGTGTGCAAGATGTCTGATTACCGCCCGATTATTGGAATCACTATGGGGGATCCTGTTGGGATCGGTCCGGAAATTATTCTCTTATCACTTTGCAACCCTTCAATTTATAAGATTTGCAGACCGCTTGTGATTGGAGATTTCCAAATTTTAAACGCCGTTAAAAAATGTATTCGAAGCAACCTTCACATTAAGTCTGTCGAAAACCCTGATGAGGGTATTTATAAAATTGGATCTATCGATTTGCTGAATCTTTCAGAAATCGTTCCGGATAAAGTGGTATGGGGCAATCCTACCGTTGAAACAGGGAGAGCAATGGTACGATATATCAAGGCTACCTCTGATTTGGCAACCAGAGGGCGTATCGCAGCAATGGTCACCTGCCCCATAAACAAAGCAGCGATGCAGATTGCCGGATGTCACTATCATGGACACACCGAACTCTTGGCTGACCGAACAAGGTCTGAAAATTTTGCCATGATGCTTGCCGGAAACAGGCTTCGTGTGGTCCTTGTAACCATCCATGTCCCGTTAAAGGAAGTTCCCTCATTACTTTCAGAACAGAAAGTATTACTGACGATAAAATTAACATGGCAAACGCTCCATGAACGGTTTGGTTTAAAAACACCCCGTATTGCTGTAGCCGGACTGAATCCTCATGCTGGAGAGGCTGGAATGTTTGGAAACGAAGAAAAAACGATTATCACCCCGGCAATTCATGATGCCAAAAACCAAGGGTTTGATGTTGTTGGAGCCCTGCCGCCCGATACTGTATTTTATCAGGCCGCAAATGGACGCTATGATGCTGTTATCTCCATGTATCACGACCAAGGACTGATCCCGTTTAAGCTCATACACTTCAACGATGGTGTAAATATTACCTTGGGGCTGCCAATCATCAGAACATCGGTTGATCACGGCACAGCCTATGATATCGCCGGTACAGGTATTGCTGATCCGGGCAGTTTGATCGCGGCAATAACCATGGCAGCGCAACAGGCGATTTATGCTAAAAAAAGTAAAGAGTAATGAGTTTGAAAGACCCGGTTTTGGTTTGCTCCAGAGGGGATTTGCTTTGTTGAAGGTTCATTTTAGAAAATAGGAATTAGAAATTAGAAAATAGATAGCCGCTGCTGGACACCAATGAACATAAATATTATTATTTTAATTTGTGTTTCTTCGTGTTCATCCCCTGCCCGCCATCGCTCTCGCTCAGGCGAGGCGGGCGGGGTGGTTTACCTTATCCACTTTCCTCTTTTCTCTTTGCTATTTCCGGCTTAAATATTTTGGCCATTAAATAGCGGCCAAACAAGACCCATAGGAACAGGTTTTAAAGATCAAATGAAAACTGAAAAAATAATCATACGCGGTGCAAGACATCATAACTTGAAAAACATTGATGTTGAATTGCCCCGGAACCGACTCATCGTGGTTACCGGCCTTTCAGGGTCTGGAAAGTCAACACTTGCTTTTGACACCCTATACGCTGAAGGTCAGCGAAGATACGTTGAATCCCTGTCCGCTTACGCTCGCCAGTTTCTTGAACGCATGGAAAAACCTGATGTGGACACCATCGAAGGACTGTCGCCGGCAATTGCCATTGAACAAAAAACCGCCAGTCACAATCCCCGATCAACGGTAGGAACAGTGACGGAAATTTATGATTATCTTCGCCTCCTCTTCACAAGAACCGGTACGCCTCATTGTTATCTGTGTGGGAAACCGATTACCGCTCAAACACTCGATCAGATTGTTGACGGGGTTATGTCGCTGGACGAAGGCACCAGGATCATGATTCTGGCGCCCCTTGTTTCAGATCAGAAAGGCTCACACGATACGCTTTTTAAACGGCTTAAAAAAGATGGCTTCGCTCGGGTTCGCGTCAATGGAAAAACTCTGGAAATTGAAGCCATCGGCAGGCTGGACAAGAACAAAAAGCATACCATCGACGTGGTTGTGGACCGCTTGATCGTAAAAGAAAAAATTCGTAATCGGCTTGCAGATTCCATAGAACTTGCCATGTCCCTTTCAAGCGGCCTTATTACGGTGGACATTCCTGACAACGATCCGATTTTATTTAGCGAAAAATCAGCGTGTATCACCTGTGGAATAAGCTATCCGAATTTCACACCGGCAAGTTTTTCTTTCAACTCTCCCCAGGGCGCCTGTCCAAAATGTGACGGCCTGGGTTCAGTAACTGAATTTGATCCCGATCTGATCATTCCGAATCACGAACTCTCGTTAAGAGAAGGTGCAGTTGCTTTGTGGGCCAACAGAAACACCGTCCATTTTATTGAATTTTTAGATGCATTGACGTCACACTATAATGTCGATATTTATACCCCTTACAAAGATCTTCCGGATGCATTTAAAAAGGCGCTTTTATATGGCTCAGGAACTGAACGAATTACCTTCTATTTTGAAAGAAACAATCGACGCTTTACCTATAAAAAACCCTTTGAAGGTATTATTCCGAAAATGAAACGGCGATATCTGGAAACAGAATCCTACCAGTCCAGAGAAGAAATTAAGCAGTATATGAATTTTAGGTTTTGCCCCGAATGCCATGGCGCCAAATTAAACAGGGCCAGCAGATCTGTTCGAGTGGGGGATCTTAATATTTTCGAAATCACCCAATTTTCAGTAATAAAAGCCCGTATTTTTTTTCAAACACTAAAACTGACCGGCAAAAAAAAGATTATTGCATCAAGGATTCTAAAAGAAATCAATGAACGGCTCGGTTTTTTAGAAAATGTCGGACTCGGTTACCTTACCATCGACAGATCGGCATCCACGCTTTCCGGTGGGGAAAGCCAGCGAATACGGCTTGCGACACAGATTGGCTCGAAGCTGACCGGCGTTCTTTATGTTCTTGATGAACCGAGCATCGGTCTACACCAGAGAGATAATCAGCGTCTTCGCGAAACTCTCTTCCAAATGCGCGATCTCGGCAATACGGTTCTTGTGGTCGAGCACGATGAAGAAACCATACGTGCCTCGGATCATGTTGTCGATATGGGACCGGGAGCAGGAATAAACGGTGGATATGTTGTTTTTTCCGGCCTGCCGAATGAACTTTTAAAAGAGGAAAAATCATTGACCGGACAGTATCTTTCAGGCCGAAAAAATGTCCCGATACCCCTTAATCGACGATCCGGTCATCAAAAAAATATAATTATTCAAGCCGCATCTCAAAATAACCTTAAAAATATCAATGTAGAATTCCCTTTGGGATGCTTTACCTGCGTCACCGGTGTATCCGGCTCCGGAAAATCGACACTTGTTCTGGAAACCCTCTATCGTGCCATGGCCCAGAGACTTTATCATGCCAGGATGCCGGCAGGTACATTCGACAGCATATTGGGTATTGAGTATATTGATAAAGTTATCCATATCGACCAGTCACCCATTGGCCGAACGCCCCGATCCAATCCTGGAACATACACCGGTGTTTTTACGTATATCAGAGAACTTTTTTCCAGAACTCCTGAAGCACGAATGAGAGGTTATAAGCCTGGAAGATTCAGTTTTAACGTTAAGGGAGGAAGATGTGAAGCCTGTCGCGGAGATGGTATTATCAAAATAGAAATGCATTTTCTGCCGGATGTTTATGTGACCTGTGATGTCTGCCACGGAAAAAGATACAACCGAGAGACCCTTGAAATTAAATATAAAGGGAAAAACATTGCAGACATACTTGACCTGACCGTCAATCAGTCCTTTAGGTTTTTTAATAGAGTCAGCAATATCAAGAACAAATTACAGACCCTGATCGATGTCGGCCTGGGATATATTCATATCGGTCAACCGGCGACAACGTTATCCGGCGGGGAAGCCCAACGGATCAAGCTTTCTAGAGAACTTGGGAAAAAAGCGACGGGAAGAACCGTTTATATCCTTGATGAACCGACAACAGGACTCCATACGGATGACATTCGCAAACTGCTTGATGTGTTATCAAGACTTGTGGACGGAGGAAATACGGTCATTGTGATCGAACACAATCTGGATGTCATTAAAACCGCTGATCACATCATCGATCTCGGGCCCGAAGGGGGGGATGAAGGGGGACATGTCGTCGGAATCGGGACACCGGAAGAGATCGTAAATGTAAATGGTTCTTATACCGGGGAGTTTTTAAGAAAGGTTTTAGCACCTAAACTTTAACATCATTTGTTTTTTTGACAAAACTTATTCCATTTTGCCACAAAGGCACCAAGACACGAAGAAAGAATAATAAATATATCCTTTGTATCTTAGTGCCTTGGTGGCAAATATTTTTGGTTTGTTACAATCGGCTTGTCAAAGTTAGGCCAAAATAAAACAGGGCTGTGCCTTAATTGACACAACCCTGTTTTTTAAAAAAATGTGTCTGTTCTTAGTGGCCAGCGCCAAACAGCGCAGCAATCGTTGCTGCCTGGGGATGGGCATAAATAAGAATCAGCGCCACAACCAGTGCATAAATACACAGTGATTCAACCATAGCAAGACCAATCAGCATGGTAACCGTTACCTTACCGGATGATTCGGGATTCCTGGCGATACCTTCAACAGCACCCTTTATACCAAGTCCCTGTCCAATACCACAACCAAAGGCTGCAATCCCGACTCCAAAACCAGCTGCAGTTACGCAGGCAATGAAAAATTGTAATGCTTCTGCACCCATAATTTACTCTTCCTCCTTTATTAGGTTTTTTTATGCTTCTTCCATTTTCCCATTAAAATATAAAAAGCATACTATTATTTTTTTCTCTTATTACAAATTCAAGTTAAATAGGACACAGATTTTCGCAGACCCGCCTGCCATGCCAGGCACAAGCGGGCAGGTATACACAGATAATATTGTTATTTTGCAATTTAAAAATCTTGATAATCTGTGTTCATCTGTGTCCAAAAAAGGAAATTCCTATACAATCAAGTTAATGTGCATGCTCTATTGCACCGGTAAAATACATGACCGAAAGCAGATAAAAAACAAAAGCCTGTACCAGTGCAACGAAAATGCCAAGCGCCATTATCGGCAGCGGAGCAAAAAATAATCCCGCCAAAGCGAAAAGAATACCCAGGACGAGTTCATGGCCCATCATATTTCCGAAAAGACGAAAAGTAAGAGACAGGACACGTGCCAGGTGTCCTATGATTTCAATAGGAAGAATAAGAGGAATCATCCACCATACGGGCCCGAGAAAGTGTTTAATATATTTAGCACCGTGATATTTAATGCCGATAACGTGCGTAAACAGGACAACAACAAGCGCACATGAAAGGGTTGTGTTCAGGTTGGCGGTGGGTGGAAAAAATCCAGGCACAAGTCCCATGATGTTGCAGGCAAAAACATAAATAAAAACCGTCGCAAGAAGCGGGAAAAGCCAGCGCCCTTCTTCTCCGGTAATATCAATGGTGAAGTCTTCGAGTCCTGAAATGATAATCTCCAAAACATTTTGTATTTTAGAAGGAACCAGATTTACAGCCTTTGCCCCGACGATTCCAAGTACAATCAGCAAGATCATTACCACCCAGGAATAGATGATGTGGGGATACGCATGGGCAAAATGTCCAAGACCGAACATTTCAAACAGCTTTACAAAAAATAGATAGGGATGTTCCACCTTAAGTTGCCTCCTTGAAAATATATTTGGTTAATTCACGTAAAGTGGCAAGCGTGATACTCGCCACCACCACCGAAAGTCCAACAAAAAGACCCAAAGGATCAACAAAATGCTCTGAGATGAGAACAAATATAATAAGGCCGCTGATGATGAACCGAATGTAATATTTGCCCAAGATCACGCTGGTGGAAGCCAGGTGGGGGGGGCTAAACGCTTTTTTAAGTGTCCGGTAAAGCAAATGGAAATTAATGGTGACAATCAGGCCCCCACAAATAATCCCCGCGGTAAAATCAGACGGCATAAGAAAAAGTCCGATCAAACTGGCAAAAGAAAACAGGATCCAATTCGCGTAGTTTACAAATTTATAAAGACGTTGCTGAATTTCCACCTTAAAAATATCCGCTATAGCTTTCTGCTCTTTTTTATTGCAATTCCGATGTTCCTAAATCCCGCAGCGATTCCCAGCCCAAGGCAAATCAATGTAAGCCATGGCGTTGTATTAAATACTTTTCTGTCAAGGTATACGCCTATAGCCAGCCCGATAAAGATTGAAAGCGCTACGGATAAGCCGATACTGCTGTAATATGCCAAATCTTTTATGGCACGTATGGTTTCTCTTTTCATGAAAAAGAACACCTTGAAACCTTTGCAAAACGCCCCTTTTTATCCAATTTCTGTGTCAGACTCAAATTTTAATCTTCAAAATACTCAATGTATTCCTATGGTTAAAATTTTCGTCTTCCTTGAACTCGAACAAAAATGAATATTTTTCAAAGGTCTCATCTTCTCGGGCAATAAGAATCCTCATATAAAATAAGGTCTATCAAGGACGTTGTGCATCTAACATATGAATTTTCACAAGTCAATGCAAAATGTACTAAATTTGTATCATCTCCCGACTAAATTGGAGAAGAACCTATTTTAATGGTGCCGGCATCAAATACCGGGCCATCCAGGCAGGCATGGAAATAAGCTTTTTCCGGTCCTTTTTTTTCAACCGCACACCCAAGGCAAGCCCCCATACCACAAGCCATGGCCGTTTCAATGGACACCTGACACGGCACATGATACTTCTTAGCAATATCCAATACGCATGTTAACATCTCCAAAGGACCACAGGCGTAAATAACATCAGGGCGACTTCCTTTGGAAGCAACTTCCAAAGGATGGGTGATAAAACACTGGTCTCCTTCACTTCCATCATCTGTGGTAACCTGTATTTTCATTCCAATGTCTATAAATTCTTCCCTGCATAACAAATCATCCTTTGATCTCCCACCTAAAAAAACTGTACTTTTTGCAGTGTCTATCCCTTTTTTCTGCAAATATGTGGCCAAAAAAACCAGCGGCGCAACACCAATGCCGCCCGCAACAATATAAACGGTTTTATAATGATGCGAAAAAGCGAAACCATTGCCTAATGGACCTAATATATCAACAATGTCAGATGGTTGAATCCTTGAGAGTTTCTTTGTACCCTCCCCAACCACCTTGTAAAGGAGTTCAATCCCACTGGTTTGGTTATTTTCAGATATCAACTTATGAATGGAAAAAGGACGACGTAAAAAAGGGGTCATCTGACCTGGAAAACGCAGCATGACAAATTGGCCGGGAACGGCATCTTTGTATCCATGATGACACATTAAACCGATTCGATAATATTCCGGCCCGACGCTTCGGTTCCACAAAACCTTAACTTTTTCTTGATACATTTTTCGTTTGTCACTTATCATTTGTTGCTCGTTGCTTGTCACTTGTCACTCGTTGCTTGTTACTTGTCACTTGTCACTCGATACTCGTTGCTTGGCGCTATTCATTTCAGACCTATCACGGCTGCAAATCTTCCGGTCGTCCCCTCTCCGCGAAAGGAATAAAATCGGTTTGAATCACACTTTGTACACATCCCACTTAAATCCACATTTTCAAACAAAACGCCTGCTTCACATAACTGGTCACGGCTGATGGACCAGAAATCAAAATGATGGTTGTCATTTTTGTATTTCCAAAACGCCTCCGGAATCTCTTTTTTGTAATTTACGAACTCCGCACAACATGGGCCCAGAGACGGACCAATCCCTGCAACAATATCACGAGAACGGCATCCGAAGCTATCTTCCATTACATTCAATGTATAACCGATAATATTGTTTATGCTGCCACGCCACCCGGAATGAACATTTGCCACCACTTTCCGAACCGGATCACAAATTAATACAGCCTGGCAGTCCGCCACTTGAATGACGAGAAATTTCCCGGGAATATCTGTCACTATTGCGTCCGCTTCAAATTTGTGTTCGGATTCAATGCCAAACGTATCGGACTGAACACCCAAAATTTCCGAATGTTCACCTTTAAGTCCATCAGTTGTATCAAATACTCGATAAAAATGATGTTCTTTTGAAAATACAATGATTCGAGTACCGTGGACCTGATCTAAAAAAACAAGGTCTTTCTCATTGATACATCGAGAAATGATTTTTCTGTTTTCTAAAACAGTTCGGTCATTGTCTCCAACACCGAAGCTAACATTCAGACTTCGAAAAGGTCCTTTACTTTTTCCGTTCTTTCTCGTGAAAACGCCATGCAGGATACCGGAAAGACTTGCAAGTTTTGAAAACTCAAAAAAGGAGACAGCATTTTTCTGCTTTACAATCACTTCCAAATTCCTTTTTAGCCGATGCTTTATATGAATTATTTTAAGGCAAAAATTCTAAGAATCACACAATATCTCGTTCTATTTAGAAAATAGGAATTAGGAATTAGAAAACAGATAACCGCAAGTAGTTTCCCTTGTCCTCTTTCCTCTTTCCTCTTTTCACTTTCCTATTTCCGGATTAAATGTTTTGGTCACCGGGAAGAGGACATTCAAATTTAAAAGAACTACGGTTATCATTACCGCCCATAAAGTTTAAGAATCCTTTGTATTATTCGGGAGGTTGAAATGCCGGGAACAACTTCAATTCTAACCACATTGCCCCCATAGGATTTTACAACATCAGATCCAATGATCTCCGCTTCCTCCCAGTCGGCACCTTTTATCAGAACATCCGGTTTTATGGTTTGTATAAGCGCTAACGGATCGGGCTCATCGAAGATCGTTATATAATCCACACACACCAAACCCGCCAAAACCTCAGCCCTTTGATCCTGACTCACGATAGGCCTGTTATCGGGTTTTATCGATTTTACAGAAGCATCGGAATTCAATCCCAAAACCAGAGCATCCCCTTTTGACCGGGCAGCAGCAAGATACCGCACATGGCCCACGTGCAAAATATCAAAGCATCCGTTTGTAAAAACAATTCGTTTCCCAGCTTCCCGTAAGCCTTCTACAGCTTGTACCAAATCTGATAATTTTAAAATTTTTGTTCTCATATCACATAGCCCTTGCCAGAGTGAGCACATCAACGCTCGCTGCCCCTGCTCTCATTAAAACTTTTGCACACTCATTTACAGTTGCACCGGTTGTATAGACGTCATCCACAAGCAGTATTTTTTTCCCCTTAACTTTCTTTGAATCATTCACGCCAAAGGCATTTTTAATGTTCTGCAAACGCTCCTTACGTCCCAAACCTGTTTGGGGCTCTGTCCACCTTTTTCTTACAAGAATATCCCTGGCAACCGGGATACCCGGCAACGCTCTATAAAGTGTTTTAGCAATAAACACCCATTCTTTGACAAGCAGATAAGATGGGTTAAAACCACGGACCCTTAATTTCTTTTTATGGAGAGGAACCGGTACGATCAGATTTATATTGTCCTTATTCCAATAACGGCAAAAGGCCATAAACAAAAACACGCCGAACGGTCTTGTCAGTTGAGTTTTCTCTTTATACTTCAAACAGTGGATCGCAGCCTTAAGCACTTTATCGTACACCCCCGCTGATCGAGCCATCCTAAATCTCTTGGGAGCATTGAGACACTCTCCACAGTCGTGATCCTCCCCTTGCCTGCTTTCAAAAACAATGCCGCATGTTGAGCATGTAGGAGATTCAACCGCCATATATGTACCAGAACATTTCGCGCATATAAACGGTGACATAAGTGCCGCAAAAAGTTTTGCATCCGTGCCCAAACACGCTTCAATATGTTCCTTTGTTAAATCAGTTTTTTGAAAAATTCCATCTAAATCAAAAAGCCCTTGCTCCCATCTGTTTAAAATCTGTATAAATGTTTTAAGACTTCTATTTTCCTGTCTGCTGTTTCGGTAAAAAGATCCGCATACCAGGCACCGTGTTGGAAAGAACGCTTCTTTAATTGCCCCTGTGACACGGACCCACATGTTGCCAAGTCTAAGTAAAAATCCTGGCCCAGATGACCAGGCGCTGTTTATCCCTGAGGGGGATTTGCTTTGTTGGAAGTTCACTTTAGAAAATCTGATAACCGTCTCTGTCTGAAAGCCTCATACATCACCACCGCTCCTGCTGCAGATGCATTGAGAGAATCTAAAGGACCGATTTGGGGAATAGAAAGCAACACATCGCAATGTTTTTTTACGAGCGGACGGACACCTTTGCCTTCTCCTCCGATGACAATGGCATTTAATCCTTTCATATCACAGGTAAATATCGACTCTGTTGAAATCTTATCCATACCGGCAATCCACAATCCGCTTTTTTTAAGCATCTTGATCGTGTTGACCATGTTTGTTACTCGTGAGAGACAAATATGCTCCAAAGCGCCTGCCGATGTCTTGGACACTGTCGGAGCGGGCTGAGCCGATCTGTCCTTGGGAATGATGACGCCATTCATACCGACACAGAGTGCCGTCCTGATCAAAGCACCAAGGTTGTGAGGATCCATAATATTGTCAAGCAGCAGGAAAAAAGGATGTGATTCACCGCCCTGAATACTGTCGAGCATATCTGGAACTTTAACAAAAGGATACGGTCCTGCTTGAACACCAACGCCCTGGTGATGTTCACTACCTGAAATAGATTTTAGATATAAAGAATTTGATGCTTCCACAGGTATATTTAGGGAATCAGCGAGTGTTAAGATCCTCTCAAGACGTTTTGAAATTTTTTCTTTCGTGATGTAAACTTTAAAAATATCTCTACGGCCTGCCCTGAGGGCTTCATAAACCGGATTGATACCAAACAGTATTTCTTTTTTCACCATGACTTTTAATGAGATGGGTTGACCCGTTCACCCGTTATGCCCGTTTGCCCGTAAAAGATATAACCGGTTAACCGGCTAACGGGCATACCGGCAAACCGATTAATCCATCATTCCACTATTCCAATTGGGACGAGCAGACTCCGCCAAAGTGGCTACGACGGCTGAAAGCCTCAAATTTTCATTGACGGTATTTTTTAAAAATAGCACTAAGTTCTTTAATTGCCTCGGGAAGTTTATCATTAACAATAATATGATGGTACAATTCCTTTTGGTCCATCTCTTTACTTGCATTAACTAGACGTTTTTCGATCACCGCCTGACTATCAGAACCTCTTA
>Ga0307425_1002213_pt1 | contig 11100 bp, 7 predicted proteins | sample SalMarWE160330MG_FD_202152 | JGI IMG/M metagenome (GOLD analysis project Ga0307425, IMG submission 202152) | Salt marsh sediment microbial communities from the Plum Island Ecosystem LTER, Massachusetts, United States - WE1603-30 | ecosystem: Environmental > Aquatic > Marine > Intertidal zone >... | reverse complement strand
GTCCGGATTTACGTTGTAAGCCCCAAATCGATTCGTGGCCTGCCAGTCAGGTATTTGCTGAGCCCACACACTGTTTCTGCCGCCGGAACGAGGCAATTCATCCTCGTAATCGTTGGCATAGATCAGCATGGCCTTGCCGATACCTGACAGGTTCGTTCCGCAGACCAATCGGAAGGCAATCTGCCTTACCCTGGCCAGCGCGGGCATCAGAATGCCCATGAGCAGCGCTATGATCGCAATAACGACCAGCAGCTCAACTAATGTAAAACCTTTACGTTTCATTTTACTTCTCCTTCACTTTTTCGGAGATTCGCTCGGCCGACCGCTTTTAAGCACGTCTTAAAGTCTTTTCGATAATAATAAGTGCAACTAACTGCCGTGATCGCATAATGATAAGTCCCTGTAAAAAACTAACTTATAGCGCTAAACGCCGTCTCTTAGCGAATCTCCATGTTTCTTTTTTTCGCTCAAAAACGGTCGGTCAAAGCAAGCTCGTAAAACCGGATTCGCTGGCAAGCTCTGCGCAATCAGATCAAGCCGCCCTTGTGGTTGCTTGTGTCATACGAATCGAAGCCGGACATCCGGCAGGCAGGTAGAAGATATGAAATGACAAGTGAAAATGATAACGACCTAAATTATGATAAGCCTTTCAAACCTGCCTATTCTGTTTTTGTCTTCCATAAGGGCGCAAATCCCATGCGCAAAACTGCCCTCGACTTAAAAGTTTAAGCCAGATTGAAAAAGAACTTTCACTTTGGCAGGCGGGTTTAATGATATGATAAAACAAACAAATATGATAACGACTCAAATTATAATAAATTCAAGCCTGCCTATATCTATATACGATTCTAATACAAATTAGTTTTCCCTGTCAAGTAAATTTCGTCAAATTCCTCAGATTTTCTTGAAAACTTTACACAATCCGGCTGACTACCTTTATATCGGGCCGGAATCGCATATACAGGTTTTGCCGATACGGATTATACGTGGCTGGATTTTCCGGGGAGGCTTTTCCCTGCCGAAGAGCGGCTTTTTGCGGCGATGTTTTGTAAATCGTTTGATTATTTTGCGGATATTCTTATGATAGCAGGCGATATGGAAGAAAACCAAAACAGATATCGAGAATCAGCCCGGGCCTTTGCCGAGGCCTGCCGGGTTCTGCCGGGCGGCGTTAATTCGCCTGTGCGGGCCTTTGGCGGGGTGGATATGGGTCCGGTGTTTGTCGCCGGTGCTAAGGGCTCCAAAATCTTTGACATCGACGGGAATGAGTACATTGACTATGTCGGTTCGTGGGGTCCGATGATCCTGGGCCATGCCCATCCGAGCGTGATTGGAGCAGTCCAGACCGCAGCCCGGAAGGGCACCTCGTTCGGAGCGCCGACGCTGGCCGAAACGGCGCTGGCACAGAAAATCATCGCCGCCTTCGATTCAGTCGAAAAGGTTCGTCTTCTCAGCAGCGGTACAGAGGCAGTCATGACGGCGATCCGTTTGGCCCGCGGATATACTAAAAAGGACATCATCATCAAGATGATCGGCTGCTATCACGGGCACAGCGATTCTTTGCTGGTCGCAGCGGGTTCCGGCCTGGCCGAGAGCGCAATAGCATCGAGCGCCGGCGTTCCGGATTCGGTCGCGAAATTGACCGTTGTGGTTCCTTATAACGATATTGAAGCGGTCAAGGCGGCGTTTGCCAGATACAAAGGCAAAATCGCGGCGGTTTTGGTTGAGCCCGTGGGCGCAAATATGGGCGTAGTGCCCCCGGTGGAAAGTTATCTGGAGACGATTCGGGAACTATGCGACGCCGACGAGGTGCTTTTGATTTTTGATGAGGTAATAACTGGTTTTCGTCTCGCGCTAGGCGGCGCTCAGGAGCGTTTCGGCATCAAAGCGGATATGACGTGTCTGGGCAAGATCATCGGAGGAGGCCTGCCAGCGGCGGCTGTCGGCGGCAGGGCCGAAATTATGGACATACTGGCCCCGACCGGGCCGGTCTATCAGGCGGGGACGCTGTCCGGCAATCCGATTGCAACCGCGGCGGCGAACGCGACACTCGATATTTTAGCCGAAGAAGGCTGCTACGAGAAGCTCGAATCTTCGGCGGCAATGCTCGAAGCGGGCTTGGCGGAAGCGGCTAAAGAGGCCGGCGTTGCCGTGACAATCAATCGGGTCGGCTCGATTCAGAGCTGTTTCTTTACTGACCGGCCGGTGCGGACTTTCGCCGATGTGCAATCTACCGACATTCAACGTTTCAAAAAATTCTTTGCCGGGATGCTCGGGCGGGGGATTTATCTTGCTCCAAGTGCTTATGAGGCGATGTTTGTCTCATTGGCTCACAGCACGGACGACATCGAAAGGACAATAGAGGCCGCCAGGGGCAGTTTCCGCGAAGTCGGAGAATAAAAATAATTCTTTGCACTTATGACCGGGGCGATTTATAATTGGCCGATTGATCATGGAATCCGCATCAAATAAGCGCGAGTTTGAGTTTGTATGATGCGCAGCGATAATTTTATGTGTTAAATACTGAATATTGAATTAGGGAGTTATAAAAATGAACGAGAACCAGGCCAGTCCTAACAGTTTGCTTGATACTACCGATTGTCTTGAGGCTGTTGGAGTTTTCAAGGGATGGAAGAATTTTCTCTTCGTTATCGTATTTTTGTGCCTTCTGCTGTTGCAAACGTTCTTTTTACTTGTTGATACCGGTTACATCAAGATTGACGACCAGGCAGTCGGCAGCGAACCAGCCGTTACGAGTGGTCTCACCGGTCTCGAACAAGAGAATTCGGAACCTGTCAGTGAAGACGTACAGGCAATTATCCGGCCCATGCAGGAATTGGCTGTGAAGGCAAAAAAGCCAGTTGAAGCAATTGTGCCGGAGGAAGTTTCTGAGCCTGAAGAAGTAGCGGTACCTGAAGAAGTAAATGAGCCCGAAGAAACCGCCGAACCGAACGAAGCCGCCGAGCCAAATCAACCCGACGAAGAGATAGTCAAAGCAGCGGAGCATAATCTGCAGCGTGCCATTGCATGGCCCCCGGCGGATTTCTTATCCGGTATGACATTCGAGCATTTGAGCTGGGTAATTCGGATTATTAATGCCGTGCTTATACTTACGGCTTCGCTTTACTGTTTGTCGATGCTCTTTAGCCTGAAAATCTCGATGCTCGGCAGACTCGGCGGAATCAACCATATCAGCAGGGCATTTTTCCTGTCACTGCTTATGCTTATCCTGTTATTACCGTGGCAGAGAATCTTTGGCGGCATAGTTCCGGGGGCGATATTTACTCCCGAAGAACTGGTGAAGTGGTCTTCTGCCAAGGGCGGCGACATATTCGATGTCGTCATTTACTATTTGCGTTTCAGCGGTTATTGGCTGTTGGTGCTGTTATTGCTTATCCTCTCGCAGATCCGCAGCATTCGCTGGGGAAAGGCTATTCTTCGCCGACTCGAGATTATCTAAAAGGTTCCCATCGCCGCTTTATTTTGGCGTGAGCATGTGCCTGTGAAAGCAAACATCAGGCTGCAACAAAATGCAAAATTGAACAAGACTTTGTCGCCTCGCGGCAGCATCGCGGCAACCAAACAACTGCCTTTTGCCGGGTAAAACTTGCCGGCCATTTACGTCACGAGCATGGAGTGAAGCTTCACTGTTGTCAGGAGAAAAGAAAATGGCGGAAATAGAGCGTATCGGGGTGTCACTCGATAAAGAGTTGCTTTCGATGTTTGACAAGCTCATTGCCGGGAAGGGTTATAAGAGCCGGTCCGAGGCGATACGCGATCTCGTTCGGCGGCAGCTCAGTGAAGAGCGGCTTGGCAATCCGAAAGCCAAAGCGATAGCCGCCGTGTTTCTTGTTTACGACCATCACTCGGCAAAGCTGACCGAATCGCTCATAGAGCTGCAGCATACGCATACTTTCGATTCGTCCCGGCAGGTGATATCTTCTCTGCACGTTCACCTTGACGAGCACGATTGTCTGGAAGTAATAATACTGCGGGGCCGTGTCGGCGAAATTAATAAGGTGGCGGAAAGCATATTAAGCATGAAGGGCGTTAAACTCGGACGCGTCAATATTGTCGCGACTTAGTTTTTAGTTGACGGTTTACAATTTGCCGGCTATAATTCATTTCCTCTGATTCGATCGAGGACAAAAAGAGTCGAAAAACGACAGGGCGATTAGCTCAGTTGGCTAGAGCGCACGGATCACACCCGTGAGGTCACAGGTTCGAATCCTGTATCGCCCATTTTTATAAGCCCTTGTAAATAAAGTTTTTGTGAGGGTATTTTCTTTACTTATAAACTTCATTATTGAATTAATGCTGTTTTCTTTCACGCAGTATTCACGCATAATAATCCTCAAGAACGCAAAGAGGAAACGGCCCTGGCGTTCAAGACTGCATATGTATTCGATATCAGTCAGACTGAGGGCAAGCCATTGCCTGAGATTGCTCGGGTCGATGGTGATCCGGATGTCTATACAGAGAGATTGAGAATATGTCACCAGCAAAGGTATCATGTTGGAGTATAGCGAAGCAATAGGTTCAGATGATGGTGTTTCATCAGGCGGACTGATAAACCTCAAGAAGGGGCTATCTGCAGCAGAGGAGCTGTTGGTTCTATCCAATGAGCTGGCTCACGAAATTTGGCTGTTCTTGAGATCCTGGTTATGATGAAGGAGACATACGGTAGTCGATGACAACACCACCGGCCTCAAGTTGAGTCGCCTGGCGTTCAATCTTGGAACCGAGTGGCACCTGAACAAGCACCAATGCCTGGTCTGGTGTGAGCGTCAGACGATCACCGTTCTTTGCGTTGCGAGTGATGAAAGCACCCGTAACCAGATCGTACAAATCAGCAGGTCCAGCGAGATGCAACGTGATCGTTCGGGGCTTTTGGAAAGGATTGTAGTAAAGATGAGTTGGATATGCGGGCGGATGGAACCAGTCCGTAGCCAGACAATCCCAGCGTAGAACACCCGGAACATCCGTCAAATCGACGATCCCTCCGAGGAAACCGACGTGATTGCCCATATAAAGCGATAGGTTGTAGGCACTATCTCCAAACCACTCTGACCGTTGAACAAAATATTCATTAGGATCCACTCGTGATAGTCCAGGGTTCCACCCAAGCAGGACCGGATCGCCGGTTGCGTAGGGGCGTAAGGTACGATCGGGGCCGGGATCCCAGGACTTCAGACCTTCGTAGAAGAGATGGTTTTGCGGATCCCACCTGGCCTTCCACTCGGCATGATCCTGGTGATTTGCATCCAGCCCTTCGCCCTGGAGCAGCCTTGCCGAGTTGGCTGCATTCAAAGCGTAACGGGCAATCGCACGCGCATAACGCTGATCGTAACGAACGATGGGAATCAACCAGGCCGGTCCCTGCAGTGATCCCATCGTGAACGCGTAGAAGCCATCGTTGCCCCAGCGTGCGCCGTCCAGGCCGTCACAGGTGATACCACCGAATCGCATACCACGGGTTATACGCCACGTATGACGCTTCGGATCCCCATCTCCGAACCAGGCTGATAGGATGCGGTCGATATCGACCTGCGGTCCGCCCCGAACGTTCAGACGTGCCGCGGCAAGTGGGCCCATAACATGAGTAATTTCATAACGTCCAGGATTCTCTGCATACCATCGCATGGTTGCTCTGGCACAGGCGACCATGTCCTCATCTCCCGTCATTGCGGCGCCCACCAGCAGCATCCAGGCTACACTTGGAGCGTGACCCAGTCGATTCATTGGCTCGTTGCGCCCTCCCGGTTTTTCATTCTCGAAATCCCACCCGAGCACATCATAGTCTGGCCGGTCCGGACAGCCTAAGCCACGAGCGATTATGTGGAATGCCCTGGCGGCCGTCATGGCTTGCTGCTTGAATTGTGCGTCCTCCGGATATTGCGCCGCCAGCATCGTTCCCACGATAGCGTTCCAGTAACCGTAAATACCTGAGTGAACCACAGGCGAACGATCTCCCACCGTGTGACGATAGAAACCATGCGTGGGATCGTACCAGGCCTTACAACGAGAGACATAGTCGATGCCGCAAAGGTTTCTTGGATCGAGTCCTGCCAATCTTGCTCCAACCACCGCTGATAAGCATGAGATTCCTTCTCCGCCGATTTTTGATCCAACGTAAGACTTCATACGAAACCCAGCTTTATCTGCTTCGATTTCCACGACGGGAAAGCCATCGCCAACGGCATTAGGATCGAGTATGCGCTCGTAGTAGGACCTGGATACCGCACGCCAATCCCGCACCGCCAAAGGTTCCGGTACACGAGGCATACGCTCCACCGAAGCGATGGTTCTCTGTACCGAGCCCCTGGATGGCACATTGTCGGCCTGAGCGAATGCTATGGCCAATGCCGATACGACGAGGACGACTGTCGTAGTTGGTATTGACGTTTTTTTAGTGATCAACTCGTGTCCTTTTATCAAAAAGCTTTTACCAGCATGGTTCTTAAGCAAGAGTTGCCGTTGCGAATTATACCATTAGGTGGGAATTCTACAATAGAAATCAAGCTTAACGCATGTGGAGCACGCGGTCAAAAGCGATTTAAATACAAGGGTTGTATAGGTAAGCAGCAGGCCCATGTACGGGTAAAGAATATCGACTATTGAAGCAGTAAATTATTCAATCCGGGAAAGTCCCTAAAAAACGCCGATAGTTCTTGTTCAAAAAAATCAGTTCATAATATGTGGCGGATATTGGGCGGACCTTTTGTCGTACAATGTATCTCGAAATATTAAAATTGCCTTTTTTCAATACTGATAATGAGGCTTGCTTGAATTTTGACACTACTTGCCGTTAAGTTAGGGAGTCTAAATATAAGGAGTTAGGAGAAAAATTTAAATATTCAAAGGTAAGCAACCGTTATTATCTAAAAACCTCTGCGCAGAAAGGGAACTGAATGAGGAATGACGAAGTCAAAGGTTCGGCAGACATCCAGAAAAATACCTCTTCAGGTTTACAAATCATTACGCTGAACAGAGGGGCGTTCCATGAATATTTTATGACCTCGGTTCCTGAGGGCAACGAGCTTGCACAGTCACTTTTTCAGAGAATGGCAGATGCTGTTCGGGCTAGAAAGGCACATGTTATCTCACAGGAGGTATTCGGCATGCCGGACAGGGACGGGGCCGGCATGCAGATGCTCAAGGAGAGTATGGGCGGGATCGATGCACCAGTGACGTGGCTTGAGGACGGGCATGCTTCGGATCTTTGTGGTGCACACCTGCGGGCGGTTTCAGGGACATCGGTCAAGCGACTGGAGCTGGGAGATAGAATAGTGGGGAGTGTTTTCGAGGACGACTATGCCCAGTATTGCCATCTGGGTGGCTTGCTGCCGGGGTGTGCTCATCTGCCACGAAGTGATCAGGCAAGCGTGATATTCGATCAGATGGAAGAGATGCTTGAGGCTGCCGGGATGGAATTCGGCCATGTTTTCCGGACATGGTTTTATAATAATAATATTTTGGACTGGTATAGTGATTTCAATAAGGTTCGTGACGGTTTTTTTCATAAAAAGCGGGTTTATGAAGGATTAGTTCCGGCCAGTACGGGCGTCGGCGGATGCAATTCAGCCGGGGCAGCGCTGGTGGGCGGTCTGCTGGCAGTAAAAGCCAAGAGTAAAGGTGTGCGGGCTTTTGAAGTGCGCTCGCCGCTGCAATCTGCTGCTGTCGAATACGGTAGCTCATTCAGCCGGGCAGTAGAACTTGACCTTCCGGATCATCGACGATTGTATATTTCCGGTACGGCCAGTATAGACCCGAACGGAATAACGGCGCATGTAGGTGACCCGGAGGCCCAGGTGGCACTGACAATGCAGGTTGTGCACGCAATTCTGGAGTCGCGAGGCATGGGCTGGGCTGACGTCACGAGAGGTCTGGCCTATTTCAAACATGCTGAAGACGCACCGCTATTCGAGAAGTACCGCGTCAATAATAGAATTCCCCTATTCCCTGGGGTAATTGCGGAAAATTGTATTTGCAGAGATGACCTGCTATTTGAGATTGAGGTGGATGCAATTCGGACCGGTTAGAGAATCGCTGCAAAGACGCTGAATTCTATGTCTGTTACAGGAAGAGCAGATGGTATTTGCAAGCTATAGACAGCCCAGCGTACAGAGAGTACGGCCAAGATGGTTCAGATGCAAATGCTCTTCTATAGATGCTTTTATTATAGAGGGATTTTACTTGACTAATTTCCTGTTTCTTAATATAAAATAATACTTAAGAATTGCCTTAGGAGCGCATCGTAGCATGGAGCGTACAGGACTTCCTGTCTAACGAAAATGGAAACTCTGGAGCAAAACTATTGGAGTATATACTTTTCCTCTTTCAAAATAAAAAGGGGGTTGAGTGAATAAGGCCTATTTTGGACATAATGGATATAGCCGGATGTGCTCAGGAAATCTCCTTTTCTGCTGTGCTATCATTTTATTGAGTGAAATTGTCACACAGGTTTCGGGACAGAGCACAACTTCGGTGTCACCGCCGCGTGGCCGCATTGAGAATGCGTTGATTGTCACACAACTGCCTCCGGCATCGAATCAACGGACAGGAACGGCCCTTGAGCGGCAGGAATCCGCGGCCAATTGGTTCCTGGATTTCGGCGAAGGAGCACGCCTTGTTAAGGTATACCCGGATTCCTCCATAGAAGAATTGAGCCGGGATTTCCACAGCGCTTGCGATCCGGCGATTTCGTTCGATGCCTCGCATATTCTTTTTGCCGGAAAGAGGACTCTCAACGATGACTGGAATATCTATGAGATGGAGATAGACGGCTCGAATGTGAGGCAGATTACAAACGGCATAGGCAACTGCCGAAGCCCGTACTACCAGGCAATGCTTTACACGATTGTCTCTCCGGAGCCCTGGTACCAGTTGACTTTTGTGGGTATGGAAAATGGAACTTCGGATGAATATGGTGCCGGCACAACCACAAATCTGTATTCCTGCAAACTCGACGGTTCGGAGGTGCGCCGCCTGACCTTCAACCTGTCCGGCAATATGGATCCGTTCATCATGTCCGATGGGCGATTGCTCTTCGCGAGCCGGCATCGCTCCACGTTCAATCCGGAACTTCCCGAAAGTATCTCCCTGTTCGGTATTAACATCGACGGTACGGATTATGCGGCATTTCATTCCGATAAGGGCAGGCGAATCAAACGCATGCCTTGCACTACCACAAAAGGCCTGGCAGTTTTTATCGAAGCCGACCAGCTTCGGTGGGATGGAGCAGGCAGCATTGGATGTACACTTTTGCGAAGACCGCTTCATTCTTATCGACAGATCACACGAGAATCAGACGGCTTGTTCCATTCTCCTTCACCGCTTCCCGATGGAAGAATACTTGTGTCTCGAAGATCGAGCGATGATACGGATACACACAGTGTTTACTGTCTTGATCCTTCCAGTGGACAACTTGAGTTGATTTTTGACAGCCCCGGCTATCATGACATACAGGCAAAGATGGTGTATCCGCGTCCCGAGCCGGATGGGCGATCGAGTGTGGTCACAGAAAAGGATCCCAATGGCAAACTCTATTGTATAGATGTTTATATTTCTGACTTTGATAAGCCGGAATGGTTGTCCCCCGAAACTGTCAAAAGACTTCGCGTTCTTGAAGGCTTCTTATCGGCACCAGTCGCCCCGGATAACCACACTTCAAATGGGGCACAAGTTCCAGGGGGCTCTCGCATTGTACCCACACCTGTGGCGCAGCGACGAATTCTTGGCGAAATAGACATCGAACAGGATGGCTCTTTCAATATCGAAATACCTGCCAACACTCCTATTGAGCTTCAAACGTTGGACGCTGATGGTATCGCCCTGCGAAGCTGCGGCTGGATTTGGGCCAGGAATCATGAACCGAGAGGTTGTATTGGGTGTCACGAAGATGGCGAACTTACGCCGGAGAATGTTCTGGTAAAAGCTGTTACTAATCCTTCCGTCAAACTCAACTTACCTGCTGAGCAAAGGCGAACAGTCGATTTCCGGCGGGATGTTATGCCAATTATAGCAAAAAAATGCGTCCGATGTCACAGCCAGACTGTTCCTTCTCTCCGCCTTACAGATGATTTCTCCTCGGGCGTTCAAGCCGGTGATAAAACCTGCTTTAATCGTAGTTATGAGAGCCTTCTTGCCCCGGGGGAACAACCGGGTTCCGGGAAATATGTCCATCCGGGCAAGGCGCGGACCAGCCTTCTTATATGGCGCATATTCGGGCGAAACACCTCAAGACCGTGGGACGATACATTTTCACAGCAAAAGATACCTCGGATGCCGCCGGCTGGAAATGATGCATTGAGCAAAGATGAGAAACGAACCTTCGCCGAATGGATCGATATGGGGGCTCTTTGGGACGGTATTCCAGGCCCGGACAACTTGCGAGAATCCAAACAGGACAATGGAGGAGCTAACCAGTGAATTTGTTGAGATTTCTAATATTTGTGCTGATGTTTCAGGTTGCAATAAGCAGCGGTGCAGAGCAAACTCTGCCGGTTTTTACTGATGTAACCGGGCAGGCGGGTATTAAATTCAAGCATAGCTATGGGGACTTTGACCTCAGTAACATCGTCGAGGGTACCGGCGCCGGAGCAATGTTCTTTGACTATAATGGAGACGGCTGGCTTGATATCTACTTCGTCAATGGTTGCTGGCTTACAAACGTGAACGATAATCGGGGCCGGACGCTTCGAGGAAAACTTACCAACTCACTGTATCGAAATAACAGGGATGGAACGTTCAGTGACGTCACCAAAGAAGCCGGTGTCGGCCACGAAGGTTTTGGATTCGGCAGCTCAGCCGCGGATTTTGACAATGATGGCGACCTTGACCTTTATGTCCTGAATTACGGCCCCAATGTTTTGTACCGCAATAATGGTGATGGAACCTTCACCGACATATCCGAATCATCGGGACTGGCGAATTCGAGCTGGAGCCTTTCGGCCCCGTGGTTCGATTACGACGGCGATGGAGACCTTGATGTATATGTCGCAAATTATCTCGAATATGACAGCGGTAAATTTCGTTCATACTATGCGGCGGCGGGTTATCCCGGCCCCCTCAGCTACAGAGGCCAGCCGGACAAGCTGT
>Ga0307425_1002211_pt1 | contig 11107 bp, 11 predicted proteins | sample SalMarWE160330MG_FD_202152 | JGI IMG/M metagenome (GOLD analysis project Ga0307425, IMG submission 202152) | Salt marsh sediment microbial communities from the Plum Island Ecosystem LTER, Massachusetts, United States - WE1603-30 | ecosystem: Environmental > Aquatic > Marine > Intertidal zone >... | reverse complement strand
GAACAACAAAACACTTTCAGCATTAAAAAATTTTGCAAGTTTGTTCTCAAGTTCAATATGCAAATCGAGTGTGCCGGTTAAATACCGGGAACCAGAGCAACCAGTTCCATATTTTTCAACGGCTTTTACAGCAGCTTCAACTACTTTTGGATGAGAAGTTAATCCTAAATAGTTATTCGAGCCTGCCATTATAACTTTTCTTCCTTCAATCTGGACTACAGGGCCTTCGTTTTCTTCAATAGCACGAAAATAAGGGTAAACCCCTAATGCTTTAACTTCATCTGCACGTGTGAAGTCATAGCATTTCTGAAATAGATCCAATGGGACCTCCTTGGTTAAGTATGGAAAGTAATTTGAAAATAAAAAGTTGTAGTTTTTTGTTAATTTTGGAATAAAATGTATTACTAAAATGTTTTAAAAGCAAACAGAACTAGTTTATGAATAACAAACAAATTGCGGTTGTCACTGGCGCGAACGGATTTGTCGGCAGTCATCTTGTTGATTACCTTCTAACAAAAAATTTTGAAGTACGATGCCTAGTTCGTAAATCAAGCAACCTGCGATGGCTTGAAGGCAAGAATATAAAATTATTTGATTGCGGTTTATTTGATAAAGAAGGACTTCGGAAAGCCTTCAAAGATGCTAATTATATCTTTCATGTAGCAGGAGTAGTAAAAGCTAAAGATGAAGTTGGTTATTTTCGAGGCAATGTTGAAGCTACTAAAGTATTACTTGAAGTTGCTGAAGAATTTAAAGGGAGCATCAAAAAATTTCTTATTGTAAGTAGTCAAACTGTAAGTGGACCTTCATCAAATGATAAACCTGTAAATGAAGAAACAGAATGCAAACCTATGACTACTTACGCTAGAAGCAAGCTTAAGCAGGAACAAGTAACTTTAAATTATAAAGATATTTTTCCTGTAACTATCTGCCGCGCACCGGCGATTTATGGTGAGAGGGACACTGAAATATTCATTTATTTCCAAGTCTTTAATAAGGGGTTAACTACGATGATAGGTTTTGATAAAAAGGAATTAAGTTTACTTCATGTTGCTGATCTGGTAGAAGGATTATATTTAGCTGCGATTTCAGAAAAAGCAGATGGAGAAATTTATTTTATTAGTTCTGAAAAATTTTACACCTGGGATGAAGTAGGTGAAATAACTTCAAGAGTTTTAAATAAAAAAGCAATTAGAATTAGGTTACCTCATTTTATTGTATTTACAGTTGCTGCATTTGCTCAATTCTTTGCTATGTTTAGCTCCAAACCTGCAACACTAAACATTGAAAAAGCAAAAGACCTCACACAAAGATATTGGACCTGCGACGCATCTAAAGCTATTCTCGATTTAGGATACAGGCAAAAAGTTTCAATTGAAGAGGGAATTAAAAGAACCTGCGATTGGTATAAAAAAATGAAATGGATTTAGTTATTTAAAGCACCTTCACGTATCCACGTTCTTATGCCATTTATGTGATTTCTTTTTAACCATTCAGATGGTGGCATTGGCGGGTATGGAGGTATTCTTTCAATTGTCCAGACCAAAATGCTCGTGCTGTCACTTCCGGGAAAAACAATACTTGGATCTCGTACTACCTGTGTCCAGGATGAAAGATCAACTCCACCTTCGCTCTTGGTTCCACTATGGCAAGGAACACATTTGACTTCGAAGACCGGATGGATATGCAAACTGTAACTTACACCTGAATCAGGTATTACAATATTGTCGACATCAGTTGAGGTAATTGTATCCTTACAATTTTGACTTAGTAATACAATGAAAACTGTACTGGTAATGATTATGTATTTAATATAACGTTTTTTCATTTTCCCCCACAAAAATATTGCCGGATCACTCAACATTCAATGGTTAAAATAAATACACTATGATAAACAATCTTAATTGACAAAGGAAGAAAAGATAATTAGTTTTACTTCAGAGAAAATCAAAACTGGGGCTATAGCTCAGCTGGGAGAGCGCTTGAATGGCATTCAAGAGGTCAGCGGTTCGATCCCGCTTAGCTCCACTTTTCCAGGCGTTGAATTAGTCGATTCCAACGCCTTTTTGATTCATAACAATAAAAAGTAATACTCCTCTTATTTCTATATTATTAAATTTGATATTATAAACTTTCCATAAAGAATCTTCTGGTTGATGAGGCTACTTCCAGTAAATAATTATTATAAGAAAATTCTTCGGGTTGCTCTGCCTGCAATCGCAGGATTATCAACACAGATGGTGGTTTCCCTTGTTGATACCGCAATGGTTGGAAGAATTGATGATGCAACTTATGCGTTAGCGGCTATGGGAATTGGAGTGCTCGCAACGTGGGCATTGATAAGTTTTTTCTCAAGTCTTGCAACCGGGATCCACGTTGTTGTTGCAAGAAAGTACGGTGAGGGAGATTTTATTTCTTGCGGAATTACTCTAAATAACTCACTTCTTATCGCTGTAATGATAGGTGGTTTTGTAGCGATGATTGGTATTTTTTTCGCGTATCCTATTGCACATCTTTTTGCTGCAGATGAAACTGTTGGTAATTATGCAAGTGAATATCTTTATTACCGTTTTATGGGCATACCCTTCTTTTTAATCTCTGTATGCTTTAGAGGATTTTTCTTCGGAATAAATAAAACAAAAATTTTTATGTTCTCAGGAACTATTACAAATCTTCTTAATATTATTTTTAATTATACATTAATTTACGGGCACTTTGGTTTCCCGAAAATGGGTTTAGCAGGTGCTGGGCTTGGTTCAACTCTTGCTACATTATTCGATGGGCTTTTCTATACAACAATTATTATGCTGCCATCTTACAGGAAGAGATTTCAAAATCTTAAACATCTAGTATTAAATAAGAATATTATTTCGGGTATTCTGAAAATTTCTTTGCCTGTCTCTTTTCAGAATGTTTTTATATTAATCGGATTTCTAAGTTTTGTTTCAATTACAGGATTAATCGGTACATTAGAACAGGCAGCAACTCAAACTATCATAAGTACATTATTCATTTCTTTTTTGCCTTGTTTTGGTTTTGGTATTGCTGTTCAAACTTTAGTCGGAAATAATCTTGGTGCAAAGAAATTTGTACTGGCGAAGATTTATGGGTTCGAGACGGCAAAAGTTGCAACTATCTACACAATAATTCTTGGATTCATTTTTATCATAATTCCACAGTATGTTCTGCTTATTACTACTAATGATCAGACAATTATTCGAACAGCGGTTCCCTCTTTAAGAGTCGCAGGTTTTGCTCAGATTTTTTATGGAATTGGTGTTGTGCTGGCGAATGGTTTACAGGCAGGGGGCAGATCGTTTTTTGTGATGAAGTCGGAAGTAATAACCAACCTACTAATTTTTGTCCCTCTTGCTTATTTTTTAGGCGTGTTCTTGAATCTGGGATTAACTTGGGCTTGGATGGCATTACCTGTCTATATCATATTATATTCACTAGTAATATATTTGAAATTTAGTTCACGTGATTGGTATACCAAGATCCAAATTGGTAAATGATTCTATTTTTAATGAAAACTGAAGTAAATGGCTTATTTTCAATAATTTATGAAAAGTATTGACAATGAGCTTTAAGTAAAATATATTTTGGCTATGAAATTAAGATATTATAGATATCTAATTGTTTTGCTAGCTGTTACTGCATTATACGGCGGAGCTTATTTAGAGTATTTCCAGGGACGAAGTGAAGGAGATGACATAAGACTTGAGTGGAAAACCGGTGAGGAAGTTAATCTTCAAAATTTTAAAATTGAAAGAAAAACACCTCAAAACTCTTTCGTAGAAATTGCTACAGTTCAACCCAAAGGCAACAACTCATACTATTCATATCTGGATCAATCAGCCTATAAAATGAGTGGTCTGATTTTTATCTACAGACTTAAAATAGTTGATACAAATGGTCAGGCTTCTTATTCAAATGAAGTAACCGTATCTCATAATGTATCCGGAGTTAAGCGTACCTGGGGTAGTATCAAGGCTATGTTTCGGTGATTCACTGTTACCACTTTTCTTCCCTCAATAAAAATATTTTTTCTTTCTATAATTTATCAAATCAATTTTTGATTTTCTTTCCATTTTTATTGATAGTGATATTTTCCTTTTTTTCCTGCACACCTTCCGAACGCTTCACAAAAAAAGAAAAGACTAACTTTAATGCTTCCGAGATCAGGGTATTATTAAATGACTTTAGCGCATCAGAGTCGTTAAATATTGGATCACCAGTTTTTTTGAATGACGAAACTAATATTTTAACTAAAATTCATGCTGGAAGTAAAGTAGATTGTTTTGTAAATAATGGTCGTGTCATTATAACGGTAAACGGAAAAAATTATACTCGGGAAAAATTTATTCTAAGTTCTGCAGACGACGAAGCTATTATTAATATTAATGGAAAGCGATACCGTGGTAAGATTCAGGTATCGTCATCAAACAATTCAATCGATTTGATCAACATAGTTAATTTAGAAAACTATGTTAAAGGAGTACTCTCAAGGGAAATGCCGTTAGGTAAGACCGATGAAAATTATGAAGCATTAAAAGCTTTAGCAGTCTGCGTAAGAACTTACGCAATAAGAAAAACACAAGATGGGAAATTATATTTTGATTTATATGATGATACACACGATCAGGTTTATGGAGGAGTTGATGCAGAAAATCCGTTATCCAACAAAGCTGCCGATGAGACAAAAAATCTAATTCTTAAATACGAAAGTGAACCGGCATTACTTTACTATCATTCAACCTGTGGAGGTTATACAGAATCATCTGAAAATGTTTTTACTAGAAACCCGGTGCCTTATCTGATTACCATCAAAGACGGAGATGATCCATATTGTAAAATTTCTCCAAGATTTCAGTGGGAAGAAGTTTACACAAGAGATGAAATTGTTAATAGACTTAGGAATTATTCGTTGCTCGACAATGCCAACTACGAAATCGAAGATATTTTCATCGTTAATAAGTTTGAATCGGGTAGAGTATCAGAACTGAAAATAAAAGTAGTTAATGAGAGAGGAGAACAAAAGTCATTGCTATTAAGAGAAAATGAAATTAGGAGTATTCTTAGAACATCAGATAATAAAAATATTCTCTGGAGTACTATGTTCGATTTATCAACAAATTCAAACTCAGTTGTGCTACAAGGAAAAGGTTTCGGTCATGGTGTTGGTCTATGCGAGTGGGGAGCAATTGCTCTGTCAAGAAAGGGCTGGAAATATAAAGCTATATTGCAGCATTATTATCCGGGAACTAATGTAGAAAAGTACAATGATTAAGTCCGATACCCTGATATATCTTGCTTCAAAATCTCCTCGCAGGCGTAAACTTCTAAAACAGCTTGGAATCAAATTTAGATCATTTTCTGTGAATACAATTGAAGAAGTATTGGACGGTGAGCACCCTGTTGATTGTGTAAAAAGATTAGCTCTGGAAAAAATGAACAGAGCAAAAAAGAAAGTTGAAAACAGTATTATTATAACAGCAGATACAATAGTTGTTCTTGATAAGGAAGTTATCGGAAAACCGAAGAATCGCAAAGACGCGATTAAAATTTTATCTCTGTTGAGCGGGAAAATTCATTACGTTTATACAGGTTTTTGCGTACTCAACCAGAAAAAAAATAAATTCATTTTAGATTTTGAAAAGACAAAAGTAGAATTCCGTACGATTAATAAAGATGAAATTATTGATTATGTTGAGAGTGGAAGCCCTATGGATAAAGCTGGTGCTTACGGTATTCAGGATGATTTTGGTGCTGTTTTTGTAAAACGGATCAATGGTTGTTATTATAATGTTGTTGGATTACCCTTAACAAAACTTTATAACGCTCTTAGAAAATTAACCTGACTTGCTTAAAAAACTTAGACAGAGAGTTCTTATATCAATAGTACTAGCAGGCGCTGTATATCTTGCATTTACTATATATGCAAATTTTACTCAGGTTTTACAAGCCTTTGGTCAGTTTAATTGGCTGCTTCTACCTCTACTATTGTTACTTTCTTTTATGAACTACTTTGCCCGCTTTCTTAAATGGGACTATTATTTGTCTATTGTCCATGTAGAAATGAAAAAGATTGATTCACTTTCAACTTTTATGTCGGGTCTAATAATGAGCGTGACCCCGGCAAAACTTGGTGAAGTATTAAAGTCAGTGTTAGTAAAAGAGATTACAGGAGTTCCAATCAGTAAAACAGCACCAATAATTCTAGCCGAACGAATCACTGACTTTTTATCACTGCTGATAATTGCAATTACAGGTGCTTTCTTTTTTGATTATGGTGGAAGAATAACAATCATTGTTGCAGTCTTTATCATCCTTTTAATTTTAGCAATTAGCAATAAAAAGATTGCCCTGCCAATAATTAATTTTGCTGAAAAAATTCCTTTCATTAAAAAGTATATCCACAATATCCATTCAGCCTACGAAAGCTCATATCAGCTCTTAAAACCAAAGCCACTAATACAAATGACTCTCTTTAGCTTAATTGCATGGGGATTCGAATGTTTTGGATATTACATAATTCTGATAAATTTCAATGTTAATTTTGGAATTCTTTGGGCTTTCTTCAGTTATAGTTTTTCAACCATTATTGGGGCAATATCTATGCTTCCAGGCGGTTTAGGTTTAACCGAAGGCTCGTTAACTTTTCTTCTGGTTGAAAAGCATGTATCAACAGATATTGCCGTAGCAACAACTTTTATTATTAGGGTTGTCACTCTTTGGTTTGCAGTTTTGGTGGGTATCGTTAGCTTGACTATGTATCAAAAAAGATATGGAAAAATTAAGATGGAATCTCTTTAAATATTGTTTTCTCTTAACAGGGAATTAAGACAAACTTATATATTTGGAGAACATTTAATAAAATATTTGATACAGAAGTTAATAGAACTTCTTCGTTTTGCAACATAATGATTTGAATTTATGGAACAATTGTAATGCTAATTAAAGCTGAAAAAATAAGCGTTTTTCCTTGATTTTATGCAGTTTGGTTGGTATTTTTGAATCCCTAAAATAAATGAAAGGAGTTGGTTATGGGACAAGGTAATAATTTTAATAAAGGTTTTTTGGTTGGATTTTTTGCCGGAGGAGCATTTGGTGCTGCATTGGCTCTTCTTTTCGCTCCAAAAAGCGGTAAAGAATTAAGACAGGACATTAGAGATAGGAGCGAAGAATATTTAGAGGAAGCGGATAAGTACATTTCCGAAGCAAAAGATAAAGCCGTTGATTTAATTAACGATGGCAAAAAAAGATCTGATAAGTTAATTAAAGATGCAAAAGATAAATCAGACCAATTGATGAAAGATGCAGAGAAAGTTTACAAAGATGCAAAAGGTAAAGTGTCTGATTCTTACAAAACCGGCAAAGAATCTTTTGATCAAAAAAGAGATCAGCTTAAAGGCGCTATTAAAGCCGGTGTCGATGCCTATAAAGAGTCTAAACAGTCCGGGGAATAATTTTATTAATGACTTTAATTGATGTACTTACAGTTATTGTACTGATTCTTGTTTCAGCACTTATTATTTCTTTAGTTATTTATCTTGGTAAAATTACCCGCTCAATACAAAAATTACAGAATGATATAAGCGATCTTACTGATAGGGTTGAACCATTGGTGTCTTCTTTAACAGACCTTACTTCAAAGTTATCCGATATAAGTGATCAGGCTGAATCACAGCTGGCAACTACGGAAAAAATAGTTTTCAGTGTTAGAGATAGAGTAAATACGGTTCTTGGATTTGAAGAAAAAATAAGAGCCGGAATAGAAGGTCCGGTTATGGGTTTTATTAATCAGCTTAAAGCAATCTCAAATGGAGTGAACACTTTTCTCCACTACCTTAAAAAATAATATTCTTACAAACTAAATACTCCCAGGAGGATACCATTGAAAGAGATCATTTCAGAGGCTATACGAAATATTGCATTAGTCGGTCATGGTGGAAGCGGTAAAACTACTTTATCTGAAGTTCTTCTTTACACTGCAAAAGAAACAAATCGAATTGGAAAAATAGAAGAGGGCAACACTGTATCAGATTATACACCTAATGAAATTGATAAACAGATTTCCATTTCTTCATCATTGATGAACCTTGAATGGAATAACACCAAGATTAATATTATTGATACACCCGGATTCTCTGATTTTATAGGCGATGTTCAGAGTGCTTTAAAGGTTTCTGATACTGCTGTTATGGTTATTAAGTCTGCAGAAGGAATTGAAGTTGGAACCGATGCTGCAAAAAGTATAATCGACGAGTACAAATTACCTTTGTCAGTAGTAATCAACAAAGTTGATAGTGAACATTCTACTTTCTTTGAAACTTACGATAATATAAAAGAGAGAATACATCCTGGCGCAACTATCATAACGTTTCCAGTTTCCGAAGGAATAAATTTTACTGGTGTTGTTGATATTATAACAATGAAATCTTACACCTATGGTGAAGTTGGAAGCAGGAGCATTGCTGAGGCGGAGATTCCCGGTGATTTAAAAGAACAGGCAGAAAATCTTAGAACACAGTTGATCGAAAAAGTTGCTGAACACTCTGAAGACTTAATGAATAAATATTTTGAAGAAGGATCTCTTTCAGATGATGATTTGAAGAAAGGACTGAAAGCATCAATAATAAATGGAAGTTTGATCCCGGTTTTTGCTTTATCTACATCCAAAGTAGTTGGTATAAATAACTTTTTAGATTTTGTTAGCAACTTTTTTCCGTCTCCCTTTGAGCGTGGAGGGGTGAGTGCTAAACTTGCGGGTAAAAAAGAACCGGTTTTAGTAAAAGTTGACCCTAATGGTGAACCTGTTTTGTTTATCTTCAAAACCATTTCTGAACAGCATGTGGGTGAGCTTTCTCTCTTCAAATTATATTCAGGAAAAGTAACTCCCGGACTGGATTTGTTGAATGAGAGTAATGAAAAGACGGAGAGGTTAAACCAGCTTTTCACGCTGAATGGACACAACAGAAAAGAAATTTCCGAAGTTATTGCCGGTGATATTGCAGCAGTTGTTAAGTTAAAGGATACTCATACGAACAATACCCTGGCTTCAAAAAATTATTCCATAATTATAGATCCTATCAAATTTCCGGAACCAGTCATAAGAGGAGCTATTAAAGCAAAAGCTAAAGGCGATGAAGATAAAATTGCTACAGGTCTTCATACATTGCACGAAGAAGATCCGTCGTTTAATGTGAGCTTCGATCCGGAAATTTCACAAACGATTATTTCCGGACAGGGTGAACTTCAGTTGTTACTTGCTGTTAAAAGACTTAAGGACCGCTATAGCGTTGATGTTGATTTGGTTGAACCTAGAATTCCGTTTCGCGAAACGATAAAGGCAACAGCTAATGATGTGGAGTACAAGCATAAGAAGCAGTCAGGTGGTCGCGGGCAGTACGGTCATATTCATATTAAAATGGAGCCACTTCCAAGAGGAAAAGAATTTGAATTTGTTAATGCAATAGTTGGTGGTGTAGTCCCAGGTAGATTTATTCCAGCCGTAGAAAAAGGTATAATAGAAATAATGTCCAAAGGTGTACTTGCCGGGAATAAAGTTGTTGATGTAAAAGTGACTCTTTTTGACGGAACTTATCATACAGTTGACTCCGATGAGATGTCATTCAAGATAGCTGCTATGCAGGGTTTTAAAAAAGGATTTCTTGAGGCTAAACCGGTTTTGCTAGAACCGATTTACGAAGTTGAAGTTAAAGTTCCGGAAGAATATATGGGTGATGTAATGGGTGATATTTCAAGTAAGCGTGGAAGAATATTAGGAATGGATAGCGATGGACGCTTTCAAATTATTAAAGCTCTTGTTCCTCTTGCTGAACTTTATAAGTATTCGTCTCATCTTAGAAGTTTAACTCAGGGTAGGGGAGTACACACAAGAAAATTCGATCATTATGAAGAAATGCCTAAAGAGATTGAACAGAAAGTGATCGAAGAATATAAGAAATCACGCGAAGAAGAAAATTGAGTAAGCTAATAAATTTAAATTGGGCGGATGGTATCCGCCTTTATTTTTAGTCAATATTATGAAAAACCTCTGGTCTCCCTGGAGATCAAAATACATAGATTCTTTAAAAGAAGAACAATCCGGTGGTGGTGAGTGTATATTCTGTGAAGCCGTTGATAAAGACGTTGCGGATTTAAAAAACCTCGTAGTTCATAAATCAAAAAACACTTTGGTAATGATGAACCTCTTTCCCTATAATAATGGTCACTTAATGATTGTTCCCTTTCGCCATCTTGGTTCTCTTGATCAAATTACAAAAGAAGAGTCTCATGAAATTATTGATGAATTAATGCTTGCAGAAAGAGTACTCAGAAAGATTTATAATCCGCAAGGATTTAATATCGGTGCAAACCTTGGTAGAGCAGGCGGTGCTGGAATTGATGACCATATTCACTTTCACATATTGCCGAGATGGAACGGAGATACCAACTTTATGCCTGTTATTGGTGAAGTTAAAGTTATTTCGAAGGATTTGTTAGAAACCAAAAAAAGATTACTTTTTGGTTACGAAGAAATACTTAAGAAATAAAAACATTTCACTCTATTATTATTAATTCAATTATAAAATTATGAATTTAAACAATCCTTCCAGGTTTCCAATTTTAATTCTGTTTATACTATTTTTTCTAATTCTTGTCTCATGCGGGAAAGAGGAAATCCCAAAATCTAGTCTGATTATAAAAGATAATCTATTATATAAACAGAATAGTAACGTTCCATTCACTGGAAAAGAAAAAGCTAAAGTGAAAGATAAGATTATAGAATACGAGGTTAAAGATGGTTACAAGCATGGCGAGTTCAAAATTTATAATCTGGATGGAATATTGGAAGTAAGTGGGCAACTGGATAGCAATAGAAATGTCGGTAAGTGGCAGTATTTTCACCCTAACGGAGAACTTGAGTCAGAAGGTAACTTTGATTATGATTTGCCTGAAGGAAAGTGGTTATGGTACTATCCTGATGGTAAGAAAAAAGAAGAAGGATTTTTTAGTAAAGGTAAACGCGTCGGTATATGGTATCAATATGATAGGAATGGAAAAATTAATTTGGAAAAGAATTTTGATTTAGTAGACTCTC
>Ga0307425_1002210_pt1 | contig 11108 bp, 4 predicted proteins | sample SalMarWE160330MG_FD_202152 | JGI IMG/M metagenome (GOLD analysis project Ga0307425, IMG submission 202152) | Salt marsh sediment microbial communities from the Plum Island Ecosystem LTER, Massachusetts, United States - WE1603-30 | ecosystem: Environmental > Aquatic > Marine > Intertidal zone >... | reverse complement strand
TGAAGTAGAAAATCTTTCCGTTGATGACGCCATCCACACAGGTAGGACTTATGATGCCCCTTGGTATTTGAAGGCCACGTTGGAAGATAAGCTGAATAAGAAGAAAAAGGAGCAGAAGATCTATATGGGGGACATACCCCTCATGACAGATAGGGGGACTTTTATTGTTAATGGAGTTGAAAGAGTTATCATCAACCAGCTTATTAGATCAGAAGGCGTTCTCTTTACCGGAGAGATATCTCCCGTTACGGGACAAATGATGGGGGGAGCTAAAGTGTTACCAAAAAACGGTGCTTGGTTGGAAATAGAAACGTCCAGAAGTGGTGTAATTAACGTCAAGATCGACAGAAAAAGGAAAATGACCATAACTACTCTGTTAAGGATCTTTGGTTTGGCCACAGATGATGCTATCAGGGGTGCCTTCGAAACCGTGGAAACAAATCCTGAGATAAACTACACAGAGGCCACCTTGGCCAAAGACCCGGCAGATGATTTTAATGAAGCATGCCTGGAAGTTTATAGAAAGCAAAGACCCGGAGAGCCGTTGGTGCTGGAAAACGCTGTTTCTTACGTCAATGCCTTATTTTTTAATCCCAGAAGATACAGTTTAGGTGATGTGGGCAGATTTAAACTAAATCAGGAATTGGGTCATGATTTTCCTAACACTGAAGAATACAGGTTACTTCAATTGGAAGACCTTATTGCCATTATTAAAAGGATCATAGAACTAAATAACGGTCTTGGTGAAGTTAGCGATGTTGATAATCTGGCTAATAGGCGAGTAAAAAGAGTCGGTGAGCTTTTACAATGGCAAATGAGGATCGGCTTTTTACGTATGGAGAAAAATATTAAAGAAAGAATGACCATGCAGCCAAGGGAAGAGCTGCCTATGCCCGGAGTTCTTATAAGCCCCAGGGCAGTGGCTGCCAGCATTCACAGCTTTTTTGCCACCGGCCAGCTCTCTCAATTTCAGGATCAGCAAAATCCCCTAACTTCGCTAGCGCACTTAAGAAGATTGTCGGTTTTAGGTCCCGGAGGTCTGACCAAGGAAAGAGCCAGCATGGCTGTAAGGGATGTTCACTACTCATCTTTTGGCCGAATTTGCCCGGTGAGAACGCCTGAAGGCCCCAACATCGGTCTTATTAACTATTTGGCTATGTTTGCCAGGGTGAATAAATACGGATTTTTGGAAACACCCTACTTAAAGCTGGAAAAAGAAGAAAACGGCAAGATCCGTGTAACAGATGAAGTTGTGTTCTTAGCCGCCTACGATGAAGAGCAGGTCTATATAACAGATTCGTCGGTCAAAACTAATGATAAGAACTATATTGTCGAAAATCAGATCCCTTTACGAAAAGCCGGCAACTTTATTTTAGGAGACCCCGCCCTGGCTGAGTACATAGAGATCTTGCCTAGCCAGATTGTGGGTATAAGTGCCGGCCTCATTCCTTTCCTGCAAAATAATGATGTGGCTCGTGCTCTTATGGGTACCCAGCAGATGTCCCAGTCAGTGCCTTTAGTGAAGCCCGAAGCTCCTATTGTAGGCACCGGCATCGAAAGAGATATAGCTCTTAATTCCAACGCTGTTATTGTTGCTCAAGATAGCGGCGAGGTTGTTTACGCCGATGCCAACAGGGTAGAGGTCAAATATAAAAAAGAAGGCAAAGCCGTCTATAGTGCTATAAAGTTCCAGCAATCCAATACTAAAACCTGTTTTAATCAGTATGTACGGGTCAACATAGGCGATAAGATCAAGAAAGGCGATGTTTTAATAGAGGGTCCCTCGGCTGAGGATGGCGAGTTGGCTATTGGTACAAACATGAGGGCGGCTTACATGATCTGGGAAGGCTACGAATTTGAAGATGGAGTTGTTATTTCGGACAGATTGGTCAAAGAAGATACGCTAACTTCCATACATATTTCGGATCACGCCATACCCGTTCTGGAAACTAAGCTTGGGCCGGAAGAGATCACTAGAGATATTCCTAATGTTTCTGAAGAGGCCTTGAGGAATTTGGATGAAGAAGGCATAGTGGCTGTTGGTTCGAAGATCAATTCGGGCGATATCCTGGTAGGAAAAGTAGCTCCTAAAGGCGAAGCCGAGCTGTCGGCTGAAGAAAGGCTGCTCAGAGCTATATTTGGTGAAAAGGCCAAGGATGTCAGAGACAACTCACTTTACATGCCGCATGGCCAGCAAGGTGTGGTCATCGGTGTAAAGAGAGTGACCAAGGAAGAAAATGAGGATCTTCCCGCCGGTACCATCGAGGAGATCACGGTTTATGTAGCCCAGATGAAGAAGATAGAAATTGGCGACAAACTAGCAGGAAGACACGGGAATAAAGGTGTCATATCGGCCATCGTACCTGAAGTGGACATGCCCATGTTGGAAGACGGTACCTCCGTAGATATTGTTTTTTCGTCTGAGGCGGTCCTGAAAAGAATGAATGTAGGTCAGATATTGGAAACTTCGTTGGGCATGGCCGGGAAGAAGATGGGTAAAAAATATGAAGTACCCCTGTTGCAAGCCATTCCTGAAGAAGATATCCAAAAAGAACTTAAAGAAGCCGGTTTTCCCCAAAGCGGAAAGATGAAACTTATAGACGGGAGAACAGGAGAATACTTTGATAATGAGATCGTGGTGGGAAATTCTTATATTCTAAAACTAGTACACATGAGCGAAGAAAAAATGCACGCCAGATCTACCGGACCTTATTCCTTGATAACCCAACAGCCTTTAGGCGGGAAGGCACAATTTGGCGGTCAGAGATTCGGGGAGATGGAAGTGTGGGCATTGGAAGCTTATGGTGCCGCCCATATTCTGAACGAAATGTTGACCATAAAATCTGATGATCTTGTAGGTAGAACCCAAGCCTACAGCGCCATCATCCAAGGAAACGAGATCCCGGAACCTACCGTACCTGAAACTTTCAAACTGTTGGTCAGGCAGCTTAACGGTCTGGGTATGGGATTGGAGGCGTTGACTTCCGAAGAGGAAGCTGAAGGAGAAGCAGAGCCGGTGGATACAGGTGAGATCAATGAGGATGTGGTGGAGGCGATATTTTCCGGCAAGGACGACGGCATAGAAGAAGAACTCAAGGAAGAGATAGAGGAGAAAACTGAGGAATAAGTATGAAAAATCTAAGCGACCTAAAAAAATTCGATTCCATAAGAATATATTTAGCTGACAGCAAAGAGATACTGTCATGGTCCTATGGAGAAGTTACCAAACCTGAGACCATCAATTACAGGACATTCAAAGCCGAGCGGGAAGGTTTGTTCGATGAGAGGATCTTTGGTCCGGTAAAGAATTACGAATGTTACTGCGGTAAGTACAAGGGTATCAGATATAGAGATGTCATTTGCGACAAGTGCGGTGTGCAAGTCACCTCATCCAGGGTCAGAAGAGAACGCATGGGCCACATCAAGCTGGCCTCTCCTGTAGCCCACGTCTGGCTGTTTAGGGGTATTCCTTCCAAAATGGCGCTCATACTTAATCTCACCCCTAGAAATGTGGAGTCCGTCATTTACTTTTCCGCCTTCATAGTGACGGAAATAGATCCGGCCAAAAAGACCCACGCTATAGAAAAGGTCGAAAAAGACCTGGAAAAATCAAAATTGATCCTGGAAAAAGAAATGCAGGATAAGGTCAAAGAGGTAGAAAAAGAATTCAAAACACAAAAAACCAAAGGTGATGACCTCAAAGACCAGGAAAGAGAATTTACCATCAAGCAAAAAGTGCAAACCATCAGAACAGCCTATGAGGAAAGAGTAGTTGAGCAGGAAAGCACCTTTAAGATGATCCTAAAAAAGATAGACAGCATTGACCTGCATGCCGTGCTTTCCGAAAATGAATACCTCAGTCTTTTTAATTACATAGAGCCTTTCTGCAAACTGGACATTGGTGCGCAGGCACTGCAGGGCATTTTGGAAAAGATGGATCTAAATGAGCTCTCTACTCAATTGAGGGAAGAGCTGGAGAATTCTAAAGGTCAAAAAGCCATTAAAATAGCTAAAAGGCTAAAAGTAGTGGAGCAGTTCAGACGAGCCGGTATTCCTCCGGTAAATATGATCCTGGAAGTATTACCTGTCATACCGCCTGATCTGAGGCCTATGGTACAGCTGGAAGGTGGTAGGTTTGCCACCTCCGACCTTAATGATCTCTACAGAAGAGTTATAAACAGAAACAACAGGTTGAAGAGGTTGCTAGATCTGGGAGCACCGGAAATTATCGTGCGCAACGAAAAAAGAATGTTACAGGAATCTGTGGATGCTCTCTTTGATTCTTCCAAACAGAGACAAAGAGCCAGAGTTTCCCGAGGCAAGAAACAGCTCAGATCTTTAGCCGATATGATCAAGGGCAAACAAGGAACTTTCAGATTGAACCTGCTGGGTAAAAGAGTGGATTATTCCGGAAGGGGCGTGATCATTAACGGACCTAAGTTGCAGCTTAACTCTTGCGGTATACCTAAAGAAATGGCCTTAGAGCTATTCAAGCCATATGTTCTAAAGGAAGTTCTGGCCAGAGGTTATGCTCCCAATGTGAAAAGTGCCAAGTTCTATCTGGAACAAAGAAGTCCGGAAGTGTGGGATATTTTGGAAGAAACAGTACAGGGCCACCCGGTGCTTCTTAACAGGGCACCTACGCTTTGGCGTCTGGGTATCCAGGCTTTTTACCCTAAACTTATTGAGGGTAATTCCATAAGGTTGCATTTGTGCGTGTGCTCGGGCTTTAATGCCGACTTTGACGGCGACCAAATGGCTGTCCATGTACCCTTATCCAAGCAGGCCATAGAAGAAGCCAAGGAATTGCTTATATCTACGGCAAATTTATTGAACCCATCCAATGGATCTCCTATGTCCATTCCTACCAAGATCATGCTTTTTGGTATTTATTACATGACAACCATCGATGATAAAACTGAACCTTTTGAAGGTGTGTTTACTGACGAGGACGAACTCATTTTTGCCATGGAAGTGAATAAGCTGGTGGATCTCAGACAAGCGGTCAAAGTAAGATTGAACGGAGTGATCACCCAAACAACTGCCGGTAGGGTTTTGTTCAACAAGATCATCCCCGAGAACTTCGGTTACCTGAATCAGGACATGGACAAAAAGAACATAACTTCTTTGATCACCAGAACTTTTGATACGGAAGAGAATGCGGTTGTGGTTAAATTGATCGACGATCTAAAAGATCTGGGTTTTAAATATGGCACTATCTCGGGACAATCCATTTCCTTGTCGGATATAAATATTCCCGGGCACAAAGAGGAGATCGTACAAAAAGGTAAAGAAATGGTCCTGGATATTGACAACAACTATAGAAGGGGCTTGATCACTATGCAGGAAGTTAAAAGGCTCACAGAAGATGCTTGGTATAAGGTGGTAGATGAGATCAGCGAGAGTGTTTGGGAAAATCTTAAAGATGACAATCCGGTAAAAGTGTTGGTCAAATCAGGTTCGACCAGGGCTTCCCGAAGTCAGGTGAACCAAGTGGCCGGCATCATAGGATTAGTGGCAGATCCTACAGGAAAAACAGTTCTCGTACCTATTCTGGGGAATTATAAGATCGGCCTTTCCGGTTTGGAATACTTTGTGAAGGCCAGAGGGGCCAGAAAAGGACTGGTGGATAAAGGTCTAAAGACAGCTGACGCCGGTTATTTGACCAGAAGGTTGGTCGATGTTTCACAAGAAGTAATAGTTCACGAAGAGGATTGCGGCACTGAGAATGGCAGAAAACTTAAGGTAGGTCAGGGTACAATGCTGCAGAGTTTTGTGGCCAGGATATCCGGCAGATATTTACTGGAGGATGTAAAAGATAAAAATAAAGTAATTGCTAAGGCAGGGTCACTTATAGATCATAAGACAGCTGAAGACATAGAAAAGTCGGACGCAGAGATAATTGTTGTGCGCTCGCCTCTTGGTTGCGAGACCAGAAGAGGTATATGCCAAAAATGCTACGGTTTGGACCTCATGACCGGCAGAGATGTTGCCATCGGTACAGCCGTGGGAGTCTCCGCTGCCCAATCCATAGGCGAACCGGGCACACAATTAACCATGAGGACCTTCCACACCGGTGGGGTGGCCGGCAAAGATATCACGCAAGGTCTGCCCAGGGTCGAAGAACTGGTCGAGGCCAGAACACCTAAAGTACTGGCTTTGATGAGCGAACTGGACGGTACGGTGAGAATTCAGCAATCAGGTGATGAGAGGACCGTACTGGTCAGAGGTGTGGACATCGATGGCAAGGACACCATAAATGAGTACCAGGTCGATCCTTTGGCAGAGATAGTAGTGGAAGACGAGGCTACGGTTAAAAAGGGCGATAAACTCACAGCCGGGCATATAGATCTCAGAGACCTTTTAAGTGTGGCCGGTGTGCGCGAGACGCAAAAATATATTATCGATGAGATACAAAATGTCTACGCTTCACAGGGAGTGAACATTAACGATAAGCATATTGAGGTCATAGTTAAGCAAATGTTCAAAAATGTGCGCATATTGGATAGCGGAGATACCGAGTTTCTGGTAGATGAGCAAGTCTCAAAAGATACTTTCTTGGAGGAGAATGAAAAAATTTTAGCTGAAGGTGGAGAACCAGCTGTAGCCGAGCTCTACTTGCTGGGTATCACTAAATCGTCCTTGGTCAGCGATAGTTTTCTTGCGGCCGCATCATTTATTCAGACCAGCAATGTGTTGACAGACGCGGCAGTGTCGGGTAAAGTCGATCAGTTACGAGGACTAAAAGAAAATGTTATCATTGGAAGGCTAATTCCCACTTTGCAGGAAAAAGAAGATGCTGCAGATCAGGGAGGCTCAGCCCGGGTTCCGGCTGAAGAAGAAGAATAAATATGCCAACTATAAACCAAATAATTAGAAAAAGTAGAAAAAAGAAAATAAGTAAGGTTAAAACACCGGCTTTAAGTGAGACTTACAACTCTAAGAAAAGGCAGTACGTGCCTGTGGAATCGCCTTTTAAAAGAGGTGTTTGCTTGCAGGTGAGGACCCAAACTCCAAAAAAACCAAACTCGGCTTTAAGAAAAGTAGCCAGAGTGAGACTTTCCAACAGAAGAGAGGTCACAGCTTATATTCCGGGTGAAGGTCATGGCTTGCAGGAGCACTCTGTGGTTTTGGTAAGAGGTGGCAGGGTCAAGGATCTACCGGGTATAAAATACACTATTGTGAGAGGAGTTTACGATCTGACCGGTGTCGACGGTAGAAAAAGTTCACGCTCAATATACGGAGCTAAATCTGAGAAGTAAGATATGAGAGCCAAGAGAGCCAAGAAGAGATCCATAACACCCGATCCCATTTATAAATCCAAGGTTGTGAGCCGCATGATAAATGTGGTTATGCTGGATGGTAAAAAGAGCACGGCGGAAAAGATAGTTTACTCCGCTTTAGCCAAACTGTCCGAAGATAGAAAAGAAGCTTTAAAAATGTTCGAACAAGCCGTAAAGACCGTTATGCCTACGCAGGAAGTGAGATCAAGAAGGGTCGGCGGTGCTACTTATCAAGTTCCCTATCCTCTTAAACATGACAGATCCGAAGCGCTGGCGGTAAGATGGCTGGTGTGGGCAGCCAGAAAAAAGCAAGGTACTGACATGGTGGTCAGGCTTCACAAAGAGCTCAAGGATGCTTACGAAGGTATTGGCGACGCGGTGAAAAAAAGAGATGAAACACACAAGTCAGCGGAATCAAACAGAGCGTTTGCCCACTTTGCTCGGTTTTAGTATCATGAAATTCTGGACGCCAGCAGCAGTATTTTCAAGCTAAGTATAAATATGGCCGAAATAAAACAACCGACAACAGAATATCCCATGGACAGAATAAGGAATATTGGTATTATTGCGCATATTGATGCCGGCAAGACCACCACCACCGAAAGTATCCTTTTTTACACCGGAAAAACCCACAAAATAGGCGAAGTCCATACCGGCGATACGCAGATGGACTGGATGGAACAAGAGAGAGAGCGCGGCATTACCATTACCAGCGCAGCCACGACCTGTTTTTGGCAGGATCACAGGATCAACATCATTGATACACCCGGTCATGTTGACTTCACAGCCGAGGTTGAGAGGTCTCTGAGGGTCCTGGACGGGGCTGTAGTGGTCTTTGACGGCAAAATGGGAGTAGAACCTCAATCTGAGACGGTATGGAGGCAGGCAAACAAATATGGCGTTCCCCGAATTTGTTTTATAAATAAGATAAACCAAATGGGTGGAGATTTTTATAAAAGCTTGGAATCCATAAGGAAAAAACTTAGTCCCAAAGCCTATCCTATACATTTGCCCATCGGGTTCGAGAAAGAGCTTATTGGCAATGTGGACCTGGTGACTATGAAGGGTTACGTTTACAGCGATCTCAAACAGGACAAGTTCGATGAAATAGAGATACCGGAGGACATGAAGGAAAAGGCCTTGCAATATAGGCAGGAACTGATCGAAGCCGCCGTGGAATATGACGATGCTCTTATGGAAAAGTTTTTAAATGATCATGAACTAACCGAAGAAGAGATCAAGCATTGTGTCAGAAAAGCTACCCTTACAGGCGCGTTCTTCCCGGTGTTTGGCGGAGACGGCCGAGGCGCTCCGGCTATGTGGGTCTTGAATGCTGTAGTAGACTACCTGCCCTCACCTCCGGATGTGGAAAATGTGGTAGCCACGCGCCTTGATACCAAAGAATCATACGTGCTGGATGAGACTGAGGATGAGCCTTTTGCCGCCTTGGCCTTTAAGATCCAGACTGATCCTTACGTGGGCAGGCTAACCTACATCAGAGTCTATGCCGGTAAATTGGCTGCCGGTTCTTACGTTATGAATTCCACTAAGGGAAATAAGGAAAGAGTTGGCAGATTATTGCTTATGCACGCTAACCACAGGGAAGATATCAAAGAGATCAAAGCCGGGGAAATTGCCGCTGTCATAGGCTTAAGCGACACGACTACCGGTGACACTCTTTGCGATGAAAGTCATCAGGTACTGCTGGAGTCCATAACTTTTGCCGAACCGGTCATTGGTGTAGTCATCGAACCTAAGACCAAAGGCGACCGCGATAAGCTGGGCGAAGTGTTAAAGAAATTCATCGAGGAAGATCCTACCCTAAAGGTCAAATCAGACGCGGAGACCGGTGAAACATTATTGTACGGTATGGGTGAGCTGCACTTGGAGATCATTGTTGATCGCATGAGAAGAGAATTCAACGTTGAGGTCAATACGGGCAAACCTCAAGTGGCTTACCGGGAAACTATCAAAAAGAAGGTTAGCGCTGAAAATAAATACATTAGACAATCAGGTGGTAGAGGTCAGTATGGCCACGTGCTTATTACCATGGAACCTTTGGAGAGAGGTCAGGGTCTGGAATTCGAAGATAAGATCGTAGGCGGTGCTATTCCCAAAGAATATATTCCGGGTGTGGAAAAAGGTATCAAGGAAGCAGCCGAAAGTGGCGGTATCGCCGGATATCCGGTGACGGACATCAAGGTTACTCTGTACGATGGGTCTTTCCATGAGGTCGATTCGTCAGAGTTGGCTTTTAAGATGGCGGCCATAGGGGCTTTTAGGGATGCCCAGAGAAGAGGAGATACTTATCTTCTTGAACCTATCATGAGCCTGGAAGTTATCGCTCCGGAAGAATTTATGGGAGATATTATAGGCAATATTGCTTCCAAAAGAGGGAAAGTGGAAAATACTAAGATGGAGGGCACATCCGTCATTATTGATGCTAAAGTGCCTTTGGGCGAAATGTTCGGATATGCCACGGAATTAAGAGGATTAACTCAAGGCAGAGCAGGCTTTACCATGGAGCCAAGCCACTATGAAGAAGTACCATCCCAGATCACAGAAGAGATAGTTAAAGGAAAGTCTTGATTTTAATAGCTTTTTTTGGTTAACTACCTCTGCTAAAATTTGTAATTAATTATTTATTTAGTTTCGAAAGGAAAAAAATATGGCTGAATTTAAAAGAACAAAGCCGCACGTCAATATTGGTACTATCGGCCATGTTGATCACGGTAAAACTACTTTAACAGCGGCTATCACCAAAGTGCTTTCCGAGAAGGGCCTCTCCGACTACTGGAAATTCGAAGATATCGATAAGGCTCCAGAAGAGAGGGAAAGAGGGATCACAATTAATATTACTCACGTTGAGTATGAAACAGAAAATAGGCATTACGCCCACATTGACTGTCCGGGACATGCTGACTACATCAAGAACATGATCACCGGAGCCGCTCAAGTGGACGGGGCTATCTTAGTTGTTTCCGCGCCTGATGGTCCTATGCCTCAGACCAGAGAGCACATTCTACTGGCCAAGCAAGTAAATGTACCGGCTATTGTTGTCTTTATGAACAAAGTCGATATGGTTCAGGACCCTGAGATCTTGGACCTGGTGGAACTTGAGGTGAGGGAACTTCTCACCAAATACGGTTTCCCGGGCGACGAGATACCCATCATCAGAGGCTCAGCTTTGAAAGCTCTGGAGGGAGATCCCGAGAGCGTAAAAGCTATTGAGGAGCTCATGAAGGCTGTAGATGAATATATTCCTACACCAAAAAGAGACCTGGATAAACCATTTTTGATGCCGGTGGAAGATGTTTTTTCCATCAAAGGCAGAGGTACAGTGGCTACAGGCAGGATAGAAAGAGGTGTGGTCACGCTCAATGAAGAGGTAGAGATCGTAGGTATAAAGGACACCACCAAGACAGTGGTTACCGGTGTGGAAATGTTCAAGAAGCAGCTTAAAGAAGGCCAGGCCGGAGATAACGTGGGCATATTGCTCAGAGGTATCGACAGGGAAGATATAGAAAGAGGCCAAGTTTTGGCCAAGCCGGGAACGATCACTCCTCACAGTGATTTTGAAGCCCAGGTCTATGTTCTTTCCAAAGAAGAAGGCGGAAGGCACAAACAATTCTTCAGCGGTTACAGACCCCAGTTTTATTTGAGGACTACCGACGTTACGGGTGAGATCACCTTACCTGACGGAGTGGAGATGGTCATGCCGGGTGACAACGTCAAAATGACGGTCAAGCTCATTACCCCGGTTGCCATGGAAGAAGGTTTGAAATTTGCTATTAGAGAAGGTGGCCATACGGTTGGAGCTGGATC
>Ga0307425_1002209_pt1 | contig 11111 bp, 10 predicted proteins | sample SalMarWE160330MG_FD_202152 | JGI IMG/M metagenome (GOLD analysis project Ga0307425, IMG submission 202152) | Salt marsh sediment microbial communities from the Plum Island Ecosystem LTER, Massachusetts, United States - WE1603-30 | ecosystem: Environmental > Aquatic > Marine > Intertidal zone >... | reverse complement strand
CCTTGCATAATGTTCGATCAGGTCCCCTATCCCGATGCGACGGTCAACGCTGCGGTTCTCGATGTGGTCCTTTGTGCGGTCCTCATTGCTGTCCAGTTTGCGCAATCCCGCTCCGAGAGCGCCGAACAGGTGGGACAGGGGGTGAACCGTGATCCGGGCCGACAGCATATCCTCCAGGTACCTGACCACAACCTGGTTCATGGAAACCCCGCCTGTGAAAAGAATTTCCTCCCCGGTGGCAAAATCATGAAACAGCGTATCCGCCAGGTTCCTGGCGAGTCCCTTGCAGAGCCCATCACAGATCGCCTCGGGTGAATACCCTTCCTGCTGTGCATGGATCAGGTCGGTCTTGGCGAAAACCGAGCAACGGGAGGCTATTTCCGGCACTTTGCCCTGGTTCCTTTCAGCCATCCTGCAAAACTCCCCGATCGATGGAATATTCAGTCGGCCGGACTGCTGGTCCAGGAAACTTCCGGTTCCGGCCGCACAGGATGTGCTTGTCCGGGAGGATTCGTACCTGCCATCCGGTCCCCTTTTGATCAGGTAAAATTTCTCCGCCCCGACATGAAGGATGTACTGGTGGTTCATTCCCGGGAAATGGCTGGCCCGGATCAGTGCGGTCTGGATATCAAGGCTGTTAAATCCATTGATGTTCAGGTGGGTTGAAGAAGTCAATGCGATGGAGGGTCCGCCTTTCGCGCCGGTACCCGCGCCGGTTTCCGCACCGGTTTCCGTCCCGGTTTCCGTCCCGGGTTCCACATTTGTTCCCACTTCAAATTTGCCGGCCAGATTCTGAAGTCCCCTCCCGATCTGGCCCTCGTGAGATTCATAGAAAGTCCCCCTGATATGTCCCCCCCGGTCGAGAAGGACCGCCGAGATCGCCATGGACCCGATATCAATTCCCAGTATCATGTGATTTAATTCAGTGAGAGATAAAACAAGGTTCCCCGTAACCGGATCGATGGAGCCGAATGAAATTTAGCAAGAAAAACCCATCTTGAACAGCCGGGCACCGGCTTCCTCTATTAATTAGAATGATTCAAAATAATTAGGTAATTTTGTATCGGGGATCCGCATGGACATAAAAGATGAACAGAAGGAAATGAGAAACAAGCCGGAGGAAATGAAAGAAAAGCAGCGAGCAGGGAGGCTGCCCGAATGGTTCCGGATGGAACGACCCGAAGGGATACAATACAGCAGGTTAAAGAACCTTTCGATAAAAAACAACCTGCACACCATATGTAAAAGCGGCAATTGCCCGAACATCGGGGAATGCTGGAATGCCGGGACGGCAACCTTCATGATCCTGGGGGACATATGCACACGGGCCTGCAAGTTCTGTTCGGTCAAGACCGGAAATCCGCTGGCGGTGGACTGGGATGAGCCGGCAAGGCTGGCGGAATCGATCCGCATCATGGGCCTACGGCATTGTGTGCTTACGTCGGTGGACCGGGATGACCTGGAGGACGGGGGTGCGGGATTCTGGGCAGCAACGGTACGCAAGGTGAAGGAAGTGAATCCGGGGATCACCATGGAAACCCTGATCCCCGATTTCCGCGGCAATATGGACGATGTCCGGAAGGTCATTGATGCCGGGCCCGAAGTAATTTCACACAACCTGGAAACCGTTCGCAGGCTCACTCCCCGCATCCGGAGCCTTAACCGATACGACACGAGTCTTGAGGTGGTACGTTATATATCGTCGAAAAATGTCGTTTCAAAATCCGGTATCATGCTGGGACTGGGAGAGACCGAAGCGGAGGTCCTCGAAACCATGGAGGCCCTCCTGAAGGCCGGCTGCAGGGTTCTGACCATCGGACAGTACCTTCAACCCACCCTCCTGAACCTGCCGGTAAAGGAATACATAACCCCCGATAAATTCAGGGAATACAAGAAAACCGGCCTGGAAATGGGTTTCCGCTTCGTCGAGAGCAGTCCCCTTGTCCGCTCTTCCTACCATGCCGAACGCCACGTGAAGGAATGAACACTATCAAATAAATATTTTAATTATATTACGATCTGTAATTATTAATTTTTACTGTTACCATGAAAATTCGATTTTGGAGTATTCTGCCGGTGGCCATGATTATCCTGGCCGCCGCTTTTCTATCCTGGAGAGACATTCAGAAAGGATCGGAAATCCCTGAGGATGTTTTAACGATCCTCAGCACACATTGCTACACCTGCCATACCACCGGGGCAAGATCGGAAGATGCATTGAAGAAAGTGGATTTTAAGAAGTGGGATGAATATAACGATGTGAAGAAAATAGGGATTCTGAATGACATTAAGGAGGTTGCTGAAAAGGGGGAAATGCCCCCTGCAAAATACCTCAGCAGGAATCCCGATAAGGCTCTTTCCGCAGAAGACAGGGAGACCTTAATTGAATGGACGAAAAAAGCATCGGCAAAACTAATGGAATAATGCGCAGGACTTACCTTATCCTTGGCCTTATCCTGGCAGTCGTCCTGCTCATGCAGTTTATACGGCCGGAAAAGAATCTCGGGGAGATCGAGACCCAGGAGGATTTCCTGCAGGCTTCAGGGGTCCCGGATACCCTAGCCCGGATTTTTCTGAATTCCTGTTATGATTGTCATTCCAACAACACCCGGTATCCCTGGTACGGGAATATTGCCCCTGCATCATGGATCATGGGAAGGCACATCAGGGAGGGGAAGGCCCATCTTAATTTTTCGTCCTGGGGAATAATGGATAAAGCCCAGAAAATCTCCAGGCTTGACAAAATTTGCGAAGAATGTTCCGGGGGGGATATGCCGCTGAAAAGTTACCTGTTGATCCATCGATCCGCAGGACTCGGGCCGCACGAGATTGAAGCCATCTGCACCTGGTCGGAGCAGGAGGCCAGGGCGGTGATGTCAGCAGGAGAATGATTGACAGGTCCCGGTTCAGGCCAGGTTCAGTGCAAGGTTTAAGTGGGCCATGCCAAGCATGGGGCGGGCAAGTACCCCGTACGGGCAGGCATCCTGGCAGTACCCCGGACAATCCCGGCATACATCCGCCTTGCTGCCTTCGAGGGCCGTATATTTCTCCATAGCGTATTTTTCCTGGCCCTTGTTCTGGAAATAATAGTTATACCGCATAATGGTGCTGACCTGCACGTTATGGGGACATGCCGGTGCGCATTCACGACATCCGATGCGGCAGTTCAGGTAGCCAAACTTCCGGCGGTAAAAATCCAGCAGTGAGGCCTGTTCCCCTGTGAGCTGCCTTCCGGAATTGGAACCCCATTTTTCCACGTCGTTGATGCTCTTGAATGGCAGGCAGACCGTATGGGCATCCGGGTTGCCGATCACAAAACGAATAGCCGCCCCAAGCATTTCCTCGTCCCCATCCCCGTAACCGTATTTTCCGAACAGTTCCCGGGCAAGGTTATTTTCCTCCATCAGCCTGCTGTGCCAGTCCCTCATGGTATCATCCACCCGCTGGTTGCTTTCCTCCATCCTCTGTACGTATCCCTCGATGGCTCTGAAGGTGATCATGGGATTGGATTTCATGATGCTGGTCCCCACTTTCTTTTCGGCACATGCCCGCAGCACCCGCTCGGCTTTTTCCCGGTTGACGAAATTATAGGTCATCAGGAAAACGTCGAAACGGCCGTCATCCACAGCCGCAAGCAGGACCGCATCCAGGTCCTCCTCGGGGGGAAGGTACCAGGCCGAGCCGTGGCAGGAAACCCCGACATACCGGACCCTTCCCTCAGCCTTCAGCTGGTCCATTGCCCCGTGAAATGCTTCATCCTTGAGGATCCTTGTATTATCGGCCCCGTGCAGCATCACGCAATCGACGTAATCCGACTGCAACCTCTCCACTGCTTTCCTGACCCTCCCGACAACATCCTGCCGGCTTTTATAGGGACCTTCCTCAAAGATCTTTGTACTTATGAATATCTTTTTCCGGTCAAAATCCCTGATCACTTTTCCGATCATGGCTTCATTGTTCCCGTTCCCGTATTGTTCGGCGGTATCGATGTAATTCATCCCGGCGGTAAGGGCGGCCTTCAGCACGGCTTCACTGGGCGGGGCACCGATGCCGATATCGGATACCCGGAATCCTGTCCGGCCCAATGTCTTATAAGATTTTACCAGTTGTCCACCGGCATCCGGGTCGTCATTTCCGGCATTTCCCTGCTGGTCCTCGCCGGCATTGCCCGGCAGGTGCTTTCCGGCATTTCCCGGCAGGTGCTTTCCGGGCAGCAGGAGGGGAGCGGCCAGGGCGCCCAGCGAGGTGTTTTTAATGAACGCCCTGCGGTTGAATGATTTTTTCATGATCGGATGGCTTTATAATTTCAAGGAGGTAGTGTTTCCTGAGTGCCTCAGTCCTGGTATTATGGTTCAGAAATTTACCCGTGACCATTGTGGTGTGGTAATGGTCAAATGTTGCAAGCACCCGGTAATCAACCTGCATCAGGCTGAGGCTGTCAAGGTATTCCCGGCTGGTGAAAACGAGAAAATCTCCACCTTCAGGCTCCCCTGCCAGGTCTTTCAGTTTCCGCTCCCTTACTTCGGCATAAGCGTTAAAATGAAGGGTAAAGGAAAGTACGCCGAGGCTCCGGATGGGCTTGCCGGGGTAGTTTTCGTTGGCGAATTCAGCCGCGCGGCTGCCGGACTGGTAGTAAAGCAGGCGGGGGTAAAAGACCAGATTCAGGTAAAAATTAAGCAGTACGGAAGCCAGGCAGGAATAATAAAGCACCCTGGCTTTGCCTTTCAGCCTGAACTTCAGGAACAGGATAACCACGGATCCCGTCAGCAGGAATGCAACGATGGCCGCCGGGGAACGGCCCTCCGGCCGGAATTGGATCTGCAGCATGACTAAGGCTGAGAGGACCAGGAGGATGATCGCATACTGGGTCCACTTAAAGAAAGTCAGTTCTGCCCTGGATTTCATCCGGATAATGATGTCGGCTGTCAGGATCGCCAGCAATGGGAATATGATATTGGTATAATGGGGCAGCTGGAAGGAAGAGAGCGAAAATACCAGCAGGGCCAGGAGTGAGCCGGAGATGGTGTAAAATTCATCAGAGCGGTCCAGCACGGGGATATTCCGCCGGAACCTTTTGAATATGGCATAGAACATCATGATGCTCCAGGGAAGGAAAGCCCAGAGCAGGGTATGCAGGAAGAAAAAGGGATCGCCGGAACCTTTAATGGGACCGGTATTGAAGAACCTGCCGATCTGGCTGTCCCATAAAAAGAACCGGATCCCGGAGATACCGGTCTGTCCGAAGACGACTTTTTCGGGATGGCTGTCGAACTGGTGGTGAAGGGCGTATAACTCGGGACTTATAAACAGGATGATCAGTGACAGGCTGAGGATCCACCTCCAGCTTATCAGCGACTTCCAGTTCCTCTTAATGATAAGTTCACCGCCGACGGCTCCAATGATGGGTATCAGTGTGAAAGGTCCCTTGGTCATAACGGCCAATGCGGCAAAAAGGGAAGCCGGGACCAGGTTCCAGGTTCCCGAATTGCGGACGCTGGAGCCTGGAGTTCTGGAATCCCCCACCAGCCTGTGGTAATAATAGATACTGGCGATGATCAGTCCCGTCAGGTAAGGTTCTGCCCTCACGTCGTTGTTCGATATGACCAGGTGTTCGGCTGTGGCCAGGATCAGCATGGCCAGCAGGGCCGTTTCCCTGTCGTAAAGATCCCGCGCCAGTTTATAGGTGTATACGAGGGCCAGGAGGGTAAAAAGGATGGCCGGGAATTTATAGGCAAAGGTGTTGATGCCGAATATTTTATAACTGAGGGCAGTGATCCAGAACTGGAAATGGGGCTTATCGAGCCAGTCCACCCCGTCAAAGGTCAGGTCGAGAAAATCGTGGTGCTGGACCATCTCCTTGGCAATACTCGCGTAGAGGGCTGAGTCGGAGATGAAAACATCGTTCAGGAGTCCCGTTAAATGTACAAGGATTGCCAGAGCAAATACGGCAATGTAAATTAACCTGTCCTGTCTGGTGTTAAGGTCCATTATTTAAAGGCAATGGTAAGTCCCGCTATTCCACCGCTGAGCGGCCTGTGATCCACCTGGGTGAATCCCGCTTTCAGGAGCATGCTGCGAACCTCCGCCGGTGTGTAAAAATTTCTTGCCGAGGCAGCCAGGTAGCGGTATGCCCCCTTATGTCCCGACAGCATTCCCCCGAGGCCCGCCACCATGATTTTCAGATAAAAGCGGAACAGGCTCCTGACCACTTTATTTGAAGGCTGGCTGCTTTCAATGATAACAAATTTACCGCCTGTTTTTAAAACCCTGAAAATTTCGGCCAGGAAATTGTCGCGGTCCCGGTTTTTCCAGGTCAGGTTGCGGAATGCGAAACCGATGCCGATGGCATCCATGCTGCCGGAGTCAAAAGGCATATCCGCTGCATCCCCGTGGATGAAATTTATTTTCCCGGGGACTTTCCCTGCGGCCTTTTCCCTGGCGACTGCAAGCATGGGCTGGCTGTAGTCCAGGGCCAGCAGGCTTGTTCTGCCATTGGTATGGCGGGCCATTCGGAGGACCAGGTCCCCTGTACCCGTACAAAGATCCAGCACGCTGGCCGGATCGCCGGAAAGACATTCCCTCGCGGCCAGCTTTCGCCAGCGCTCATCCAGCCTGAGGGTGATAACCCGGTTTAAAAGATCGTACCTTCCGGGAACCTCGTTGAACATTTTTTGCAGCGGCCTCCCGCTTCGACTGACTTTGGGATTTCCGGGTTCCATATGCATTGATGGTGGGTCCAAAGATACTAATTTGGGGAGTTGGACTGAAATTTAAAGGTTTTTCCTAACTTGCATATACCAGTTTATCCGGCAGACCATGAAAAAATTACTCAAACGTATTTTATGGCTGATCATTATCGCGATTATCGTATTTGCATTCATTTATGCCTGGCCGAGGCTGCCGATCATCACTGCTTTTGCGGCAAAAGGAATGTGTTCCAGTGTTTTCGTTGCCGGTAAGGATCCGGAGCGGGTAATGGCAGAAGACCTGTCTTTTTTCCCGATCAGCCTGGCCAGGGCGAAAGTCAACTACAAGGAACAATCGGTAACCGCGACCGTATTCGGACTTGCCCGCCGCAAGGCGGTTTTTCGTGAGGGACTGGGATCCGTGATTGTTCTGGATGTGCCGGAAGATGAGCTCCGGGCTGCCTCCTTTAAAATTCCTGATCCGGGTTACAGCCAGGATACCATTCCATGGCCAAAGGGAGATGTCCTGCCCGGATCTCTTCCACAGGGCGTTAACTATATGAAGCTGGAGGCCATAATGGGAGAAGCGTTTGATCCACCGGATGCGAAACCGCTGAAAAAAACCCTGGGAGTTGCAATCGTTTATGACGGCCAGCTCATCGCAGAGAAATACCTTGAGGGCTATGATCAAAATACGAAGTTCCACGGGTGGTCCATGGCAAAAAGCCTTATTGGTTCGGTTGTCGGGATCCTGACAGGAGATGGCATCATGGATGTTAATGCAAAAGTAGATATCCCTGAATGGAAGAATGATGAGAGGGGTAATACAACCCTGGGGAACCTTCTTCAGATGAATAGCGGGCTGGATTGGGTCGAGAATTATTTCACCATTTCCGAGGCAACGGTCATGCTGATGCAGAGCAGCGATATGTATCAATATACTGTCGGCCGGCCTTCCGAATACGCTCCAGGTAGCCACTGGCGTTATTGTTCAGGGGATGCCAACCTGGTGTCAGGCCTGATCCGCAGGGCGGTCGGGAATGATGAACAATACCACCGGCTTCCCTATACCCGGTTGATGCATCGGATCGGTATGCTGAATACCCTGATTGAAACGGATGCAGCCGGCAATTTTGTGGCTTCCTCCTATTCGTATGGGACCGTACGGGATTGGGCCCGTCTTGGACTGCTCTACATGAACAACGGGGTGTTTGCTGGAGATACCATACTCCCCCCGGGCTGGACCGATTATGTTAGACAGGAAGCCCCGGATTCAAAAGGGGTTTATGGCGCCACTTTCTGGCTGAAGGAGCTGAATCCGCTGAATGACCTTAAGGATGCACCGGGGGACATCTTTTTTGCCGATGGATTCCTTGGACAGCGGGTCTACATTATTCCCTCGAAAAAACTTATCGTGGTAAGGATGGGCTACAGCCTGAAAAATTTCAACCTGAATGATTTTCTCAGTGATATCATCTCTGCACTGCCAGCATAATCCGGAATGTATAAAAAGCAGAAAATCCTCGGAATCGAGGCGGTCTATACCGCAAACGCCTTTAGCAACGAATCCGGATTTTACATAGGTGCCGGATCGGAAACACAGCCGGAGGTATACCTTTATAATATGTCTACCTGCGAAAAGAGCCCGATTACCAATTTACCCGGGGGGATGATGAGTTTTATTCCCATTCCCGGGAAACCGGACCTTTTCGTAAGCATCATGGAATTGTTTCCCCCGTTCATCGGGAAGGATGCGGGGATCTACCTCCATACCAGCATGGACCTGAACTGGGAATCAGGCAAAGCCCTGTCGCTGCCGTTCGCACACAGATGTGAAACCCTGAGCGTGGGGGGCAGGCATTACCTGGTCGTAGCGACGGTAAGTAAACATAAGAATGATCCGGGGGACTGGTCCCTGCCCGGTGAGCTGCACGTGATAGACCTTGAAATGTGCGAAATCCGGAAATGGAAATCGAAGGTCATTGACAGCAGCATTGTCCGCAATCACGGCATGTGCAAATCCAGGATCAATGGCAGGGAGGTGTTATACGTTTCGGGTGAGCAGGGAATATTCTACGTGGACAAAGCCGGAGATAATTGGAGCGTTAACCAGGTATTTTACGGGGAGGTGAGCGAGATGGCTTTCATTGACCTCGACGGGGATGGGAAGGATGAACTGGTGACCATAGAGCCCTTCCACGGGAATACCCTCAATGTTTACAAGCAGGACGGGGCGAACTGGGAAAAGCGGTTCAGCGAAAGTCTTTCGTTCGGGCATGGGCTGAGTGCGGGCATATTCAACTCGGAACCCACCATTGTGGCCGGTAACCGAAGCGGATCCCTTGCACTGGAAGCGTTCATTGTCACGGACCTGCTGAGGGGTAAGGCTGAGCGGAGGATCATCGAAGAATCCGCCGGTCCCACCCAGACCCAGGTATTCACATTCAATTCAAGGGATTACATTTTAAGCGCGAACCAGAAGAAGAACGAGGTGGCCCTGTACACTTGATGGACAGAAAACGGCAGACCGGTTTTTTCTTAAGATCTGCCGCATATCGTCATCCGGAAGTTGAATCTAAATGCAGCGGATCTATCTGGTCCCGAACAGGCGGTCGCCCGCATCTCCGAGTCCAGGTACAATGTACCCCCTGTCATTGAGTCCCACGTCCAGTGCAGCCAGTATGATGTCCACGTCCGGATGGTCCTTTTCGACCCGCTGAACACCTTCTGGTGCCCCCACAATGCAGACTAGTTTGATATTCCGGGCGCCATGCTTTTTCAGTTCCGTGATCGCGGCACTGGCCGATCCGCCTGTTGCAAGCATGGGATCAAGCAGCATTACCGTGGAGTCCGGCATGCTTTCGGGGAATTTGGCATAATAGGTGACAGGCTCCAGGGTCTCTTCATCGCGGTACAATCCCATATGACCCACCTTGGCGGTAGGAACCATCCGCCTTATCCCGTCAACCATCCCGAGTCCCGCACGAAGGATCGGCACCAGTACGATCTCATGGTTCACTTCATGGGTATCACAGGCCCCTACCGGGGTTTCGACCCTGGTCTCCTGCAGGGGGATGTCTTCCGTTATTTCGTAGGCCATCAATCCCGCGATCTCATTCATCAGATGCTGGAAATCCTTCGTACAGGTTTCCCTTCTTCTGAGCTGGGTGAGCTTATGGGTGATGAGCGGGTGTTTGAGGACTTTTAACATATGAAGCAATTTGAAAGAACAACTAAAGTTAACAACATCCTTTAAATGAAGAAAATCCTGTTCGTGATTAAACTATTCCCCTTATTCTGAGTCTAATTTAAGTTTGTGAATCCGTCCAATTTAAAGGAGTCCGATAAAGTTAATTTTCAGATATTCATATTTTAATCAAATCCAAGAAACATGAAAACAACTGTTAAAACGAAGCGCCGTCATGCATGGATGTTTGGCCTGATGACCGTTGCAGTTTTTTTGACTGCCGGTATGCTCCCTGCAAAATCCTTTGCTGCAAAACCTGACTTCACCGGCACCTGGAAACTAAACGAAGCCAAAAGCGAAATCGGGGAAGGCCGATTCCGTCCTTCTGCCACGCTTGAAGTCAAACAGGATAAAACCAACCTGACGGTGGTAAGGACCCGTACCGGAAGGGACGGACAGGAAAGGAAAATGGAATCAGTCTACAGCCTTGACGGAAAGGAAAAAACAACCTCGGGAGAACAGCGTACAACAACCTCAACGGCCAAGTGGTCGGAAGACGGGAATTCGCTTGTCATCAATTCAAAAAGCAGCTTCACCCGTGAAGGGCAGACCTTTGAGGTTAAAAATACCGAGACCTGGACGCTCGGGGACAAGGGCGCAACGCTTACGGTCAAGTCCCACAACAGCAGTTCACGCGGAGAATTCAACTCCACGGCAGTATACGACAAGGGTAAATAAACCAGCGGGCGGCTTGCATAATAAGGCGGTCCGGATCAGGAAAACCGAAACGTTTGGCCGGATCGCAGGATCTTGTTCGGAAAGTACGCACAATTTAATTTTTTTATAACTTGAGGGGGATTATTATACAGTACCTAAAACCCCTGAACATGAAAAATCCAATTCTTTTTCTTCTTGCTATCTGTGTCGCTTCAGTTCTTTCCTGCACTTCTGAGAAACCCTCTGATACCACGCCACTGACGGGTGTCTGGGAGCTGGTTTCGGGCGAGTGGAAAATGCAGGATACCACCTTTGTCCTTCCCGGTCCGGGTATGGAATTGAAATCCATGAAATACTACTCCAGGGATCATTTCTTTTGCATCGGAATGGGAGCGCCGAATATGGGTAGTTATGCATTCTCCGGAGTGTATAAGATCGATGGAGACAAGTATACCGAGTCTGTTACTTACAGTTCGGGCAATAATGTCGGGGATGAGTACCTTTTAAGCTTCCAGGTCAAG
>Ga0307425_1002208_pt1 | contig 11112 bp, 7 predicted proteins | sample SalMarWE160330MG_FD_202152 | JGI IMG/M metagenome (GOLD analysis project Ga0307425, IMG submission 202152) | Salt marsh sediment microbial communities from the Plum Island Ecosystem LTER, Massachusetts, United States - WE1603-30 | ecosystem: Environmental > Aquatic > Marine > Intertidal zone >... | reverse complement strand
CTAGAACATAATTATCCGAATCCTTTTAATCCGTCTACAACAATAGAATATTCAATTCCGGAAAGTGGAAATGTCAGTCTTAAAATATTCAACACTTTGGGAGAAGAGGTAGCTGATTTGGTGAATGACTATCAGCAACCCGGTATTTATAGAGTGAATTTTATTGTTGGAAATTTAAGTTCGGGAATTTATTATTACAGATTAAACTCGGGCAGCTATTCGAGTGTTCGGAAAATGATAATTTTAAAATAGAGCGGAATTTATATTTATCGGATTACAGTTCTGGATAAAGGGAGAATTCTGTTTACTAAATCAAGCGAAATGATATTGTTGAAATAATTAAATTCTTGGATTAGTAATTATATCGGCTAATGTTTGAAAGCAAATTATTTATGAATTATATAGATTGCTTTCGGCAATAAGGATTCAGAATTGAACTGTTAAATGGTAAAGTTGATATTATTTTGACACAGGATTGAACATATCGAAATTAGAATACTTAGAAGGAAAATATCTCATTAAAATCGGAGAAAGAATTAATGAAAATATTCACTCAATTTATTTGTCTACTAATATTCTTTTATATAATTGATGCTCAAGCTCAACTGCCCGGATGGACACAAATATTCTCAGGAACATCTGCTGATCTTTTTTCAATTCACTTAACCAAAGACAGTGTAGCGTACGCGTCAGGAAGCGGGGGAACAATATTAAAATCAACGGATGGTGGACTCACCTGGAGCACATTGAATTCAAATGTTGTCTCAAACCTGTTTGATGTTTTCGCCTTAGATCAACTGAATGTGATAGCTGTTGGAGCTGCAAGCACAATCATCAGAACAACAGATGGCGGAAACAATTGGAATTTAGTTGCAAGCGGATTAACGCAAAACGAAAGTTTATATGCAATTTCTTTTTCAGGTACCTATGGAATATGTGGCGGAGAATTACTAACAATATTATATTCAACTAATAGTGGTGAGTCATGGCATATTTCGCAGACAGGATTCCCAAACGCTTTTTATGGCACTTCGATGCTGAGTCCGCAAATTGGTTTTGTTGCCGGCGAACAATTAGTTGTTCCAAGAAATCAGCCTTTGTTTGGAAAAACGACTGATTCAGGAATGAACTGGGAATTTACAGCTTTCTTTTTAAATAATAATGATGGAACTGCTCATGGTATAGACTTCACAGATGAGCAGACCGGTTACATTTGCTCAGCAGTTTGGAATGGTCAGGGTGCAATTTCAAAAACTACTAATGGTGGAGCAAATTGGACAACAACACTCTTTGACCATTTTTTATGGAGTATAGATTTTCCCATTAGCGGTGCAAGTCAAATTGGGTATTCAGTCGGAGACCAGGGAATAATTTTTAAAACCAGTGATGCCGGTTTAACGTGGCAGCCTCAACAGAGCGGCACATCACAAAGATTAAATAAAATATATTTTATTGATTTGGATTTCGGGTTTGCTGTTGGTGAAAATGGTTTAATATTGAGAACTACAAGCGGCGGCGAACCTGTAGAGGGAATATATGATGAAGAAGTAAATTCATTTAAACTTTCACAAAATTATCCCAATCCTTTTAATCCAAGTACAACTATTCAATATTCAATTCCGGAAAGTGGAAATGTTAAACTGGAAGTTTACAATTCCCTCGGCGAAGAGGTGTCTGTTTTAGTTGACGAATATAAGGAAGCAGGAAACTACAAGATTAATTTTAATGCGGGTGAACTTTTCAGTGGGATTTACTTTTACAATTTAACAACAAATAATTATTCATCAGTAAAAAAAATGATTTTTTTGAAATAGAAATGAAAGTTAAAGAATAAATTATTTTTAAAAATCTAATTTTATTATTGACATTATTATTACGACTTGTCTATAGCAATCATCATTAATATTTACTATTAATTCGTAATATCTTTATTTTGCATAAAATCTTCTGACCTCTTATTTTGAAGGAAGCTTAAATGCAGAACAATTTATACTACCACTCTAAAACTATTAATTATTTATTTGTTCTATGTCTTCTAATTGTAGTTCCACTTGTAAAAATATTCGCTCAACCCGGAATTAAAGAAAATTATCAATACCTGTCACCTTTGCCAAATGCGGTTTTAGTTCAACCAGAGACAGACATTATTATTAGGCAAGGTAATGATATTGATCCATCAACGCTCAGTGATAAGTTTATTGAAATTAATGGAAGTAAAAGTGGATTTCATCGGGGTAGATTAATTTTATCTGATGATAGAAAGACAGTGATTTTCAAGCCTGATACCCCATTTTCCTTAGGAGAAAATGTAAAGGTTTTTATAAAAAAAGGAATTAAGGAACAAGATGGGAATTTTTTAATCCCGATAAATTATCAATTCAGGATTATTGAAAAAAAAATAAATGTGAAGAGAAATTACTCTCCTTTTGGTTTGTATCCTAAATTAATAAATAAGACAAAAAGAAGCGAAACGAATGAGAGGAGTGATATAGATATCAATAAAAACATAAATTTAAATAAAACAAAAACAGATTCACTTCCTCCTGATTTTCCATATATAAATTTAACGGTCAATACTAACCCATCTCCCGGTGAATTCTTTATTGCACCATTTCAATTTACAGCCAGCACACAATTCGGCTATCTAATGATTTTGGAAAATGATGGTTTACCTGTTTATTATAAGAGGTTTGATTATGTGCAATTAGACTTCAAACTTCAAAAAAATGGGAACCTAACCTATTTCTCCGGTTCTTCCGGTAAATATTATGAAATGAATAATTTTTATTCTATAGTTGATAGCTTTACATGCGGTAATGGTTATCAGCCAGATATGCATGAATTAATTATTTTATCTACTGGACATGCATTAACCATTGCGGATGACTATCAATATGTTAGAATGGATACCATTGTTGCAGGAGGTGATTCCAATGCAGTAGTTGAAGGGAATATTATACAGGAACTGGACCAAGATAAAAATGTTGTATTTCAGTGGAGAAGCTGGGATCATTACCAGATAACTGATGCAACGCCTGATATCGATTTAACCGCTGCCTTAATAGATTACGTGCATTGTAATGCTATCGAAGAAGATAATGATGGCAATTTATTGATTTCCTGCCGGCATATGGATGAAGTCACAAAGATTGACAGACAAACAGGAGATATAATCTGGCGGCTTGGAGGTGTGTATTGTAAAAATAATCAATTTACTTTTTTCAATGATTCAACTGGATTTTCTCATCAACATGATATAAGAAGGATACAGAATGGAAATATAACACTGTTCGATAACGGAAACCTTCATAATCCCGAATATTCAAGAGCATGTGAATACCAGTTAGATGAAGTGAATAAAACAGCAACTCTGGTTTGGCGATATCAAAACGACCCGATAACATACAATACTGCAATGGGCAGTGTTCAAAGATTACCCGAAGAGAATACATTGATTGGGTGGGGTTTTAACGATGGACCTCCTGGTGTGTCTGAAATACATCCGGATAATTCGAAGGCTTGGGCTATTTCACTTCCCGAAAATGTATATACTTACCGTGCATTTAAATACTTTTGGAGAACAAATTATTTAGTAACAGATCCTGATTCAATATCTTTTCTTAATGTTCAGGTAGGTAATAGTGATACCGCTAATTTTATTGTAACAAATAATTCTGATTCAACACTGTTAATAAATGATGTATACAGCTCGGATTCATCTTTTTCGCTTTTACAAACTCCTCCGTTTCAAATTCCATCTCATTCAAATATAAATTTGACAGTAAAATTTGAACCTGCGATAGAAGGTGAAGTAGAAGGCTGGTTACATTTAGCATCAAATAGATATACTGAATTGATTGCCCAAACAATTTTTATCAGAGGTACGACTGATTCGGTGTTTACTTATGTAGATAATCAAAATAGCATAAAAGAATTTAAACTCTCTCAGAATTACCCCAATCCATTCAATCCTTCAACTAACATCAAATACCAAATCCCCACTGCGGGAATGGTTTCGTTAAAAGTATATGACATCCTTGGAAGAGAAGTTGCGACTTTGGTTAATGAAGAAAAACCTGCCGGGAGCTATGAAGTTGAATTTTCAGCAACCGCTTTATCAAGCGGGATTTATTTTTATAATCTCCAAGCTGGTTCTTTCGTTGAAACCAAAAAGATGATCCTCTTGCGTTAAAATGAAGAATACAGAAAGTTAAGGAAATAACAAGCAAAATTTATTATCCGGTAAAATAAACCCAGATAATGCCAACCAGAATTATGAGAAGGACAGTTAATATGAAGTCCCTCCTTCGCCAGCTTTTGTCTTTAATATCAATTTCTTTTGTGGTTGTATGAATTGTAAGTCCTTCAACTTTCTGTACTGACGGCTGTGAAGTAATATAACTCACAACAACTAAGACTAAGGTACAGACAAGAAATAATAAAAAGGCAAAGTGAAGGAAATTGAGATCGGCATACTGATAAAAGAACCCGGTTAATGAATCCTTCATTAATTCAAGAATCAATCTTGCAATTCCCAAAACAAATCCGGTTAGTAATGCTGCAATTGCTCCTTGTGAGTTAACTCTTTTAGAGAGAACTCCGAGCAAAAATATTGCTGCAATGGGAGGAGAAATATAGGCCTGGACACTTTGCAGGTATTGATAAATCTGGCCGGAAATTAATTTCATCATCGGAATCCAAAGCAAACCGGAAATTACAAGAACTACTGTTGCAATTCTTCCAACCATTACTAATCTTTTCTCAGTTGCATTGGGCTGAAACTTTTTATAAATATCCCATGTAATTAAAGTTGAGCAGGAGTTAAACACAGATGAAAGCGAACTCATTAAAGCTGCAAGCAGTCCTGCAACTACAATTCCTTTAAGTCCAACCGGAAGCAAAGTTCCAACCAAAGTTGGTAAAGCATGATCTGGAGAATCTAATTTTATTGCACCGGTTTGTGTGAGTGCGTAAGCAATCACACCGGGAATAACAAAGATGAAAAGAGGCAGTAGCTTAAGGTATCCAGCGAAGATTGTTCCTCTTCTCGAATGATTTATATCTTTACCTGATAAAACTCTTTGAACGATAAACTGATCCGTACACCAATACCATACTCCAAGTATTGGTGCCCCGAAAAGAATTCCGGTCCATGGAAAATTTGGATCGCTCATTGGCTTCCAGAGACTAAAGAAACCAGAACCAGCATAATTGTAAAGATTATCTATTCCACCAAGTTTTATTAAACCAACTACGGTAACCGTAAGTGCCCCACCGATAAGAATAAACATTTGAACCATATCTGTGTACAGCACAGCACGAAGTCCGCCAAGCACAGTATAAATTCCGGTGATGATAACAACAATTAATGCGCCTGTCCAGAATTCAATTCCCATCAAAGATTCAAAAACAATTCCACCTGCAGCAATGGTTACAGAAATTTTTGTGAGTACATATCCGACAATTGAAATGACTGCAAGATACCAGCGTGCACCGGAAGAATATCTTCTCTCTAAAAATTCCGGCATCGTAAAAACACCGCTCTTCAAATAGAATGGAACAAAAAGCCAGCCAAGAATAAGAAGAATTAATGAGGCAAGAATTTCAAATTGACCAACTGCAACTCCGCTTGCAGCACCGGTTCCAGCTAAACCAACCAGATGTTCGCTGCCAATATTCGAAGCAAAAAGTGATGCGCCGATTATAAACCAGCCGACATTTCTTCCGGCAAGGAAGTAATCGGAGGAATCTTTGCTCTTTCTTTTCTTGCTGAATGAAGACCAGAAAGCAACAAGAAAAACTACTATGAAGTACGCTGCTATTAAAATCCAATCTAAATATTCAAGCATAACTTATCCTACAATCGTTAATTGTATTCTTCAGATTCCCGACGCACTTCGTTTGCGGGAATGACTTGAACCATGCAAGTAGTCATTCCGGCCCTGCCTGTCCGGCAGGCAGGTTGTCCGGAATCTGGGCTGAACAAAATATCAGATTCCTGATTTGCTTCACTCACGGGAATGACAGTTAAATTAGTTATCATCGCTTGCTGGGATAAAAGTAATTGCTGTTCCACCACCTGGTGCAAGTTTAAGTTTCAGCGTATCAGAACTAATTACATTTTTATTCTCAATTTTATATGCTGTTGGATTTTTATCCCAGTGAGAATCTTCAGCATCTTCATATAAAGTTGTTGTATAGCTTTTCCCCGCATCAAGAAAGTTTAATGAAACTTCTATTGTTCTTTCATTTTCATCTGTGATACTTCCGAGGAACCATTTGTCTGTATTTCGTTCCTTTCTTGCGATTGTGATGAAATCTCCAATCTCTCCATTAATAACAATTGATGTATCCCAATCAACACCAACATCTCTAATAAACTGAAACGTAGGATTACCCTCATAATTTTCTGGAAGATCTGCTGCCATTTGCAACGGGCTGTAAATTACGACATAAAGTGCAAGCTGTTGTGCAATTGTTGTGTTAACCTGGTTTTCTTTTTTGTATTTATCAAACTTAATATCAAATATTCCGGGAGTATAATCTATTGGTCCAGCAAGCATTCTGGTGAAAGGAATAATGGTCAAATGTTCAGGTGGATTTCCACCATCGGGAGACCAGGCATTAAATTCCTGTCCTCGCAATCCTTCGGCACTCATCAGGTTCGGATAAGTTCTTCGTAGACCTGTTGGTTTTATCGGTTCGTGCACATCAAGCATCAAATGATACTCGGCTGCTTTCTCCATTACTTTTCTGTAATGGTTAACCATCCATTGTCCATGATGAAATTCACCTTTCGGAATTATTTTTCCCACATAACCTGTTTTGACAGCGTGAATTCCTAGGCTTTTATATAGAGTGAATGCTGTGTCAATTTGTTTTTCATAAGTCTTAATAGCTGCCGATGTTTCGTTGTGCATAATGATAGATACATTTTTTTCTTTCGCATAACGGACAACTTCTTTTAAATCATAATCCGGGTATGGAGTCACATAATCAAAAATACCTTCCCGGTCTGCTGTGCCAATCCAGTTCTCCCAACCGGTATTCCAGCCTTCAATCAGCAAAGCACCAATTCCATTCTTCGAAGCAAATTCAATATATCGCTTCGCGTTTTCAGTAGTTGCGCCGTGTCTTCCACTTTTCATATCCCAGGTACTTTTACCAAGATGCATTTCCCACCAGATGCCCATATACTTTGTAGGCTTTATCCAAGATACATCTTTGAGAACATTTGGTTCATTTAAATTTAATATGGTTCTTGAACTAACCAGGTCCGTAGCTTTGTCGCTGATTAATATTAATCTCCACGGCGTTACAAAAGGTGTTTTAGTTTTTACTTTTATTCCGGAATCATTTCCAACAAGCTCGCTTTGAAATAGTAAATTTTCTTTATCAACTTTCAAAGTCATATCAGGATAGTTAGTAAGGTTTGCTTCAAGAATACTGATGTAAATTCCGTCATCAGTTTTCATTGTAACTGGTAAATTTATGGCATTCTCCGGAATATAAGTTTGCGCTAGTGCTTCATTACCTCTTTTTGATAAGGCATCTATTTCAGTAAAACGAGTTGTGTTAAATAGGTGCTCATAAATATCCCAATCACCCGGAGTCCACCAGCAGGTGTGGTTACCCGTTAGTTTGAACTGACTGTTCTCATCAAGAATGACAACATCATTTAAATTTTCTTGCTCGGGAAATTCAAACCTGAATCCGACACCATCGTTAAAAACTCTGAAAACAACAAGGCAAGTTCTTCCCTCTTTGCTTTTTTCTTTTAATTCAACTTTAAGTTCATTATAATTATTTCTGATGAATCTCTGTTCCCCCCATACAGTTTGCCAGGTTTCATCAAATGTGGAAGTCGTGGTATTAACAATTTCTAAATTTGCACCGAAAGATTTTTGACCCTGAAAGTCAAAACTGAAATACGATGTATCTATGACTCTTTTATTTGAAAAATTAACAATGTATCCGGCTTTACCAATGTCATTTATAAAAAAATTCACTTCGATTTTTTTATCGGGAGATAATACCTTTAACCGGTTATTATTTGTACCGCAGGAAAATGATATTAACAGGAATATTACTACAACAATAATTTGTCTTGTCATGTTAAAAACGAATAAATGATTTGTAAATATAATATATCTGATTTTCAGTAATTATTTATATTGATTTTGTATAAAATTCATATCGATAATTATTACCACTCTGATTAGTAAATACTTAAGCCGGGCAAAAAATAATTGATTTTTTTTACTTGTTTGAAATAATCAAATAATTTAGTTTTGCTGGTTCTATTTTAAAAACAATAACCACCACACTAATTATTAAATAAAACTCAGGTGAAGAAAGTCTCTTCCCAGTTTATTTTTAGTAAAACCAAAACAAGGAGAATGAAAAATGTTTTCAACTAAAACAAGTATTCTTTTAATTGTGCTTTTAGTATCAAGCATTAATATTTTTTCGCAAGATGCCGAAGAAAAAAAGCTCGGATGGTTCTTTGAAGGAAAGTTAGCCGGTCTGTGGGCTGGAGGCAACTCAGAATCATTTACTCTTGGATTAGGAGCAACCCTAAAGCATATCTGGACAAATTCTGAATTAAGATTTGATGCGGGCGGGCTTCAGACTGAATCAAGCACAACATCCCGTACTGCAGTTGGAACAACTGAAGATTTTCAAATAAATGAAAATAAAAAAACAGAGAAGACCGCAGAAATTATATTTGTCCGAGGCAGGTATGATTACAACTTCACTGAAAATTTTTATGCTCTGGGCGGAATAGATTGGTTGAGAAACAGATTTGCGGGAATCGATAGTCGTACCCTGATAGCTGCAGGTGTTGGTAATAAATGGGCAGACAACGATAATGTGCGCTTCAAAACTGATTATAGTTTTACTTATTCTTTTCAGAAAGACGTTGTAGAAAATCCAATCACTAAAACTAACTTCCCCGGCGTGCGTTTCGCGTACGATTTTTGGTATAGCCTTACAGCTTCAACAGAGTTCGAAAGCATTTTTATTGCTGACTGGAACCTTGATAACACCAAGGATGCAAGAATAGACTTTACTAACTCTTTACCAATAAAAATAAGCGAAGTGTTCACATTAAAACCTTCACTTCAGTTACTCTGGAGAAATGAACCGTCTCTCACTCAAATTGATTTATCAGAAAATTTGAATGGGCCAATAATTGGAACTGTATTAACACCTCTTAAAAAGCTTGATTCCCTTTTCTCTTTAACGCTTGTAGTTAATCTATAATAAAAAACATTTTTAGTAAAACTAACCCACGGCATTAGTCGTGGGTTTTTTATTTAAGCATCTAAAAGCTTAAACCTGATTCTGAGAACTCCTTCATTAAAACTTGTCGAAATAATTTTAAAAATTCCTATCTCATTTGTCTTCGTTACATGCAACCCACTGCAAGGACAAGCATCATAATCACCTATTTTAATTATTCTGATTTTCTCTCCAGCATCATCGGGTAATTTTGACAAATTAAATAACTTATCCGCTTCCCCTTTTGAATAAAAATGTTCTGTAACTGACAAATCTTTGTTTATTACTTCATTTACCCGGTTTTCTATTTCTACAATTTCTAATTGAGTAAGATCCCGGCTAAAATGATAATCGCATTTCGATTTTTTCTTTTCTATATGATTGCTGAATGATCTACCACAATCAAACATCCTTACCATTGTTTGGTTTAGTATATGCTCAGCCGAATGCATTTGCGGATGATATTGTTTATTCGATTTTATTTCCATCAATTAATAAGATACTATCATTTTATTGAAAGTAACCAGAATAGTGTTCCATTTAGCAAAATAATTTTTTATACTGGCAACTTAAATTGAATTTAAAATACACAAAATGCCTGGAACAAAGATATGAAAAACAAAAGACCGCATATTTATTATTTCTTCACTGGGGTAGTCTCAGCATCTGCAATATTATTTGTATTTATTATACTTTATTTCATCAATAACACAGCTACGGCATCTAATCTAACGGGTGAAGATTTCCCGCAGGGATATAAAATAGTTTCTCCGGAAATACCCGATTACCTTGAGTTTGGCGGAGAAAGAATTCCTACAGAAAATTTTGAGGTTTACGAAAGGATGGATAGGGAATTTCTTGCCAACACATACTGGCATTCAGCTACAATTCTAGCAATAAAAAGAGCTAATCGCTGGTTTCCTGTCATAGAACCAATCTTGAAAAAAAATAACATCCCGGATGATTTTAAATATTTATCTATAGCAGAAAGTAATCTTGAAAATGTAGTTTCTCCGGCAGGTGCTACTGGCTTCTGGCAATTTATGAAGGCTGCAGGTGAAAAATATGGATTGGAAATTGATGATCTGGTTGATGAAAGATACAATGTTGAAAAATCGACCGAAGCCGCTTGCAAATACTTAAACGATTCATACGATATGTTTGGGAGCTGGATTTCTGCAGCAGCTTCTTATAACATGGGACAGGAAAACACAACTCTGCAACGAGAAAGACAAAAAGCAACTAACTATTTTAATCTTGTACTGAACTCAGAAACTTCGAGATTTGTTGCAAGGATAGTATCGCTTAAATACATACTTCAAAACCCTGAAAAGTACGGTTTTGATATTAAAGGAGAAGATTTATACAAGCCTCTTTCATATTATGAAACAACTCTTGACAGTTCCGTTACTAACTTTCCTGACTATGCAAAGAGTTACGGTATTAATTATTTTATTTTGAAGATGTACAATCCTTGGCTTCGCGATAATTACCTGAAAAATAAAAGTAGAAAAGTCTACACAATTAAATTACCAAAGGAAGGAAGTATTGAAATTATTAAAGAATAGTGGAGAATGACAGAACATGAAAATGAAGACTTATGAATTTTGGTTATTTCTGTTGGAAGTAAAAACCAACTTTAGTTAGATAGCACATCGATTGTACCATTAGCTGTTCCCGGGTGTAGCAATAGCACTAACGATGAAGAATCTCCATAAAAATTTACAATCCAATCAGCAGCATTGCTCACGCTAGTAGTATCTATTGACTTACTTGGTATTAAAAACATATCAGTTTTTGCATTTGGATTCGCAGTTCTAAAAGTTG
>Ga0307425_1002207_pt1 | contig 11113 bp, 11 predicted proteins | sample SalMarWE160330MG_FD_202152 | JGI IMG/M metagenome (GOLD analysis project Ga0307425, IMG submission 202152) | Salt marsh sediment microbial communities from the Plum Island Ecosystem LTER, Massachusetts, United States - WE1603-30 | ecosystem: Environmental > Aquatic > Marine > Intertidal zone >... | reverse complement strand
TGCAGCGAGGAAATCAGGGAATCTCCCAGGCGCACCGTGAAAAGAGGGTACTCCCGGGTCAGAAATCCTTGATCTGTACCGAAAGAGACCTCCCGGGCCACGGACAAGCCCCTACTCCAATTAAGCGTTAGGTGAATATCAGAAGGAGTCTGTGCTTCTGCAGTGAAAAATGAGGTGAAGCAGAAGAGAACTATCGGGGATATTATTTTTTTCATGGAAATTCCTCCGTTACCGGGACGCGAAAGGAAGGGGATGTCTATCTTCAGACTGAATCAGGGCCGGAGTCTGGCATATCCGGGTCAGTGCATCCATTTCGTGCAATGTACTCGATTGGATCGATTAAAGCAAGAGCAGAGTGGAACGAACGTAACCATTCTGTAAACTTGTGAAAAAGGAGTTGCATAAAAGGCATTTTTTAATAAATTTAAGGTTCACTATATACTTGCCGGGGTGAGAGAGTGAACAATACCGAAGATATTCGTTTTGTCCCCCTGCCCGCGCTTCCGGGCCGGGTATACGCAGACATGGTAAGAGGAGCCCTGGAAGATCAGGGCATTCCATGCTACATCCGCAGCGACGGCATCATGGATACGCTCGGTGTCGCCGGAACCGGTCCGGTGAACAAGGGTTTCAGGGTGTTCGTCCCGGAAGATGCGCTTGATACATGCCGGCAAATCCAGGAAGGAATGATGGATCATATCTAGAAGAAAGGATCCCGTCATCTTTCCAGACGAGCAGAAGAGAATATGAGGGGCACCATGGCAGCAGACAGGATTCAATCGCCCAAGGGCGTCAAAGACGTACTCCCCGCAGAACAGCCCTATTGGGCTCGTACCGAGGCAACAATTCGTGAACTGACACGATTATACGGGTACGAACGTCTCGATCTGCCCATCTTCGAAGAGACCAGACTGTTTCAGCGGGGCGTGGGTCAGGGGACGGATATTGTGGAGAAGGAGATGTACACCTTCATGGACAAGGGTGATAAATCCATGACCCTGCGGCCCGAATTCACCGCCGGGGTGATGCGGGCCTATCTGCAGCACAGCATGTCTCAGCTGCCCCAGCCCGTGAAAGTATGGTCCATGGGTCCGGTTTTCCGCTATGAACGCCCGCAGGCCGGACGCTTCCGCCAGCATACCCAATTTAACGTGGAAGCGCTGGGAGAAAGCGATCCGGCTCTCGATTTCGAGATCATGTCCATCGCTTACCATCTCTATGAAACGCTGGGATTCAAGGATCTCAATTTTCAGATAAACAGTATTGGCTGTTCCGAGTGCCGGCCCGCTTACCTGAAGCGGCTGATACAGTATTATCGGTACAAAGAAGATATCATATGCCGGGATTGCCGCAGCCGTCTCGAGACGAATCCCCTGCGGCTTCTTGACTGCAAGCAGGAAGAGTGCCAGCAGATAATCAAAGATGCACCTTCCATCGCCGAGTCCCTCTGTCCGGACTGCCGCGACCATTTTGAAACGCTGCTCCGCTATCTTAATCTGATGGGTCGGCCCTATACCCTCAACTATCGTTTGGTGCGGGGGCTGGATTACTATACTCGTACCGTGTTCGAAGTCTGGGCCCAGGGAATCGGATCCCAGAACGCGGTATGCGGCGGGGGCCGTTATGACGGCCTGTCGGAAGCCCTGGGCGGTCCCCCCACGCCGGGAGTGGGATTTGCTTCCGGGCTGGAGCGCATTGTCATGACACTGCAGGCTCAGCAGGAGGAGCGTCTGCAGGCGACGGTTCTGCCGGTCTTCTTTGTGCTTCAGGACGAATCGGCACGGGAAACGGTGGTGACCCTGGTCAATCAGCTGCGGGGGGACGGAATCCCCTGCGGTATGGCCTTTGGGGATCGCAGCCTTAAGGCGCAGCTGCGGGAAGCCAATAAAAGAGAGGCGCTCTTCAGCGTGATAATGGGGGCGGATGAGATCAACCGGCGGGAAGCCGCTGTCAAGGAGATGAAAGAAGGCGGATCTCAGGAGAATGTAGCCTGGGATAATCTGACCCACTATATCAAGGAGAGACTGACGTGACCAGAAATACCGGTGCCGTGTGGCCCAGCGGGCGTGAGGCTTTTATCATAGTCGCCGGCACCATGATGCTCTTTCTGCTGCTGGAAGGGGTAATCGGCCTGAGCCGCAGTGCCTTTACCCTCCTGATCCTCGAAGCAGCAGTAATCGTCCCGGCTCTCGCTTTCCTCCTGATCCGCGGCTTTTCTCCGGTGCGTATCTTCCGGCTGAAATCGGTGGGTCTGGCTCCGCTTATACCGGCTCTGATGGTGGGTCTGGGAAGCAAGGCCGTCTTTGACGAGATTGACAGGCTGGTGCAGGCCGTTTTTCCCATGGACCCCCGGATTCTGGACGCTCTGCAGGGGATGCTGCACGCTCATTCCCTGCCGGAACTGATGATCCTTCTGGTAGCGAGTGTGCCGGTAGCAGGATTGACCGAAGAGATGCTTTTCCGCGGATTGGTGCAGGGTGCCATGGAACAAAAAGAAGATGTAACCAAGGCGGTAGTGATCACCGCTTTTATGTTCGCGGTCATGCATTTTAACCCCTGGTGGTTTCTGGAAGTGTTCATCCTCGGAATCTTTATGGGGATACTCACCTGGCGGTGCGGCAGTATCTATCCGGCCGCGCTGGCTCACGGGCTTTATAACGGTCTGGGGATCGTCATGACCAATACGGGAACACGGCATCTGCGCTGGTACAGCAGCGGGGGACATGTATCCTCCCTTTGGATTCTGGCCGGGCTGGCTCTGATAGTCGGCGGATTCATCTGGTATTTTCGTGTAACTGGATATAGGAAAACCGAGGAAATCACATGAACATCGTTGTCTGCATCAAGCAGGTCCCTGACACCACGGATGTCAGGATCGATCCCAAGACCAACACCCTCATCAGGGAAGGCGTGGCCAGTATTCTCAATCCATTCGACGCCTATGCCCTGGAAGAGGCCGTGCAGATCAAAGAGCGGCTGGGAGGAACGGTGACGGCTCTTTCCATGGGGCCGCCCCAGGCCGAGGCCGTTCTGCGGGAGGCCATATCCTTGGGAGCGGATCAGGGGATTCTGATCAGTGACAAGGAATTCGCCGGAGCGGATACCCTGGCAACTTCCTACACACTCTCACGGGCCATCGCCAAAGTGGGAGAGGTTGATCTCATTCTGACAGGGAAGCAGGCCATCGACGGTGATACGGCTCAGGTTGGTCCCGGCATCGCAGTACATCTCGATCTGCCCCAGATAATCTTCGTCCGCAAGATTCGTGAGATCGATGCCGGCAAGGTGGTGGCCGAGCGCATGACCGAAGAAGGATACGAAGTGGTGGAATCCAGCCTGCCGCTGCTCCTCAGCGTGGTCAAGGATATTAATGTTCCCCGTCTGCCTTCACTGCGGGGCAAGATGCTGGCTAAAAAGGTGGAAATCCCGGTCTGGACCGCGGCAGATCTGGAGACAGATCCAGACCGCATAGGTCTGAAGGGATCCCCCACCTGGGTTGACAAGATTTTCACCCCGCCGGCAAAATCCGGAGGAGATATATTCACTGGTGAACCCCAGGAAGTGGTGGAGGCCTTCTACAAGAAGGCGGAAGAAAACCAGCTGTTCTCATAGGGAATGAAAGGGAGAATTACGTGTCAGCGATCAAGGTAATCAATGAAACCTGTACGGGATGCGGCCTCTGCCAAAAGGTCTGTCCGTACGATGCTATCACTCTGAAAGATAAACTTGCGGTTATCGATCTGCATAAATGTACCCTCTGCGGCGCCTGCGTGGAGAAATGTCCCGTTGATGCCATCGAAATAACGGTCCAGCGCCGGGTGCAGGATGGATTGGAAGAGTATGAGGGCGTCTGGATTTTCGCCGAACAGCGGAGCGGAGAAATCCAGCCGGTAGTGTACGAGCTTCTGGGAGCCGGTCAGCGGCTGGCCAAAGCCCGCAGTACCCGGCTTTCAGCGGTGCTCATCGGGTCGGGAGTGGAAAAACTTTGTGATGTACTTTTCCAGCGGGGCGCGGATGTTGTCTATCTGGCAGATCACTCCGGACTGGATAACTATCATGACGAATCCTATTCGCGTATTCTGACAAGGCTCGTCGAACAGTACAAGCCGGAAGTAGTGCTCTGCGGTGCTACCTCCCTGGGACGATCCCTGATCCCCAGGACGGCTACGGAGCTGAAAACCGGTCTGACCGCGGACTGCACCGGTTTGGAAATTGATCCGGAAAGCGGCCATTTGCTGCAGACCCGCCCCGCGTTTGGCGGCAACATAATGGCTACCATACGCTGTGAAAATTTCCGGCCTCAGATGGCTACAGTGCGCCACAAGGTGATGGTGGAGGCGGAACCGGTACCCGGCCGCCAGGGCGAGATTGTCAGGTTTGAGGTAAAAGAAGAGGATCTTCAGACACGGGCTACGGTAATCGAGGTCGTTCGTGCCCTGGAGGAGACGGTCAATATCACCGAAGCGGATGTAATCGTTTCCGGAGGCCGCGGTCTGAAGACGCCGGAAAACTTTCAGCTCCTCGTTGACCTGGCCAAGGTGCTGGAGGGCGCTGTAGGCGCCTCACGGGCCGCGGTGGATGCCGGGTGGATCGATTACGCCCATCAGGTGGGGCAGACCGGTAAGACCGTCAAGCCCAAGGTATACATTGCAGTGGGGATCTCCGGAGCCATACAGCATTTGGTGGGGATGTCTTCTTCAGACACGATTATCGCCATAAACCGGGATCCGGATGCGCCTATCTTCAAAGTGGCCGACTACGGTCTGGTGGGTGACTTATTCGAGATCGTACCTTTGCTGATCGAAAAATTTAAAAGAAAGTGATACCTGCCCTTAATCCCCACTCTGAACGCCGACGAACATAATAAAAAATTAAGAACGGGCCCTGGGAACCGATCCCAGTGGGCCCGTTTGTGCAGCACCAGGGAATAACCAAGTCGGACAGCAATGCTGTTGATCTCCGGTTCCGGAATGTCCTGGCAGCTCTGTGAAAGGGCAGTAGAAGTAACCGCGTACCGGGAGTGAGAGCGTTCATCCAACGGACAGTTTTTAGCTTGCTGAGTTCCGTCGAAGAGAATATTCTCCAGATATTTCACAATCCTCCCCTCAATTCCTATGAATTCCAAAGAGTAATACAGGAACCATTATTTGTTGTGCGTCTTTTTTGCAATGCCACCCATCAACCGAACATTTGACACTGCTTCCAATGATCCGGTGTCGGCAGGTCATTTCATCCATATTTCGCAGACAGGCTTAGGAGCCATATTAACAATGGTCTTAGCCACCTTCACCTGCTCCGGAAATTCCCACCCAGGAAACCGGTAAAAATTGCCGGTTTGGTCAGTTAAAATTAGAAAAAATAACTAACTAACCTACGGTAAATAAATAGCTTAGAGAAATTGCTATGTCCCGGTACATGTTTTGCCTTACCTGTAATAGAATGTCAAGGAAGGTAAGGGAATCGCACGAGACCTGTTTTGGGGAAATTGAAAGAACATGCTGTTATCGCAATCCTGCTTGCGGTTTTGATACCGACAGCGGCCTCGTTGGGTCAGACGATCACGGAACGACTGTCTGTCCCCGAGTTTACCTTGAAGCGGAAGGGTGCCGGCGTTTATGCAATCCACCTCGACGGATTCGGAGCGATCAGCGATCCGGGCGCGCCCCGGCTCCCCTCAAAAATTATCTATATTTCTCTGCCGCCCGGGGCCAAGGTAATGGATGTCTCCTTCAGCTGGGACCCGGAACAGATCGTTCAGCACGATATCGATATTGAACCTGCTCCCGCTCTGCTGATTTCGGGATTGTCGGATGATCAGCCGAAGATGTTCGACGCTTTCAGAGAGGAACAGCGGAAACTCATTTCGGCCGGTAGATTCTATCCTGAAACGCCGCTCGTCAACCACGGGATCACCTATTCAGGAGTGCGGCCCCTGGTTAAGATTCAATTTACTCCCTTCTCCTGGAATCCCGCGACAAGAGAACTACGGCTCACAGAGAATGCATCGATAACCGTATCATACACTTCCGGGAATAACAATCTCCCCGTATCGCCCGCTGCATCGGCCGGCAGTGCGGCCGGCGGTCTGTATAAAGACGGAACGGCAGAGGATCTGTCCGCCGCCCCGGCTGATGGTTCCGGATCAGGAAAATTGCTGGTGCTCTCCTCGCGCGATATGGAGACAGCGTTACAGCCCCTCCTCTTGTGGAAACAATGGAACCAGGTTCAGAGTGAGTTCATCGCCGTGGAAGATATATGCAGTTCCACGACCGGAGCCGACAAGGCGGAACAAGTATATAACTATCTGAAAGAGCGCTATTTCAACGGCGTTTTCTTTGATAATCTTCTCCTGGTCGGGGCCAGTGATATCGTCCCCATCAGGAAACTCTATCCGAATCCGAATAATCACGGGTACAGCGGCGAGCTCCCGACCGATATGTATTATACTGATCTGACCTGTAACTGGGACGCCGATGGAGACGGGTATTTCGGTGAATTTGGAGAAGACCAGATAAACTGGATGCCGGAAATAAACGTCGGCCGTATTCCTTGGAGTGATACCACGGTTGTGGCCCAGATCATCGAGAAGATCATACATTTTGAACGGGATAACTCCGGCTGGAAAAACAACGGCCTGCTTGTCGGCGCCATGAGCAGTTTCGAACATGAGAACAATTACAGTTACTATTATCGTGATACGGACGGAGCGGCGCTGATGGAGCTGATGAAAAACAGTATATTCAGCGGCATGCAGACCACCACACTCTATGAAAAGGGCGGAGTCTCCCCCTCAGTATATGAGTGTGATATCCCGCTGACAGCGGCTAATCTGCAATCCGCCTGGCAGAGCCGGGATCCAGCCTGTCTTACTTGGTGGGCTCACGGCAATACACAATCGGCGTTCCGCAAGTACTGGAGAAGCGACAACGGCAACAATATCCCGGACAACACCGAACTGATACTCGAGAAGTTTCTCTCGGACAACGACTATCAGGGAGATGCCAGGCATCAGCCGATTATTTTTGCCAATGCCTGCGACAACGGCTGGCCGGAAAAAATAAGCCTCGCCCGCAGTCTCATCCGGAATGGCAGTAGCGGTATCGTTGCGTCTTCGCGCCTGAGTTATGCCACAATCGGCTGGGATGAGATCAGCGACGGCGGCAATGCCTCCTTGACCTATTATTTTTGGCAGGAGTTCATCACGGATGCCCTCAGATCCGGATCAGCGCTCACCCAGGCGCGGCTGATCTACCTTTCTAACCATAATACCACTTTTTATGATCTTCAGAATGTATATACCTATAATTACTGAGGAAGATAGATCGGCACTACATTCAGACGATAGTAAAGATCATCTCTGAATTTTTTGGTCTTCACGGCTTCTTCCGGGTCCTTGTTAGTTGCTGAAATCACCCGGATATCGACATCGATAAATGTTTTGCCGCCGATACGGCGGAAGCGCCGTTCCTGAAGCACCCGCAGCAGCTTGGCCTGCATGTGATAATCCATCTCGGTAATCTCATCCAGGAAAAGGGTGCCCCCGTCCGCGAGTTCGAAAACGCCCGGTTTCGCCCGGTAAGCTCCGGTGAATGAACCCTTTTCAAATCCGAAGAGCTCACTCTCAAGCAGTGTGGCCGGGAATCCGACGCAATCCACCGGGATGAATGGTTTATCTTTTCTGGCACTGAAGGAGTGGATATTTCTGGCGATCAGTTCCTTGCCGGTGCCGCTTTCTCCAAAGATGAGCACATTTGTTCTGGATTGACCCAGTTTGAGAACGTTCTTGGCGATCTGCCGCATGATACTGCTCTCATAGACCACATTGTTCAGCTTTGTTTGGGACTCAACTTTGGATTGAAGATGTGAAATCTCTTTACGCATGGCCCGGTGTTTGAGGGCTTTCTCAATGGCGATCTTGAGAATCTCGGAGGTAATCGGTTTTTGGAGGAAATCAAAGGCGCCGGCTTTCATCGCCTTAACGGCCAGGTCTATGTTCCCCATGCCGGTAAAAATGACCACGGGAATATCGGCATCCCGTTCATTTGCCGCTTTTAGAATGTCAAATCCATCGCTATCGGGCAGATACAGATCGGTGAAGACAGCCGCTATCGTGTCATTTTGTATCTGTTCGATAGCATCTTTACCGTTGCTGACCGGGACACACTGAATCCCCATCTGAGAGACAACTACAGAGCAATTTTCAAGAATGACGGCATTGTCTTCAGCAATCAGAATTTTATTCATAGGTACTATCCGACGAGGACTGGCGCACCTTACTTGAAATCTGTATTACAGGAATGAGGAAAAATATTTACAGATATTGAAAGTTAAAAAAATTCGTTAATTAGTCAAGAAAAATTTTTGTACGCTCGTTATCTCCAGGTTCCTGCAAGATAAATTTTGCCTACCATGGTACCGTTGATTTAATTCCCAGAATGTGGAAATATTAACTGAATTTTTGAAAAAATGATAAATAAATAAAACGGCAGAGGACACGCTGTCCCCTGCCAAACTGTAACTTTCCTTCCCTATGTGAAATAAGAGCAGCTTAATTGTACGCCTTTTTGACAGCCGGATCTTCATCCATGAGGTCGCCGGCGATTTCCTTCATATTATATTTTTTCCAAAAAGGCAGAGCCTCATGATTTTTAAGATATTTTTCCGGAATGGGATGGGTTCCCAAAACACACGGCACATTATAGCGATATTCAATAAACTGCTTGAAATCGCGAATGCGGGGGCAGGGAGGATAGCCTACAATGAGCCCGGTGGCCAGATGAATCGCCTCGGCTCCGTTTTTTATCATTTCTTCCGGGACATATTCGATGTTGCCGCCGGGACAGCCGCCGCAGTAGGAATATCCCACAATTTCAAGCGGATTCTCTTTAGGATAGCGGGCAAACGCTCCGACTCTTTCCCTAGCGGCTCTAAAGCATTTGCCGCCGCCGCAGGATTGATAACGAGCACAGATAATGATACCGATTTTGGCCATTTGGCTGCTCCTTATGGACCGATTCTTTTATGAGTATTTCATGTCCGTCAGGAGCCGCCGCAGATATCATCAATAAAGAAAAAGGAGGGAGACTTTACGACGAAATTTCTCTGCGGCGGCGGGCCTGACAGACACAGAATTAATGAGTGTGATCATGTGAGCAGGGAGATGTTCCCCGCAAACTGCCGGACAGGTAAGCAGCCAACGCTTGTTCAACCTGACCGCTGGCTCCGGTTACCGCTTCAATGCCGTACTGGTCGAAGAGGCCGACTGCGCGCTGTCCCATGCCTCCAGCGATGATTACGTCCGCTTTTTGAGATTTAATGAAGGCCGGGACCTGGCCGGGTTGGTGAGCCTGGTAATATGGATTTGCGACCGCTTCTACACTGCCGGTTTTATTCCCCTGGATTTCTACCATGATATAATACGGGCACCTGCCGAAATGAGCCGCAACCCGGGAATTCATCCCGTCGCTGTCTTCCGCGGCAACCGCTATTTTTCTGGCGCCCGCTGAGCTGTTATCCTCGTCTCTATTTTGCAGACCGGAATGAGAATCAACGGAAGGTTCGGAAAACTTCTGCAGAATCCCCTCCTTGAATCGTGCCACTACCTCTTTGACGCTTATTCCGGAGATATTGTATATATCAATATTCCCCGCCCGTAGCGTCTGAAAGGCCTTGGGCCCCACATTACCAGTGATGACGGCTCCAACCTTCCGGTCGATCAAGGTCTGGGCCGCCTGAATGCCGGCTCCGCTGCCAGCAGCCTGCCCGCTATTTTCAAGAGAATCCATTTTATCTGATTCTGTCTCGTAGAAAACAAAATAGTTGCATCTTCCAAATCGTGAATCCACCTGGGATTCCATATCCTTGCCCTGAGAGGTAATGGCAATCAGCATACTCGTCTCCTTTTCTTAATCACGCATCATCTGGGTGCCGCATTGCGGGCAGGTAATTGTCATGCAGGGAGTCCCTGCTTTATGCGGTACCCTGGTGCCACAGTTTGGGCAGAGGCAGCTGCCGCCCGGGCCCGCCCCAGAGCGGTAATTGCCGCCTGAGCCCTGTCCTTTCCCCTGCCCGCTATTTTGTTTGGATGGCATGATAATTCTCCGTTTATTATTTTCATGACATTGTTGGGGTGCACCCCGGCCGTTAAAGGCCGGGGCTTTCTCTCACTTTTTGTCACCGCCTTTTTTCAGCTCTGCCAGACGGGCATTGATGCTTTCCATCGTTTCGCTGGCATAGCGCGCCTCCTCCTCCAGCATGCGGATTTCATCTTCTCTGCTGGGAGTGTAGGCAGGAGCCTGATAGGGCTGATGCCACCCGGTTTCGGCCCATCGCCATCCCATCCCCATACCCATTCCACGGCCAAAGCCGCGTCCGAACCCCAGGCCCCTTCTTCCGTAGGGATTCATGAATCCCGGGGTGTTGTTTCCCGCGCAGAAACCGGCTGCGCGACCGGTCATGGGACCCATACCAGCTGGTCCGGTTCTGTCTCCTCTAGGCATTATTACCTCCTTTGATTATGTATATGGATCAAACAAGACAGTTTCATTATAAATGTTGTTAAATCAGCTCTGTCCATGACGCCACCTTTTCCTGCCCCGGCCGCCCCGGCATGGTCCCATTCCAGGATGGAATTTTACCGTGCCGCCGCTGATCCGGATGGCTTTGCCGTTAACCAGGGCATCGGCTATTTTGCTGTGAGCCCGGGCGATGATGCGGCTGAAGGTGGGCCGGGAGATATTCATCCGTTCCGCCGCTTCTTCCTGTTTGAGATTCTCGAAATCCGCCAGGCGTACGGCCTCCAGTTCGTCGTGAGCCAAATCGACCTGTTCCAGCTCACGCAGAGGCACTCCTATGGGTTTGAAGAAGTCAAATTCAATCTCGTTGCCGATCCAGCGGCATTTTTCAGGCCTGGGCATCTAGATCTCCACCTGGAACAGGATTTTATGTAATTGTTCTTTCACATCCCGGATCCTCTCCGACGCTTCGCCCGGAAGCTCACCAAAGGGCACACCTTGTATCATGGCCCGGGTCACTGTTTCGTCATAGGGGATCCTTCCCAGAAAATGGGCCCCGTTTTTTAGGGACTCCTCGGTTATCGCTCCGCTGATCGATT
>Ga0307425_1002206_pt1 | contig 11114 bp, 9 predicted proteins | sample SalMarWE160330MG_FD_202152 | JGI IMG/M metagenome (GOLD analysis project Ga0307425, IMG submission 202152) | Salt marsh sediment microbial communities from the Plum Island Ecosystem LTER, Massachusetts, United States - WE1603-30 | ecosystem: Environmental > Aquatic > Marine > Intertidal zone >... | reverse complement strand
ACTTTTACTAATTATCTGTCCATATTGCTACTTTTTCTCACCGGTGTTTGCCAGTAAGCCTTTTTCAAAGGAAGCTTCGTTGAATTCCATCCTCGGACTACGTTTGGGACAAGTCTTGATGAACTCTTCTGCTCAAGTAATGACAATCTTATTTTCTCCTTATTCGGGCTTTTGCATATGTCGATTTCTTCTTTGTTTGTAATTCCGAACCGTCTTGCGGATTAGCTCAGATTACTTTCACTTGCTTGGTATGTGTCTTATCATAGTACAAATTAACCAAATTTAATAGAGTCAGAATTGCTGCCGCTTAAGCTGTTGATAGAAATCCTGCATTAGTATGCATCAAACGCAGGACTTCATTTCGGCTTTTTAGGTCCTTCATGAAGACGCCTCGGAGCGCCGATGTCACCATAGTAGAGCCGGGCTTCCTGATGCCTCGAATGGTCATGCAGCTATGTGACGCCTCCAGCACGACTGTGACACCCATCGGCTTTAAGTTGCTCATTATGAAATCGGCGATCTGGCACGTCAGTCTCTCCTGATTCTGGAGCTGGTGGGAAAAGCAATCCACAACTCGGGCTAATTTGCTGACACCGAGCACCATCCCGGTCGGCACATACGCAACATGGGCCGAGCCGATAAATGGCATTAAATGATGCTCACAGATACTATTAAAAGGTATGTCGCGTAGTAGGACGATTTCATCATAATTATCAGTAAAAACACTACTAAGATGATCTTTCGGGTCTTCGTGCATCCCCCTTAAAAGTTCGGCGTACATTCTACCAACCCGTTCGGGCGTTTTTTTTAGACCCTCACGATTGGAATCTTCACCAATCGCTATGAGTATTTCGTTCACTGCCTTTTCAATTCTTTCGGTATCTACCTTTTTAATTTTCTTGCTCATTGTTGGAATAGCTTCTTTAATTTTGAATTTCCCATATATAACATTGTATATCCTTGCTAATCTACGCCGCTAAGCCTAATTTCCACTACAATATCAAACCTGTCTCACAAATTCAAGATTTTCAATTTTGTTTTGAAGACATTTCAGCTATAATGATCTCAAAAGAACAAATTTGACCATAAACAGGTAACGCAACAGTCCAACAACATCCTGGCCAATGAAGTTCATGGCTATATCGGTAGCAAGGCTCTCTCCGGTTCTTTATACACTTGCGGAACTGTTTTTCCCTGACCAATAACCGAGTCTGGTATTGATGGGAAATCTGATTGAAAAATTCCAAGTTCTGTCTGAGATACCGGCAGGCATCATGAATAATCATTGGAAAAAGTAACGAAAAATGCTATAATATCCGTTGATTTCTATTCAGATTGAAAGATGAAGCCATGAAGATCGATATATTACTTATTCTCGCTATAATGGTGGGCAATTTTGGTGTTGCTGTAACTACGGCCACTGAGCAGACAAACAAAAGTCTTCCTGATCGCTTAATGTCACAGCGCTCTAAGACTGTGGGAGTGAACCAGGACCCGAACTCAGAGGACCCCGCCACAACTGATTCAGGAGTAACCTGGGGGCTGCACGAGCCACTTAAGAACTGTGTTTCGTGTCACGGTGATAAGTCGGAACAAAATCCCCCGGACAAGTTGAATCTTATCGCTCCAGTACCGAAATTGTGTTATGTCTGTCACAAAGATTACGTTACGTTGGGTGGATGGGTGCACGGTCCCGTGGCTGCTGGTGAATGCTTGTTGTGCCATAGTCCGCACAAAACGAACAACGAATCACTGCTGAACAAGCCGATACCTGAGCTGTGTTATAATTGTCATGGACCTAAGGCGCTCCAGCTTGTCGCTAATCACTCGGATGAGTCATACGCGCACTGTAATGTTTGCCATGCCGGCCATATAAGCGAGAGCAGGATGCTCCTTAAAAATCATTTTCTCAAGGCTGATGAAGGGCTGGTTTACATCAGCAAAGATCCTTCCACTCTGCCACGACCCATGTTTGTTGACCGCCGGAACTCTCTGATCGGACTTCAAGGAGTCGAAGTTGTATCTGTAGTTGATGGGTCGGAATTGTTCAAGCGTTATGGAGTGACAGAGGATTTGGTAAGGACAGAAGTCGAGCGGCAGTTACAGCGAAATGGTATTAAAATACTAAATCATACAAAACAAACCACAAGACAATCGTTGCTCCAGGTGTATCTTCGCCTGATGGAGGTGCCCTCTTTTCGCCACCTTGAGCAGGTCAATGCACTGTCAGGAAGCTTCAATATATTCCTGCAGCAGACGGTGGAACTGTTGCCAACAATACCGGGTGATGTAAAGAGGAGATACTGTACGGCCACAACATGGGATACGGGCGCTATTTTGATTTGGGGAACATCACAGATTGAAGAAGGACTCAAGGAGGCTGTCGAAATGCTTGTAGGCCGGTTCAGTAAAGACTATCTGGCTGCGAATCCTAAGGCACAGATTTCGGTGTCTGTCGGTGGTGAATGATCTGTTACTCCTTCTGACCAGACAAAGGATTAGAATTGCGATCGGCGTGGGGATTACGATTTTCTTTGTGATAGTAGAGAAAACGCCACAGAGTTTCAGCCCCATGGCAATCGACGCAGAGCTCCTGGTTTGTGGTAGGTCTAAGAAACATGGTGCGTTTTCGAGATGCCCCATGGGTCAACAGAGTCATGTGAGGCTCGTGACAGGTCAGACAGGAGATGACACCGGTGCGCGACGGTTTTCCTTGCCTATCGAAGGTTGGTCTATATTCCTGCTTGCCTGGATGCATTCGGTTTACCAGGGCTACATCCGGGTGGTCGGTGTATTTCGGAATGTGTGTTGACGCACACTTACCCTGGCTGTGGCAACAGGTGCAGAACGTGCTGGGTAAGTCCCCTTCGGATATTGAGCTTTGCGCCCAAACTCCGGCGTAGCCGGAAGTGCCGTGTACCAGGTGGCAGACACCGCAGGGGCCGGATTCAGAGGGGATCTCGTTGCTTAAGTTGTATGCCTCTGGCGCCGACGTCCTCAGATCGTGAGGTGTTCCGATGAGTCCGCCGGCTTCCGAGTGACAGGCGAGACAGATACCTGAATTCTGCCTCGGCGCCGCCAGCAGCTTCGGGCCGTGTCCCTTTTGGTGGATGTCGTGACAAGTTACGCATAAAATCCGCATGTTGGGATCCACAACCATATTCTCCGGCAGATTCCGGAAGTCGTTGGTGAGAGTAACACCCATGTGCGCCGTTTCCATTGTTTTACCAGGCCCTCCGGTCCAATGGCAGGTTTCGCAGGACTGCGCAGGCGCTGCCTCATTTTTAATAATGGCTGCCCAAATGCCGTCTTTGTTTTTCGGCCCATGGGGTGGGTGACAATCAACGCATGAGCTTTTTGAGACGAAGCCGAGTTCTTTTGCCCAGTCGGCAGTTCCGGGATCGTGAACGGAATTCTGTATCCCAAGCTTGTCCTCGTGGCAGGTGCCACAGAGATTGCTGATGGGAGCGACAAGCAGCTTCGTATCCTGCTGTTTCTGATGGATGTCATGGCAGGTAGTACACGTGATCCGTCCGTCGGAAGTCATCAGCATGTTTTCCGGCGGATTTATGATTTTGGTGCCGATGCTTTTTCCCATGTGTGCCGTTTCCATCGCCTGGCCGGGCGCCCCTTCTCGGTGACACGTTTCGCAGGACTGCGATATGTCACCTTTATTTTTGACATATGCCCATATACCACCTTCCTCGTTGGGATCATGGATCAGATGACAGTCGATGCAGGAACCTTTGGAAAAGTAGCCGAGTTTCTGTGCCCACTCGTTTGTTTGCGGATCGTGGACAGAATCCTGAACACCTATTTTGTCCCGGTGGCATGAGCCACAGAGGTCAGCGATCCGGCCGGCGTCAGTTGCGGGCGTTCGCGCCCAAAGGTAAGGACCTTTAGCACTGTGGGTTATGTGGCATACTCGGCATGGGCCGATGGAAGGGTGCAAAGCCAGAATGCTGCGTGCAGCGGAGCCGAATCTTGCCGGATCGTGCGGCCGACCAGGCAGGTCAGTGAGTTTATCATGGCAGAGAACACATAGATTCGAGCCTTCGTAACGTAAGAATGAACGAGGCGCCTGAACTTCGGAGCCGGCCTGGTCGGGAGAGACCGTTATTCGAGGATGATGCTGTTTTTGCAGATCGTTTGAGTCCGTCGCCGTCTCGACCGTTTCAACGCCGGCTTCGGCCGAGAGCGGACTATGAGGATCGTGGCAGGTCATGCAGCCGATACTGTTTGTATCCTCATCCAAAGGCAGGACAATGGGCATGTCGTCCGGCACAGGTGTTCCAACGGTGTGAGAGTCAACGTAGGGCCGATTGACCGACCCGGGTCCTCCCGACTGGTGACATTCCATACATCCGGAACTATGCGGCCGGTTCGTCTCCGGCACATCGCGCGCCCAGCCGTGGATGCGGTGACAGGCACCGCAGGGACCTGACTGCGAAGCCGTCTGTCCGGCGGCGTTTACGGTCTCCGGAGAGCTGAAGCGAAGATCGTGAGGCGAGTCGAGGACCGCTTTTTCCTTCTTGTGGCAGTCGAGGCATAAGGAACTGTCTTCGTTTTTTCGAATCAGTAGCGGCTTGGCGCCCGACGCGTCGTGAAGGCGGTGACAAGAGAGACAGGAAAGCTCTCCATTGGAACCGAAAACAGCTCTTTCATCAAGTAAAGTTTCCGGCGGCTCAAAACCGGGATACACCCGGCCGATATGGTGCACCGGAGCACCCGCCGGAGGATTGGTCTCAGGACTTTTTTCGGTATGACATGCAATGCAAAGCTTTGACGGCGGTAAAACCAGCATCCAGGCATTTCTTGCACCGTGCGGTTCGTGGCAGGTCTGACAAATGACGGTATGACCATCGGCTGAAGTCTTGCCGCCGGCATCGAGGATTTCCTGTGGTATAGAATAATCAACCTGACCCAGAGGGTGCTGGAAATCGTTTTTCTGGGCGTGCTCAGGGTGGCAGGCAAGACAGAACGAGGAATCAATATTGGGCCGGCGCAGAAAAATAACAGTCTTCAAATCGGAGCTATCGGGCACTGCATGCGCCGTATGACACGTCGCACACGTCATTTGGCCCTTGTCGTCCAGAGGGAACGTCTCTGTCGGAATCTTTACCGACGCAGAAGGTACCGAATCGGTCGTGTGGTGGCGGGTCGACCAGACTTTAAAGCGTGAATCGGTAACGGAACCGTCGTGACAGGACAGGCACATATCACCGCTGCCGGCCCGGCGTTCGAAAACGTTCTGCATGCGGTCTTTTTGAAGCTTGGTCCTGTCAAAAGCCTGCACCCATCTAATATGACAGATCGCGCACTCTTTACTTGAGTTGGGCATGACCTGACGGCCGGAATCGGATAAACCTGACGACGGTGCTAGAAATAAAAGCAATATACAGAGGGACGCGGATTTTGTGAGCAGCTCCATTCTCTCCATTGCACCTCACTCCAAGTCCACTCGACTGACCTGATTTGCTTTAAGCTCCACAATATAAAGACGCTTGCGTTTCTTGTCGATCGTGATTCCCGTCGGAGTAATGAACTTCATGGGTGCGCCTGCGGCGTCGGCAAGTACGCCAAGAAAATCGCCCCGCGTACTAAAGATCTGAACATTGCCTAAATAACTATCGGTAACGAATACCTTATCCTCAAAGACCGCTATACCCTTGGGGCGGAATAGCTGCCCTGCTTTTACTCCCCAGCCCCCGATGAAGTTGACGAATTTGCCTTCGTGATTGATGACCTGAACGCGCGTATTAATCGGTTCTACGATAAAAAGATAACCCTGGGACGAGATGTCCATTAGAAACGGAAAGCGGAACTGCCGCTCGCCCTGGCCGGGACTGCCCCAGATCGACTCAAACTGGCGGCTGGCGAGGTTGTATACAAGCACATGATGGTTGTCGTTGTCCGCTATGTAGAGCCGCTCGCGGTTCGGATCAGCAACAACATCCGTAGGGTCCGGCAGTGTACCGGATAGTACGTTAGGTAAGGAGACTGTGTCTAATAGCTTGCCATTTGACTCGAATACCTGAAAACGGTGATTCCCTGAGTCGGCAACATAAACCTTGCCGTCTGGTGCGGTTGCGATTCCGAGTGGAAATAAAAGCTGACCTGGTTCGCTGCCGTGACTACCGAACTGAAACCGGAACTGCCCCTCGGCATCGTAGACTACGATGCGATGATTGACTCCGTCCAGGACGTAAAGATTGCCTTCGGACCCGACGGCAGCGTCACTGGGCATGTTCAGCGGGTCCGGCTCCGGAGCGGTGAGAACGGTTTTATTCGCCGTCTTGATAATCCGGACGTTTTCTGTTTTGTCGGTTTCCCGTTGGGCGGAAAAAACTGAACACGTCGCTCCGATAGCCAATATCAATCCTAACGCACATAGAAAGTGCCTTAGTTCAAAAGGTCTCATCACTCCACCCGCCGGGATACCTGCACCGGCTTTTGAAGAGTGCGGCTTTAATGTCACGGCGTCTCCTCTGGAATACTCTGCCCTTCCTCCTGTTGCTGTGGTTTGAGTAAATTCGGCATATAAAACGTCTCGTAACGCTTGACCAGGTCGACCACCTCGGCGCTGACGAGAAATGCCGACCGCTCCTCGGAATATCCGAGTGCCGTGAAGGGTAAAAACTCGTTTTCCGTATTGTGGCAATCGCTGCACTTGACCGGTTTTTCGATGCACTTCCTGTGAATGAATTTATTGCCGATCACCTTTTGACTATCGTTCACATTATTCATGCGTTTACGGAACTCAGCGGCGAACTGTTCCTCTTCTTTGAGGTTTATAGGCTGAGGATTTTCGCTGTGGTTTGTAAGCGGGACGATTTTTGCACCATATTCCCCCCAGACGCCCTCTACAATGTCGGGATTTGAGCATAGCCGGCCCGTGGTAATGTCCACCCAGCCGAAATGATCGGGCGCTACTGACTCACTCTCTCGCACGTGACAGACCTGGCATGAAATAAAAAGGTTGTGCATATTCAGGAAGGCACGTTCCTGCAGGCTTCTGGAATGAGGAATAGGCCCATGACAATCGATGCAGAAGTTCGACTTATCGGATTGATACCAACGGCCGATATGGTGGAAATGGCCTGGAAGTTTCGGCTCCAGGAATTCCCATTCGCCTAGATATCTCACGACTTTCTTATTGGTTAGTGCGAGGATGCTGTCGAATACTTGGGCATCAGTAGGCTCTAATCCCTTACCTGCAAGAGGATCACCGAGTGTTCCGACAAGGTATATAGTCAGCCAGGTGGCCGCTCCGATGAGAAGGACGCTCCACATCGTGACATAGAATACAAGGAAAAGTTGTTTTGAACGGTGGTTTTTTTTGCTCATGAGTCCACCTCCGCTGCCATATCGAATCCCTGGACTTCACCGGCGTGCTCTTCTACCAACGCTGACGGCGATATTTTACCATTGAGTATCATAGAAGAAAAAGGTGAAACGCCGGGTCTTCCGATAACGCCGGGAATATGCACAAGTGCGATATGCGCCACGGCCAGAAGAGACTCGTACGTGTGGGCTAGATAAGCTACATTGAGCGCCCAGCCGGGTAGTATGTGAGTCGATATGCTTTCGGCCCAAAGCAGGATACCCGTTACGCCCAAAAGCGGAATCCCCCAAAAGAGTCCCAGATATTCAAGCTTCTCTTTCCATGAGAAATGACCATAAGCGGGACGCTGAGGGCTTAAAAAGAAGACGTACTTGGCCCACACAACCAAATCTTTCAAATCGCGCCATTTTGGTATCATAGGCAAGGCCAGGATTGCGATGATCCAGTCTTTGAGTCCTCGCTGTCCTTTTTGCTTCATCGAGCGCCTTACATTCAACAGAATCAGAATGATATGAAATGCGAAGCCGACCAGCAGGGCTACTCCTGCGATACGGTGAACGATCGGAGCGCCATTAATTCCGCCGAAAAGGTCGTAGATAACGGGTGCCCAGGGCGCATTGGGGAATTTCATGGGAAATCCCGTTAAGCAGAGTATCACAAACACTACGATGAGAAAAGCATGTTGTAGCCGCAGCGGTCCGGTGAAACGTAGCAGGCCGCCTTCGCGGGCCGCCTTTTTCTCTGCGAGTTTCGTTAGTCGCTCAATTTCTTTTTCGGCCTGGTGGCTCGGCAGGAGCTCACGAACAAGACCAAGGACATTCATTGTCAGAATGGGCAATAGTATTCCGAGTGTCGCTATGACAAAGAACAGTCCGACCCCGAACTCAAGAGGATTTGCCCGCGGATTACGATTAGCATGGACGTCAAAAGAAGCAAGGGCCGGGCCGGCCGAGTGATGGCAATCCTGTGTATTGCACGTGGCGGAGCGATTTTCCGGATAAATGCCGGAGTTCGGATCAGTTGCGGCACGCATTTCATGCACGCTATTATGGCCGGCGTGACAATCTAAGCAGTCCGGTGCCAGCGTCGAGCCGAACAAAGTGGCCTTCCCGTGATATGTCTCCAGATAGCTCGAAATGACATCTGAAAGCCCATGCCGACGTGCAAAAGCGGGATCGCCGTGACAACTGGCACACATGTTAACCACTTCGCGAGGGTCGCGGGACTTGTGCAGCCGGGTTGTAACGTGAGAATAGAAGTAGCGTACAAAATTCTCATCCGAGTGGCATAAAGTGCAGCGGTTAATGGCTCGCTCCGAAACGCCGGCGCGGGTCTTCTTGAAAATGGAAACTGGCCGGAAAAGCGGTATGTCGTGGCAGTCTTTGCACTCGGGGAAGTCCTCGCTGAACTTTAGCGGCGTGCCATCCGCCGAAGTCGGAGAATGAACGCTGTCATGGAGAGCATCGCGTACTTTTTCATGCGTAAAGATGATTTCGCGCGTTGGCTCTTCAATGTGGCAGCTACGCAGGCAGTCCACAGGTTTGGCGTTGTCGTGTGGGATTTTATCTATATCGGCGTGGCAGCCTTTACAAGTGACACGTGCATGTGGCCCACGGTTAAAAAGCGTCTCGTCCACGTAGAACAGACGGTAGTCGCCATCCTTGTCCACGCGAGCAAGACCTCGAAAACGGTGACACATAAGACAGTTTTCCGCATCGACAGCGTATAACAACTGTGGAAACATAATTACAAGCGCCAGCAGGAAAGCACCGGCTTTTAGAAGCAGGCTCGATCTCTTCGGGCTGCAAGTGCTGCCGCAGTCGATGTTATCAGGATGTTTCATAAGATACCTCATTTTTGATGACAAGCCCGGCAGGCAATATCCCCTTCTTGAATTCTAAGTCTATGGTTTTTGGCTTTTTTAGGCTCAGCGCCAACAGAGCGAGGATTCGAGTTCGGCAAGAGACCTTTCTGGTGGGGATTGTGACAGCTATAGCACGTTATACAGCCGTTCTCGTCCAGGGGAATCGAACGGGGAGTCCGTTTGGCAGCCTGCACATATTCGAGAAGCTGCTTTAACGGCAGGTTCATTTTATGCTGTATCTCATAAGCGGACATATAGGACATCATATCGGCCGAAGGCTTCGAATCCATGTGCGGATCGCCTGTAGGATGGCCGGCCGGCATGGAATGACAGTTTCTGCATAAATCAATCGCCTTGCCACGGAGCCCGTATGAGGCTGCCTCTCTGATATTGGAACCAACCTCCGGGACACTGACATGACACCAGAGGCACGTGTCCGTTTTTTCCTTCCCGGCTTCAAGCTGGTCATGCACATTGAAAGGCTGGTAGTTCTCCTGTATGTGGCAATTGAAACAAAAAGCCAGGGAGTGCGGTGTAGGTGCTCCACGAAGGAAATTACGGTTGAGCATCGTGGCCGGATGTTCTTTAGTACAGCTCCATGTGATATAATGACACGTGGAACAAGTGAGTTCTCCTTGCTCAAGGGGAAAATCTGAAGGGATCCTCCAGGCAATTGTGGCGCTGGGTACTAGATTCACGGGATGGACTTCACGCGTCGCTTGCTGCCCATCATGGCATGATTGACATAGTTGAGGTATATTATTACCGAAGATTAAAGTGCCTCGTCCACCGATGTTAGATGTATGGCAGGAGGAACACATCGCCACATTTCCATGGGGATTCTTGGCTGATGGTTCCACTTTTGCAATTGTTTTTCCTCTTCCTGCTGACATTTGGCTCAAGAGCAACATTGCCACAAGCGCAGAACCTCCCCATGAGTGGCCGAATGGGACACACCTTCCTCGATCTTTGAAAAAGCTACCTCTTTCAAAAATAAGCTACCTCTATAAAAAACTAAGCTTCTGTACTGGCCGAACAGTGTTGCCTGTTTCGCCGAGAGAATTCAATTTTGCTATTTTGACAAATTAGCCTTAGTATAATCGATATTGTTTTCGAAATGATCTGCAAAACTTGTGCCTGCTTAGTGGGAAGGATGGTCGATAGTGTAAAATACTGTTTCAGAAGAACTTACACCTTTGAAAAAGCAAGCAAGCAAAATTTAAAATTACCTAATATTCTCATTAGTGAGATTCTGTGCTGTGTTGTTTCTCACTTTTTGGAAGACGACTGATGAGCTGCGTTCACACTAAATGAACACTTGGCCTTTGTTACCATATACATTACAGCCAATCACCCGACGGTATTTGATCTACTGTTTGACACAGGACAGGATCAACATTCATATACACTTTGTTGGTGAGATCTGCTGACGGGAAACGAAAATCTTGTTTTTGCCACTGGCTTGGCCAAAATTGTGAAGAAATGCCCCGAATTACGAGAGCTTGTCATGGTTTGGCCGGACCTGCCGGAACAAACCAGAACGGCAATGAAGGCACTCATCGAAACACACAATTCAGGGCAATAGCAATAGGAGATATTCGCCGATCATCAGGAACGCGGCGAGCCCTCTTTGAGCATGGTCTTCAACTCTTTTCTCAGGTCTGGACTATCTTCCATGCTGTGAACTGCAATTACGTGCTGTACGGCAGCTTCAAGGAGTTCATCGTCACTATCCGCTGAGATTGCCACGGTGCATTTGTTTTCAGGATCAGAATGTTCTCTACAGTCGATATACTTTCTGGCCATGATAAATTCCTTTATATTTAAGTTCCTTTCAGTTTATTGTAACTACGAGAGCACTCCGAGACTTGTTCAGTCTACAGATAGAAGAAAAACCTTAGTGCT
>Ga0307425_1002203_pt1 | contig 11126 bp, 6 predicted proteins | sample SalMarWE160330MG_FD_202152 | JGI IMG/M metagenome (GOLD analysis project Ga0307425, IMG submission 202152) | Salt marsh sediment microbial communities from the Plum Island Ecosystem LTER, Massachusetts, United States - WE1603-30 | ecosystem: Environmental > Aquatic > Marine > Intertidal zone >... | reverse complement strand
GAGACAATTGTACATGCTCTCCGTGGTGTATCCTTTGAAATAATGAAAGGTGAATTCATAGCCATTCTAGGGCAATCTGGTTCTGGTAAGACAACCCTTCTGAATATGATTTCCGCTTTGGATGTACCGACATCAGGTAATGTCATTATATCCGGAACTGATGTTTCCAAAATGAGTCGTGATGAACGAACGAATTTCCGACGTAAAAGTACTGGATTGGTGTTTCAGTTCTATAATCTATTTCCTACACTAACAGCAGTCGAGAATGTTGAGATTGGGATTGCCTTGGATATCAAAGACAAACATGAGCTGCATAGACGTGCATTACATTACCTCGAATTAGTCGGCATTCTTGATAAAGCAGATAATTATCCATCACAGATGAGTGGTGGTGAGCAACAACGTGTTGCTATTGCTAGGGGTCTCGCAAAAGAACCTCCTATTCTTGTTCTCGATGAACCAACAGGTAATTTGGATGCTGAAACTTCAGATGCAATCTGGGCATTACTCAAAGAACTCAATACAAAAACTGGAACCACAATAATCGCAGTCACTCACCAGACATCAGTGTCTAAGGTCGCTGATAGATCAATCTTTCTGAGATCTGGAAAAGTGTATGGTATTTCCGAGTCTGGGGAGGAAGAATAGGATTGGCTGGTACACTTCTTCGAAAGACAAGAAAGGAGATTTTCAGTCAGAGAGGGAAAGTGATTAGTAGTCTAACACTTGTTTTCATTGGAGTTTTCTGTTACGTAGCTTTCTCTGCAATGTTTCCAGTAATGAGAGTGAGTCTAGATGCCACCTACGAAACTTATGCAGCCCCTGATTTTATGGCTGTAGTATATTCTGTTCCCAGAGATTACATTTCAGGAATTGAAAACATTGAAGGGATTGAAGGTGTTGCAAGTAGGTATCATGTCTTTGGTGAGGTAAGTTATCCCAGCCATGACAAGAATCCGGCAGATATCTATGGAATTGATCCTGGCTCATCTCCCGATGTATTCAAACTAATTCTGTCGGAAGGTACATACTTGGATCCTTTGAATAATAGAACAATTCTTGTTGAGAGGTCATTCGCATCATCTAATGGACTAACTATTGGTTCAGAGCTGACCGTGTCTGTGTTTGGGACTGAATTTGATGTAGAAGTTGTAGGGATTGTAAATTCAATAGAACACCTATTACCACACAGAAATCCAAAACAGCTTATTGATGCTCCTTCCAGAGCCACGTTCTCTTCAATTGCTCCTATATGGATCGACATATCTGTACTTCAAGAGCTTTCCTATACAGGTACTGGTGAAAAGGATATAGTAAATGAAATTCTGGTCCGTTTTAAACCAGGATTCAATCAGACAACAATCACGAGTCTAATTTTGGCAGAGATAGCACCTTATCCTATAGTGACTACTCTCGGAGTTTCTGATTTGAGAAGTGCTGAACTACAGAGATTCGACATCGCAGATGAGGCGATAGTTCTTTTTTCAGGATTAATTTTCGCAGTTGCATCCTTTGTAGTTTACACAACTGTTAGTAGAATCATCCAGTCAAATTCAAGGGTTATCGGAATCACGAAGTCTCTGGGTTATTCAGACTCAGCTATCCAGAAAGCCTATCTTCTCTGGTTCGGATCTTTGGCTTTGATTACAACTCTCATCGCTATTCCTCTAGGAGAACCTGGAGGTAGAGCTATAATAAGCGAGATTCTTATCATGTTCTCAATGGAAGCTAAAGCAGCTGCTATCTCTCCTACCGTCTACTTAGTCGCACTTGTTGTTGGACCTGGCTCTGTACTCCTAGCTGCATATTTTCCAACACGGAAAATCACTAGTTATGAACCTATTCGGGCGATTCGTGGGTGGATGATGGAGAAAGGATATGTTGGAGAAACTATCCTTGAGAAGTTAGGACGGAAAATTGGAATACAAGGTTATGGCTACAAGTATGTAGTGCGAAGTATGTCCCTTAACAAAACAAGAGCTGCTTTGCTGATTATTGGAATCTCTCTAGGTGCTGGTGTGGCATTCATGGGTTCATCGATAGTTACTGGATATAACAACAGCCTTGCTTCATATATGAATCAATATGAACAATGGGACCTATTAGTTGATTTTAAGGAACCTCTTAACTCATCACAAGTTGCAAGTATTGTTACTCCAATCAGCAGCATTGCAACCTACGAACCATATCTGAAACTAGGGACCTCTGCAATTATTTCAGGAGAGGATAAACTGGTCAGTTTATTATGTATTAACACTGAAGGTGCACTGCACCGTTTCAAATTCGAAGCAGGTCGAAATATTGAAAATGAACATGAACTTCTTGTTGATGTCACAATCGCGAATTCAATGGGTGTTCAATTGGATAGCAAACTCAATCTGACTCTAGGTAATTCCACGGTAGAATTCACTCTTGTCGGAATAGTCAGTTCTCCACTCAATGTGTTTTACATTGAATTTACTGAAGCCATGAATTATCTTGGTAAAGAGATGATAAGCGGAGCATTCGTAAGAATCTCTGAAGGCAGCGATCCTGATGCGGTCGCCGAAGAGGTGTTTGCTCTCGATGATGTTGAGAATTCAATGACACAATCGCAGGCATCAAGCGGTGTCCTCAGTGAGTCTCAAGGTACAGCAATAGCAATTGGAATGGCAGGCATGGCAATGGCTCTATTATTGGCTGTTGTCTGGAATATTGTATCAATCAGTACTAGTGAGAGAACTCCGGAGCTTGCGCAACTTGAAGCGATAGGATGGCCAAGGAGATCATTAACTCGCCTTCTGTTCATTGAGGTCTTTATTGTGAGTCTATTCGGAATTGTGGTTTCTATTCCAATAGGCCAGTTATTCACAAGTCTATTGGATGGTTTCATGAGGGCATATATTCCATTCTATACTCCATCATTTGATTTATTGATGGTGGTAGAAATAGGGCTCCTTACTATCTTTACTGCGATAATTGCTACACTACCCGCCGTAAGAAAACTTCGAAGGATAGACATTGATAGAGTAATTCGAGAGCGGCTCATGACCTAAGCTATCTCCTACTACCTTCTCGGAGTCCGCAAAGTTCAAGAATGTCCACTCTAAGTCATATCCTATCGATGAATCAGGTTATTCCCGTTGCTTACGTTATCTACCTTCGTGGTGGTTTGTTGGTACTATCAAAGGTAGGCTATCATTTGTGGCAGGATATTCAGGACGATTACGAATACTACATGACATCTTTGGGCCCGTGGGCTTCAAACCAGATTCTTTCATACTTTGGGACTGAATATTATGATGAGTCCTCTTGGGTGTTCAGTAGACATCAGATTTGCGAATTCATGGAGTCAAAAGAGCACATTCTCATGGGGTCAAATCTCGAACTCCTAGGTCTTCGCAGTAAAAGCGCAACAACCTTACAATTTAACAATTACATCAATTGTCAAGATCTTGAAGGTTTGTCTTCCCTAATGACCGATGACCATACCTTCATCGATTCTGAAAACGATGTCCATAAAGGAAAAGAAGTAATGACTGAGGGCTGGCGAACTTTCTTCGAGTCATACCCTGATTATACCAATATCTTCCAAAGAGTCGAGATGAGGAACGGTATGGTTGTTATGTTTGGTTATTCAACTTGCTCAAATGAGCCAGTGCTTGATGGTCCTGCCATATGGTCTGCAAAGGTTCGTGATGGCAAACTCTCTGAATGGAGAGTGTATCTTGATTCCCCCGAGAATCGTTCGATTCTTGGTATCGAATAATGACGTCCTTTCTGATTATAACGTCTGGCAGAGTTGTGAAATGGAAATCAATAAACACAACAGCGATGTTCCAAGAGCAATCATCGCCATTTCAATAGAGTAAAACAAAACATGAGTAGCAATCATTTCCTGCATGATAAAGAACATATAACACGCGACCCCTGAGCCAAGTAACCCAAGTATAGAACCTGCTTTCCTTAGCTTCATTGGTGATACGAAGAGGAAACAGAATCCTCCTAAAGCTAGGAATGGCCCACACATTGATGATAAATCGCCAAACATGTTTGTCTTAAATATGAACGTACCAAATATCCAAATTCCAAATCCTGCAAAGATAATCGTGTAGAGAATATCTTTTGGCTTTCTAGTAACTTGAAATTGGTTTCCTTCAGCCTGAGGGGAATTTTCTTCTTGTTGTTGTTTTGCATCTGACATACTTTATTCGAGTGGAAGAAAAGGAAAAATGTTGACTACACTTCACTTTCCTGTAATGTTTTGATATATGCTCTTACAAAATCGCTATCGACCTTTAATCGGTATATGTACTTCATTCCCCCCCAAGAAGAACTGGAATTCTTTTTCTCAACTATTTCAAGAGATTCCATTCGATCTATTATTCCATTCTTACCATAAATCCGCTTTTGTGAAACCTGAGACTCTTGAATGATGTTGTGCTTGTTCATCCATCCAATATTCTCTTGATTCTGTTGATTGTCTGTGAGATCAATTCCCTGTGAAATAAGAAACTTGGCCATTACTTCTAGCACTGCCACTTCGTCGGAAAGAAGAAACTTCCCAAGAAATTCATCGAAATCCGCAGAGGAAAATGTTTGCCATCGTTCTTTTGGAGTATCAGAAATTGCTGTAATCATTGTTTTAGTACGATCTACTGGTGATTCAGGTCGCGTCATGGCAAGATAGAATGCAATTAAGATAATAATGACTGCAACTATCGAGGTTATGACTGCAATCAGAGGAAGAATTGACACGATTGAGATTTGATATAATGCTACACTGTAATTCATTTCTGAATATATTGCCCTGTTGGTTGATGAAATCTTATCTATGTGATTCAGCACTTCATCCACTTCTTTGTGATTGATGGGATATAGAGATAGCACTATGTCCTAACGGCTGTTAACACATAGAATAGAACCAACTTATCAATTATCTGGATTTGTTTTCAACGAAGCTAATACATTTCTCTGCGCATACTGATTTCTTTTATTATAACTACCAATCCAATAATGATGACAATTGAAGCACTCAGGGTCGCGATGCTTGAAATCAGTATCACGTTGTTGTATTCTATCGAAGAAAGCTCAATTATGAAATTCTGAATATCAGATACAACATAATTACCCGCACGATCATAGGCAATTATTTGATAGCCCACAGTTGTTGCGACATTAATTGGTGGCATAATTGCAACCCATAGGTCTTGTATCATGGTCATTGTAATGTTGTTCCAGACCGATCCACTGTTTATCGTGTATGTGAGAATGACCGAAGTGACTTCGATATTATCAGCCACATTTGCTCTTATAACAATCAAATCATCTACTGTCGGGTTTTCAGGTTCTTGGTATATAGATTGAATAGTAGGAATAATAGCATCCCTTGGGGCAACTGTGAAACTATAATAATTTCCGAGGTTATCATTTATAGCAGTGTTATGATTGAGGGAATCATCCTGCGATGAAATATAATATTGCACTGAAGAATACGCATTGAATGCAGTCAATTCGATATGAAAGATGTCATCTTCTAACAACTGCATAGGTACGCCTTGCCAATTACTCTCATTCACTCTGAAATAGAATGTGGCACTGTGTATACCCGAAATATCTCTGATTGTTGCATTAACCTCCACGGCATCATCTACAGTTGGTATAGCAGGGTACTGAACTATATTGGATATTCCTGGTCCTGTCCAATCATTACTTCTTACATAAAATGAATAATTTGCTCCGTGATTATTGTCGACAGCAATGTTATGGTTTTCAGAGTCGTCGATGACTAGTATATAATAATCCACGTTGTCGCCTGCTTCAAGTGAATTGAAGGTATATTTGTAGCTGTTACTTTGTTCTTCCAACATATTCAATGAAACCCACGATTCACTATTAATTCTGTAAGTCACATTGACAGATATGATACCGGAAATATCTCTTGCATCCGTTCTCACCGTGACCAAATCGGTATCGAAAGGAGATACTGGTTCATGATTGGTATTCTCGATTCGTGGAGCAATGGTGTCAGGATTCGTGAGAAAACTGGCAAATGTAGACAGCATCTCAAGAACCAGTCCTTGGGCAAGCCATTGCTTCCATGTGTGAATGGCGCCATCGGCTTTTCTTCGCATGTATATTCCACCATATGTCGTATCCAATAGGTCATTGTAGATAGCTGATTTGAAGCGGAATGCTTCTTGAAGGATGGTGTCATTTGCTAATATAATTCCAGTCCAAAGATATCCGATTGCAGTATTGGGATCCTTTTCACCACATATTTCATTATTCACATAACTTGTCCATTCCCTATTCATTTCCATTAGGTAGCCTGCAGAAGAATTGGCGTTTGCTATGTCATCGAATGTTATTTGGGCGTATTCGAGGTATGTTTCGTTGTCTAATATCCGATAGGCATCCACAAGCATTCTGTAGTTATCAAACCATCCTTTTGAATCCTTGATTATAGTGGTCCAATTCGCTGCAACTCTGTTGTAAAACCAACCATAGGTATTATCGTACATGTAATTGATGTAATTGTCAATCAGTTCAACAGCTCGGTCTTTGTAGGTTCCATTCTGAGATATGTCGTAAGTTTCCAGAAGAAATCTCGCACACCATGAGATATCATTGATATCATTCATATCTTCTATTACGGAAAGAGTAGATGACAGAGTTGTATAATAGCTTCCATCTGAGGGATCATAATAATTTTCATTCACGAAAGCATAGAGTTCTTCGATATAATCAAAATAGATACTCTTCCCGGTTGCAGAATAGAGACGTACCAAAGCAACACCAGTTAGACATTGAAACCATAGTCGTTTATTGCCTACTTCCACACTATTATCCTGGGCAAGTCTCTCATAATATCCTCCGTATGTCACATCCCAGAAGTGAGACCGATCCCAACTCCAAATATCTTCAGCATAATCAAGATAGGTTTGATTCTCTGTAAAAGAGTACGCTTCCAGAAGTCCAATAATACTTTGCGCATCAAAATACGCCTTCTTGCCAATCGACCATGCATAATCTGTGAAATTATCCCATACCTCTACTTGCCAGCCTCCTCCAAAAGATGACAAATTAAAATAATTGAATATTGAAAAGAGATTCGCGATTGCATCTTCATAATCTTGAACAGACCAAGTATCTGTTACAGAAGCAGGACTCATTAGAATGTCGGGTTCTTTGTCCATTGGACGAGTGCTTGATTCTATGGAGTAGGAAATTAAATTTACAAATAGACTGAAAAAAAGCAATACCCCTGTTAATGAAATGATTCGTCGTTTACTCCATTTCCCCATCTTGATGTCCGACCTTTTTTCCTAGCTCCCAGTTCTCCAAATGACAGGTAAAAAGGAAAAGTGTTTCCTCTGCCATATATTTCGACACAAGTGCGATATTTTTATTTTTCGAGTTTCATTGTGATTTAATAGAGTGAGGTACTTGATTGAACAGTTGATGTAGGTATGAAACACTAAACCGATATTGGTGCTTTTGGCTTCCCCATCTGGATTTTGAGGGACGCTTTTCTAATACTCCTTTCTCGATGAGTTTTTCTAAGGCACCACATTCTTTGTAGATCTGTTTTTGCGAAACTCCACTCAGCAAATGTATATTGTACTTATTTCTCCACCCCACTTCTTGTGTGTTGACCGTAGCAACATTGTGATGCTGAATATCTTGGAATGCTGCAAGGATGAGGGCAGCTATGATGGCACTATCGACATTCGCAATCTCCGATGATTCTTTTTCATGTGCGAGTGACGATTGAGAATCTGCCTTGGTTTTATTATTATTGACCATTTGTTCGACTTCAGTGTAAATCATCAATTTGACCTGCCTTCGGCTAACGGAATATGCATTGATTCTTCTATTGAGAGCTTCACTTTGGAAGGGTCTCCCCCCATTTTAGAGCTCTCAATTTACAAGAACCATGAAACTAATATATAATGGAAAAAAGGATAGGTCTTTTTTCTCTATAAATTCGGAAATATTAGGTCGCTTTTTTCTTTTCATTGAGCGTTATGGTGGTCGTAAAACGGTTTCTGAGAGAGGAGAAAAGTTGTATTCTATTTTATGCGTATACCTGAGATATATTCCAAAGTTACAGATTCTATTGGGAACAACCTATTGAAAAAGAAAGCTTATGCTTTTCTTCCGTATCTCATTTTCCAACTCAACTTGCTAGATCACTTATGTGGTTATGGAGGATTTTCAAATGAACAGGATACGCGTTGCAACATCATTTCTGACTTCGGTATTAGTAATATCATTTCTTTGCGGATTTAACATTCCACTTGATATCGCAGTGCATTCGAATTCGCCGCTGTACACGGAGAATATCGATTTAGCCGCCGGAATGGATGCAAAAATTGATTGGACATTTGCAGCTGGGAGTCTCTTCGATTCAGATCCTGTGGCAATTGATCTTGATACAGATGGAACAATGGAAGTTCTGGTTGGTTGTAATAACCAGATACTCTACTGCATTGACCATTTAGGTTCCATTGAATGGAGCTATACGACAGATGAGTGGATTCTCGGTTCGCCATCAGTGGCAGATTTAGACAAGGATGGGAGTCTTGAGATCGTAATTGGCACCCGAGGAAGTACAGTCTATTGCTTTAATTCTGAAGGCGGGATTGAGTGGACATTTCCATGCATTGGCTGGGCCTGGTCAACAGCTTGTTTCGCTGACATCAACTTAGATGGAAATTTGGAGATTCTGTTCACCACTAAAGGAAGCATGCTCTACTGCTTAAATAATACAGGTGATGAAATGTGGCATGTTAATACTGGAAACGATGCTGAAGTTCCTCCGGCAGTAGGGGACTTTGATGAGGATGGAGTTCCTGATATTGTTGTAGGAAATCACAATGGTCGAGTCTATTGCTACAACTCTACAGGTCATGAACTTTGGAATGCTTATGCTGGTGGAGGGATTATGAACTCAGCATTTTGTATCACTGATTTGGATGCAGATGACCACTTGGATATCATTATTGGCTCATGGGATCAGAATATTTACTGCATCCATCACAACGGTACTGCGCGGTGGACATTTCATACCGGTGGAGATATCGATATGTCGACAGCAGCTGCAGTTGATTTGGACAATGATGGAACATTAGAGGTATTAATTGGGTCAAATGATGATCGTCTTCATTGTATCGATCATAATGGCGTCGAAGAATGGTACTACCAGACCTCTGGTAATATCCGGGGTTCTCCAATGGTTGCAGACCTTGATGGAGATGGTCATCTGGATATAGTTGTACCTTCCCAAGACAATTATCTATACTGCATTGACTACACTGGAACTTTCAATTGGAGTGAGAATTTGGGTGGGTCTCCTTGGGAAGATCCTTGTATAGCTGACCTTGATGGCGATGGCGTCGTTGAAATAATCGTATCCGGATATAGTAACCTACATTGCATATCTCTGACAGGAGTTGCAGAGTCTGGTTCAGTGCCTTGGCCATGTTACTTGGGATCAACACATCATACTGGCTGGATTGATTCTGATAGTGACTCCTTAGATTCTTTCATCGAAGACAACTACTATCACACTTTTCCAAATCAGGCAGACTCAGATTTAGATACTTGGGCGGATGGTGTCGAAGTTTTTGCTGGTTCGGATCCCAATGATCTGAACGATTTCCCAATATATCCATCTTATGAGATAGATGAGATTGGGACTATACCACATGGAGTTGCTTGGGCGGGGAGTGTAAATAACGAAACACATATTGCAATTTTTGGTGGCGAGAACTCAGGAGGGAGGATTAGCTCTATTCTTGTCTATGATATTGAAAAGAACAGCTCCTCAATCATTACAGGACAGTTCTCATCCGGATTAGCACGATCCACAGCAGAATACTGGCAAGGGAAAGCCTTCATCTTTGGAGGAGACGATGGGACCTTTCTAGATACAATCCAAATCTACAACTTAAACACCGGAAGTCTGACAACTTCGGACTCTCATCTTCCACAGCCAGCAAAGGAGATTGGCTCTGCTTCGAATGGTACCTATGTCTATCTTTTTGGTGGATTTGGCTCAAGCCCTGAACGCAAGAATACTATTCTTGGATTTGATCCTAGCACTGAGGAAATAGTAAATACAGGGGCTGTTCTTCCTGCGGGCCTATCTCAAACTACACCTGTTTTCGCTGGAGATGTTGTCTATATATTCGGTGGGCAACAGTACGGAGGTAGTGCGCATACATATATTCTCAAGTATGACCCATCTTTGAATACTTGTACACAGATTTCGACAACAATGCCAAAAGAAATATCCAGTATGAGTGCTGTCTGGGATGGAGATGAAAGTATTTTCATCTTTGGGGGAGCTCTGGATGGATATTCCGGGGATACTCAGTACGACACCATCTATGTATTCAACATAGCCTCAGAAACAATCGTGGAACATCCTCTTACTCTTCCTGTTCCGAGCATCTTCCAAATGGCCGAGTATGTTGATGGGAGTGCATACATCATAGGAGGGAGGACGGGAGTTTCGACCTATCTTGATGATGTGGTGCGATTCTCTCCTGAGTCTGTATTTACGTGGCCCGATTTGAATATAGCACATTCGCCACTGATACCTTCACAAAGTCAATCGGTTCAAGTACGAATGACATCCTCCTCTCCCTCGGGGATAAATCAATCAATACTCTCATACTCTTTTGATAGTGGTACCTTCACAAACATTTCAATGAGTAATGCTACTGGTCAATGGATTGGAGAGATTCCTGCCTTTCCCGCATATACCGAAGTTCAATACAAAATCTATGTACAAAATGGATTGTGGGAATGGACAGCGTCTTCACTTTATTCATACATTGTTGCAGATACTGAAGGACCACTCATTTCGACTACTCGAGATATACTCAAACCAATCCATTCTGACGTGGTAACTATCAACGCGACAGTAGTCGATGCAAGTACGATAGAACAGGTTCTACTTCAATATTCCAGTGACAATCAGCAAACGTGGACAGAGGTTTCCATGAACCAGGTAGGAAATAACTGGATAGAATACATTCCATTTTTCTTAGCGGGGATGAATGTATCCTACTACGTTAGAGCGGAAGATAGTGAGGGCAATTGGGGTGCCTCTGATATGACTAACTATACCGTCG
>Ga0307425_1002202_pt1 | contig 11128 bp, 9 predicted proteins | sample SalMarWE160330MG_FD_202152 | JGI IMG/M metagenome (GOLD analysis project Ga0307425, IMG submission 202152) | Salt marsh sediment microbial communities from the Plum Island Ecosystem LTER, Massachusetts, United States - WE1603-30 | ecosystem: Environmental > Aquatic > Marine > Intertidal zone >... | reverse complement strand
GATAAACGCAGCAAATTAGATGCTATTTATTAAGTATTTAATTTTGGCAATAGAAATGGGTAACCTGATTATAATTAAGGGAAATAAGTAAAGTTTTCTTAATTGATTGCAAAAATTTACAGTTTCTCTAGAGATTCTTTCGCCAATTTTCCTGTTTCACTTTCCGGATTAATCTCTATTACCTTATTCCAAAAATCTTTAGCCTTGATAACTTCTCCTCTGGTTGCGGCTACTGCTCCTAAATTGTATAAGGCCATTTGGTTTTTCGGATCAAACATTAACACTTTGTTGTTTTCATCTTCGCATTTGACATAATCTTGTTTGTTAAAATAGATTACAGCCAAAGAAAAATGAATGTCTGCTCGTTTCGGATCGACCTGAAGAATTTTATTATAATAAATTACTGCGTCGTCCATTTTATGAGAAGCAGAAAGGAAATCAGCGTAATTTTTTAGGGCTAGCGTGTCTTCAGGATTTTTTTCTACTGCATCCTTGAGTTCAGCCATTCTTTTTCGGTATTCTTCTGAAACATTCTCTTTGCTGGGTTGATTACCTCCTTGTTTCATCAGATTTTTATGTACATCATCATCGGGCATATTTTGGTTTTGCCCGATTTGAACTTCTTCTGGTTCGGTCGAATTTTGCGTGGCAACCAGGAACAAAACAATTATAGAAATAAGTACAATTATTCCATAAAAATAAATTGGTTTGAATTTCATTTTTGTTCTCCTAAAAGATCCATTTGTATCCAAATATAATTGTAACTGCAACGTGAATAATCATAATGACAAACATTGCAATTGCGAACGGCAGATGAAAAATGTGCCAAAGCTGAAATAGCTTTTGTGATGTTCTTAAAAAAGCAATCCTCCTTGCCATTGTCAATTCAGATTTTGCTGCCTTTATTAGTTCTTTACGTTCAATTTTGTTTATACCCAACAACTTCATTCTTTTATTAAATGACCTCATAACTTTTTTAATATCAAAAAAATCGCGATGCAGATATCCAATAGCTGTTGATAACTTAAATGATTTATACCTATCAGCTGAAGAAATTCTCTCAAACTCTGTAAGCGTGGAAGTATCTTCGCTTAAAACACTTCTTATTCTAATCGCTAGTTTTTCTTTAATCTCAATAAGCTCCTGAACACTAAGTTCTCTTCCTTCGATAGTTCTGGGTATTTGTAAATAAATAAATCTTCCAACAACTCCGCTAAGAACAACCAGCACCATACTCCAGAAGCTTACCGATACTAATCCTCCGAATTTAAAGGCGGTATGATAAAGTACTAACACCGGACCAACTGAACAGAGAAATATGTGAAACTCAAGCCAGTACTTCAGATAACCGAGGTTAAAAAATCTTTTATATCTTTTTCGAATCATATAGATACCAACTCCCAGAATCATCATCAGAGTACCAATTATACCCAAACCGTGACCTAGTGCCCCACTTGGTTTGAGTGAGATATGGTCAGGACTAAAAAATCTTTCTTCAAGCGGAGTTGTATAATAGTTATATCCATTGATTGCAAATAAAATAGTAACACTAATTCCTATAAAAAGAAATAACCCAACATATATTTTGTGAAGTGTTTTATTCATAACCCCGCAATTCTATGATAATTATTTTGACTATGCAAATATTTAATTTGTAAACTTTTACTAAGAAGCGAATTCCATTTATTATTAATAAACAACTAAATTGAAAATAAAATATATTTAATGGTAGAAAATCAATCACAATCAAAATTGATTTTATTGCTTCCAAATGATAATTTTGGGTAGTAAAATTCTTCTTACATATACGGCATCTCTAAAATTGTTGACAATCTTTAATATAATCTTTCCAATTTTGTGTGAACTAAAAAATATTTTTTCTTGTTTATTTTTAATAAAGTTCATTAAAGAATGGATATAACAGGAGTCTGCTAATGAGTTGGCTTATAAAGTTCTTTAACTCCTCTATAGGCAAAAAATTTATGATGGCTATTACGGGGAGTTTCTTGTTAATTTTTCTGATAATTCATTTTATTGGAAATATGACTTTGTTTTTTGGTCCTGAGACTTTTAACGGATATGTTAAAACTCTTGATGTGATTAAACCACTTATTCGGGTTATAGAAGTGGTTCTTCTCACCGCATTTGTTCTTCACATTTATAATGGAGTACGATTGTGGTTAGAGAATAAGAGAACCCAGGGAGGTAAATTTATAGGTAAGTATGTTATAAATGCTTCAAATGAAAATAGTAACTTTTCATCGCGAACAACTTTTATAACTGGTTCAATAATTTTTATTTTTCTTGTTCTGCACCTCGGGACGTTTTTCTGGCGTTTCAATGTTCACGATCCGGCAGGTTTAGCTAGTGATCACCTTTATTTCGACATTGTCATTTCTTTCTTTAATATCTGGTGGTATGTAGCTCTTTACGTTATTGCTGTATTACTTTTAGGATTTCATCTGAATCATGGATTTCAAAGTGCATTCCAGACCTTTGGCTGGAATAACAAAAAATATTTTCCAATGGTTAAAGTACTCGGTACCATCTATGCAATAGTTATGACTGTAGGATTTGTTTCCATGCCAATTTACTTTTTCTTTTTTTACGGAGGTAACTTATGATAAAGCTTGAGTCAAAAGTCCCTGCAGGGAATATTTCCGAAAAATGGACAAACCATAAATTCAATATGAAGCTGGTTAATCCTGCTAATAAGAGAAAATTTGATATAATTATTGTTGGAACCGGTTTAGCTGGTGCATCTGCTGCCGCTACATTAGGAGAGTTAGGGTATAAAGTTCAGGCTTTTACATATCACGATTCAAGTAGACGAGCACACTCAATTGCAGCACAAGGTGGTATAAATGCAGCAAAAAATTATCAGAACGATGGTGATTCTGTTTATAGATTATTTTATGATACAATTAAAGGCGGAGATTTCCGGTCACGTGAAGCAAACACTTACAGACTTGCAGAAGTAAGTAATAACATTATTGACCAATGCGTAGCTCAAGGTGTACCTTTTGCAAGAGAGTATGGTGGAACGTTAGCGAATCGTTCTTTTGGCGGTGCACAGGTATCCAGAACTTTTTATGCAAGAGGTGAGACAGGACAACAACTTCTGCTTGGTGCTTATAGTTCTTTGAACCGGCAAATTAAGTTAGGTAACGTAAAGATGTATCACCGCAGAGAAATGTTGGATGTTGTAATTGTTGATGGAAAAGCAAAAGGCATTACAGTAAGAAATCTTCTTACGGGTGAAATTGAAAGCTACACTGCACAAGCTGTTATACTTGCTACGGGTGGCTATTCAAATGTTTATTTCTTGTCTACTAGTGCAATGTTGTGTAACGCTACCGCTGCCTGGCGTGCACATAAACGTGGAGCTTTATTTGCTAATCCTTGCTATACTCAAATTCATCCTACTTGCCTTCCTGTTCACGGAGAAGGTCAATCTAAATTAGTACTGATGAGCGAAAGCTTAAGGAATGACGGTAGAGTTTGGGTATCTAAAAAGGTTAATGATCATAGACCAGCTAAAGAAATCCCTGAAGATGAAAGAGATTATTATCTTGAACGAAGATATCCTTCATTTGGAAATTTGGCTCCGAGAGATGTTTCATCAAGAAGTGCAAAATATGTTTGTGATGAAGGACGCGGTATAAACGGAGGGAGAGCAGTATACCTTGATTTTGCCGACGCAATTAAGCGATTAGGTGCTGATGTTATAAAAGAAAAATATGGTAATCTATTTGATATGTATCAAAATATAATGGATGAAAATCCGTATGAAGTTCCGATGAAAATATATCCTGCACCACATTATACAATGGGCGGTTTATGGGTAGATTATAATTTGATGAGTAACATCCCCGGATTATTTGTAGCAGGCGAAGCAAATTTTTCTGATCACGGTGCAAACAGGTTAGGTGCAAGTGCTTTAATGCAAGGTCTGGCTGATGGTTACTTCGTGATACCTTATACCATTGGTAATTATTTCGGAAGCGAAAAACCAACCAAAACAGATGTAAATGGTTCCGAATTTAATGAATCAATAGAACAGGTAAAGGAAATTACAGACAAGCTTATATCAATAAACGGAAAACAAACCGTTGATGAAATTCATAAGAAATTAGGTCATCTGCTTATAGATAAAGTTGGAATGTCACGTGATGATGCCGGGCTTAAAACAGTGATTAAAGATATTGCCGAATTACGCGATGAGTTTTGGAAAGATGTTAAGGTTGTTGGTAAAGGTGAAGAACTAAATCAAACCCTGGAAAGAGCAGGAAGAGTTGCTGATTTTCTGGAACTTGGTGAATTAATGGCTGTTGATGCACTAAACAGGGATGAATCCTGTGGTGCACATTTTAGAGAAGAACATCAAACTGAAGACGGTGAGGCCGTTAGAAACGATAAGGATTACGCTTACGTAGCTGCCTGGGAATATGAAAAAGCCGGTAAGTGGAATCTTCACAAAGAAGAACTCGAGTTTGAGTCTGTTGAATTAGCTACAAGGAGTTATAAATAATGAGTAATCAAAATATTAACCTGACTTTGAAAATTTGGAGACAGGAATCTGCCACGGCAAAAGGTGATTTTGAAGAGTTTAAGGTTTCAGTATCACCCGATGCTTCAATTCTGGAAATGCTTGACGATTTAAACAACAGATTAGAAAAAGAAGGTAAAATTCCTATAGCTTTCGAAAGCGATTGCAGAGAGGGAATTTGCGGTACCTGCGGTCTTGTAGTTAATGGACATCCTCACGGACCTCTTCCAAAAACAGCTACCTGTCAATTACATATGCGCAATTTTAAAGATGGTGAAACACTGTTTATTGAACCTTTTAGAGCCACACCATTTAAAGTCATTAAAGATTTAATTGTTGATCGGTCAGGATTTGATAAAATTCAACAAGCTGGAGGTTATGTTTCATTTAATACCGGCAGCGCTCCTGATGCTAATGCAATTCCTATTTCAAAAGATGTTGCTTCATTATCGTTAGATGCTGCTGAGTGTATCGGATGCGGTGCTTGTGTAGCCGCTTGTAAAAATTCTTCAGCCATGTTATTTGTTGGGGCAAAAGTATCTCAGTTCGCATTGCTTCCGCAAGGGCAGCCCGAACGATATGAACGTGTTATGAATATGGTTGCAGTTATGGATGAAGAGGGATTTGGAAGTTGTACCAACACTTATGCTTGCGAAGCTGAATGCCCTAAGGGTATTTCTGTTACAAACATTGCCAGGATGAATCGTGATTTTATAATGGCAAAAATTAAAATAAAAGAGGTTGAAGTATAATATTAATTACGATTCAAAGCTCATATAATTTAAAATCCCGGTTATAAATCGGGATTTTTTATAGCTTCAAAGCGGTAATTGATTATTAATAAATTTGTCTATCTTTATTCTGTTTCTTAATTTGAGACTTGAATTTTGGAGAGAATTAAGATGTTCGAAAAAGAAATAAAATTTATCGGTGATTTCTGCTTTAATAAAGTAAGAAATCTTGGTAATGTTTTTACTTTGGATAAAATTATCGCTACCGGTATTCACCCTGCCATAGTACAATATATTTCTGCTGAGCTTGAATATATGATCTATTCCGACAGGCGCAAGTTACTTCAGCAGTCATATTTTGATTACACGGGAAAAGAAATTTCCGATCATTTTAAAAAAATTTCTAGTGAGATAAAAAGAAACAAGAAAATCTCACTTGAGGATTCAAAAAAACTAATCTTTCAGGCTGTTTCATTTAATATAAATTACCTGGTTAGACCAAAATGGTCTTTAACTAAATTAATCTTTAACGATCAACCGGTCATTTCTGTTGAAGAAATGAAAATGATGCTTAACTACTTATTTTACTATGATTATTTTAAGTTTGTACTCACCGGGTATATCACCAAAAGAAATCTTGTTCAAATTTCATCAACAGAGTTTGATTTAATTCTCAATAAAATTGACAGAGAACTTTTGAGTTCTAATCAGGAACAGCTTATTGAAAACTCATTTACGTCCATTGGGGATTTCTTTAACATTGGAGGGGGAGATAAAAATAAAATTTCCTTAACTGCTGTAGAAATATTCTTTAAAGAAAAAAATTTAGTTGAATTACTAGTAAAACTCCAGAAAGCTATTCCCGGTGAGATTAAAAAACAATATGACAAGCAAGAAATAGAACGAATTCTATTCTCTCCAGAAAAGGAACTTGAAACAAAGACAGATAAAAAGGACGAACCAGAAGAAGAGCCGGTAGAAGTGGACACAGAAGTCAGCGAACCGGATGTTGAACCAGAGTTTGAAGAATCAGAAAACAACTCTTCAGTGGGATTTGAGAAACCATCAGCAGAATCATTCCTCACACCGGAGGAAGAACAAGCTCTTCTTTCACTTTATAACGAAGAACCGAAAGTTGACGAGGAAATAGAAAACACTTCAAGTGAAATGAAGACAATAGAATCACAAGATATTGAGTTTGAAAATGTTGAGACGGAAACCACTATAGAAAAAACTATTACTCCGCTGGTAGAAGGACCAGCTGAACAATTTAATGAACCTAAAGATGAATTTGAAGATATAGTCGATGCAATTAGTGAAGATTTTAATTCCGAAGAAACAAAAACAGAAGAACAAACAATTGAAGAGGATTCCGAATTAATTGAGACTGAAATAGATAAAATGGCGGATGATGCTGAGTCTGAGATAAAACCTGGTCTGGAGAAAGAAATTGTACAGGAGATGATAAAAGATTTTTATGGTGAGGGTGAATCCGATACCACAATTCAAGATGAAACAGAGCAGGAATCAATAGAGATACCCGAATCAGTTCCTGAAGAAGAATCAAAAAACCGGATTGAAACACTTGAGGATGAACTTCTGAATATATTTGAAGGACTTGATAAAGAAGATAAGCCAGTTGAAGAGGTAAAAGAAACACTGCCTCCCGAGGAAGAGATTCATGAAGAAAAAAAACATATAAAGCCAAAAGATACCGATGGTCTTGATGACTATTTAAAAAGTATTGACGAAGCAGTTTTTTCTGATAAAAAGGAAAAAATGGATGAAGAAAAAAAGGAAATTGAAGTCAAAGAATCTGTAAAAGAACCAGAGAAAAAAAATGAGGGAACTAAAAAAGATATTTCAACAGTTCTAAAAGACACTTTGTCAAGAGATTCCGTTGAACAGCCAGTCGTTACTCCTAGAAATATTCGTCCGAAGGATCTTTTTAGTTATTTGAGAAGAAAAGATATCAAAAAAATTACCCTGCTTATTTTTGGCAATGATGAAGAAGATTTTATGAATACAGCGGAGAGGATAATGGATTGCCATTCATACAAAGAAGCTTCAGAAATATTAAAAGCAGTATTCACTTCCTACAAAATCAGTCCCTATTCAAAAGAAGCCATAACATTCACAAACTCGGTATCTAATTACTTCAGGCAAGCTTAATGTTCGTTGATTATACTGTTATTGAAGTTCACGCCGGAAAGGGTGGGGATGGAGTTGTAACTTTCCGCAGGGAAAAGTATGTTCCTAAAGGCGGGCCATCGGGTGGGGATGGCGGCAAAGGTGGAGACGTAATTCTCCAGGCAAATAATAACCTCCACACATTACTTGATTTCAGGTATAAAAAAAAATATTCAGCAGGGAACGGTAACAGCGGCGGCAGTTCATTAAAAGATGGAAAGAATGGTGACAATGTAATAATCCAGGTTCCGGTTGGTACTGTTGTTAAAGATTTCGATACCAAAGAGATACTTTTTGATTTAAACGTTGATGACAAAGAAATTATTCTGGCAAAAGGAGGAAAAGGAGGAAAAGGAAATAGTAAATTTGCTACTCCAACAAATCAGACACCTCGGTTCGCAGAGGATGGAAAACCCGGGGAGCAGAGAAAAGTTGTACTTGAATTAAAGTTAATAGCAGATGTTGGTCTGGTTGGTTTTCCGAATTCAGGAAAATCAACATTAATTTCTAAAATCTCCTCAGCAAGACCTAAAATTGCTGATTATCCATTTACGACACTTGAACCAAACCTTGGAATAGTAAAGTACAAAGATTTTAAAAGCTTCACAGTTGCTGATATACCTGGTATAATTGAAGGTGCATCTCAAGGTAAAGGTCTTGGACATCAATTTCTCAGACACATTGAAAGAACAAGGATTATTCTTTTCCTCATCGAGATAACTTCTGAAAATTTGAAGGATGATTTTGATGTACTGATGAATGAGTTAAAGAGTTATAGCCCGGAATTAATCCGGAAAAAAATTATAGTCTCTTTATCAAAAGCAGATTTAGTCGATTCAAAAAAGATAAAAGAATTATCGCAAGTAAAATTTAAAGGAATTAAGGACAAACCTTTCATTTTTTCGTCAATTTCTGGACTGGGACTTAATGAATTGCTGGATTATCTGTGGCAGGTACTGGAAAAAGAGAAATTGTGATTTCTTTGAATATAGACTGATTTGTAGCTATATTTGCGTCCCGATTTTATTGGGATCAATTGGGCGGGGTAGCTCAGGTGGTTAGAGCAGTGGAATCATAATCCACGTGTCGGGGGTTCGAATCCCTCCCCCGCTACGGTTTATAAAATAATTTGTAAAGTTTGGACTGAGAATAAAGGAGAAAAAAATATGTATACAATATTAGTTGTATTAGCTTCTATTGCGGCTATTTTATTGATAATTGTGGTATTAATGCAGTCGAGCAAAGGTGGTGGATTAGCAGGAACTTTTGGCGGTGCCGGTAATATGGGAGCTATGTTCGGAACAAGAAGAACCGCCGATTTTTTAAGCCAGGCAACATGGTGGTTGGGAGGTATCGTAGCGGTATTGGCGATTGTAGCTAACCTTTTCTTTTTACCCGGAAAAGTAACGCAGGAACAAAGAAGTATTATCCAGGAAGCTGGAAGACAAAACATTCCGCAAACACCTACATTACCGCAGCAGCTTCCGGAGCAACAGCAAACTCCTCAAAAATAAAATTATCTAAAAATTTATTGTCAACGCCCTGATTATATTATTCAGGGCTTTCTTCTTTCCAACTGGCAAGAAGCTCAATTATTCTATCCTGAATATCCCGGTATTTTCTCGCTCCGCCTTTTTTGAATTCAAAAATTATACATACGATTAGATCATCACCATTAGCAGTTGTGATATAACCGGAAACTGACGAAACCCCGTTCAAAGTTCCGGTTTTACCCCTGAAATTATTTTCTGCAGAAGTTCCGACCATACGATCTTTTAATGTTCCATCGACTCCTGCAACGCTTAATGAATTATAAAAATCCTGATAGTTCTTAATATTGAAATAAATCTTTTCAAGCAAACCTGTTAACGCACCTGCGGTTACCTGATCAAACCGTGATATACCAGACCCATCAACTATCTGGGTTCCTTCTGAATAAATTCCATTGTCCCGGATGTAACTTAGTATTGCTTGTGTTGAAAAGAACGAATTTCCTTGTTGCCCGCTATAAACTGCTCCAATAGTTTTAAATAAACATTCTGCTAAAAAATTGTCACTCCTCTTATTTATTTTTTGAAGCAATTCTCTTAAAGGTATGGATGATTCGACAAGATTTTTTACACTATCAGGCGCTTGTGAAGAAACAGGATTCCCATCAACTTCAATTCCGTAGGAAGTTAATTTTTCTTTAAGCTTTTTTGCGGCAAAGAGAGGCGGATTATTTATATTGACAAAATATGTTCTGTATCTACCCCTTCTTTTCCTGACAACAGTAGTTCTGTTGCGGTCAATCACTAAAGCTGAAATTGGAGGAAGATTTACGTTTGCACGCTCGTCATTTATCCAGTCATCTCTTGAGTAAACGTTATCAAAGTAAGTATCATCACCGACAACATCACCTGTTATTTTACGAAGACCCAATTGATAAAGTTCATTTACCAGCGAATCAAGATCGTCAGACTCGAATGTTGGATTTCCGAATCCTTTGATATAAATATTTCCTTCAATTATGCTATCTGAAAAGTCATTATCGTCTGCCAGTATCCTCGTAGACAGTAAGTAATCCCCACCCATCAACTCCAGGGCAACTGAAGTGGTGAACAACTTTGTATTAGAGGCAGGAATCATTGACTCAGAAGCATTAATGCTGATAATGGTATCCTCTGTAAGTGGATTATAAATCATCATAGCAGTTCTGGTACCGGAGGGTGCTTCAGAAATCAACTCTTCAATTTTACTTATAACCTTCTCCGGTATTTCAGCAAAAACAAAATTGTAAAAAAAGAACAATGGAATAAGAGAAGTTAGAACTTTCATTTAATTATTATTTTATTTATCGTTAATTTGAAGTTGAAATGAATAAAAATAATATTGTATAACTCTTCAAACATAAACAAATACTCACTGCAAATAAATTATTCTCCACTTAAACATCCAACGAATTTCTTATTAAAATTTTTTTATAATCGACATGAAAAAACCAACTAAAGCTTACCAGGATCTTGATTTCTTAAACTCTTCTGATGGAAGAATAATAAGAATATTAACAGAATATCTTCAGCCAAAGAGTAAATTTAAAAAGCATAAAGTGATGGATACTATTGTTTTTTTTGGTTCTGCAAGATTAAAAGCAAGGAAAGATGCTCAAAAAGATTATAATAAAATAAAATCCTCAAATCCGGAACAGACAGAAAATTTTGCTGTAAAACTTCGGGAAGCACAAAATTATCTTGATATGTCAAGATATTATGAAGACGCAGTTGAACTTTCTAAAAGAATAACCGAATGGTCTTTAAATCTTGAAACAGAGGCTAACAGGTTCATAATTTGTACTGGTGGTGGTCCCGGTATAATGGAAGCAGCTAACAAGGGAGCAAAGAGAGCAGGTGGATACTCTATTGGTTTAAATATTAGTATTCCATTCGAGCAGTTTATAAATAATTACGTTACACCTGATTTGAGTTTTGAGTTTCATTATTTCTTTATGCGAAAATTTTGGTTTGCCTATCTCTCTAAAGCACTGGTGATTTTTCCGGGTGGTTTTGGAACGATGGATGAACTTTTTGAAATTGTTACTTTAGTGCAAACGAATAAAATAAGAAAAAAGCTTGCTGTGATTATTTATGACAAAAAGTACTGGAATAATATAATTAATTTT
>Ga0307425_1002201_pt1 | contig 11130 bp, 10 predicted proteins | sample SalMarWE160330MG_FD_202152 | JGI IMG/M metagenome (GOLD analysis project Ga0307425, IMG submission 202152) | Salt marsh sediment microbial communities from the Plum Island Ecosystem LTER, Massachusetts, United States - WE1603-30 | ecosystem: Environmental > Aquatic > Marine > Intertidal zone >... | reverse complement strand
TGATCGGGAGGTCAAAATACCACCCTGCGTTGGGATTAGGATCATCGGGCCCCCCTGAGAAGGACGCCCATTCAGTGGGATCAATCCAGAGCGGCTCGTTCTGGGACAATACCCTCAGCGTATAGTTGCTGTTGGCGGGTTGGCCATAGTAGATCTCTGTCTGCTCTAAGAGAGTGACTGAGGCGGGTTGATTTGAGAGTCCCGGTCTGTTGAATGAGCCGAGATATTCGGTGTCGTCCTCGTCGTCGCCATAGTCCCATATTCCGTAGATGGTCTGGGTGTTGGTGTCTACGAAATCCGTATTCCCGAGGTACTTGCCTGTCCCGAAAATAACCATAAACCCTGGCATTCCCGGGACGCAGTGGAACATAACATCAGGCTTGGTCGTAATGGGCTGGGGGTTGCCCGAGGGACCCTTTGCCTGGAACAGCGCGCTGTTGTTATAGGCTAACCCCCAATTAGATGCAGAGCCGGTAAATTCAAACTTCCAGAGATTCCCATTGAGATCTCCCGCATAGACATAGTCCACCTTGTTGTCGAGGTCAACATCTATCGGGACAGGGGTGGAGAGGCCGTTGCAGGTATCGGCCCCTGTATCGATCTGGGCAATCTTTGCCCCGGTTAAGGCGTCGAGCACAAAGAGGACCGCATGTCCATTAGTGCTTTCGTAGCCATTTCCGAAGATCACGACCCAATGGTGCGCAGCATCATTGGACTCGACAATATAGGCCTCGCTGAAACTGTAGCCGATATCGTCCGTTTCGGCCGAAGGTGTGGATACCTTAGGATATTCCCACTTGACCCTATTCGCAAGGGCGCTCTCTGAGGTTATGCTGCCCGGATTTGTGACATCAAGACAGTAATATCCCTTGCCTCCCTTTCCAAGCCCCCCTACGAGCAGGGTTGTGCCCCCTGCATTGGCCACATAGGGGGCCAAATCGACATAGAATTGGTGGGAGTAGAACGGGTTAGAGAGATGTTCCAGGTTGGCGAATACCAGACCGGGGATATATGCAAAAAGCTCCTGCCCGGTGCCTGCGTCAAAGGCATGGAGCATCCCGTCATTGCCTCCCGCATAAATGACGTCTCCAAAATAGGTCGGGGCTGAATGGACGATGTCACCGAGTTTACTGGTCCGGTTCCTGAAGACGCCTTCGTTCGTGTCATCGCCCCGGATAAAGTTCAGCATGTCTTCCGCCGTGGCAGGGTCGGTATGGAGCTGGGTTTTTTGCGAATCGCTCAGGTTATTGTATTGAAACGGTATCGCAACAGAGGTGTCTGTATTGTAGGTCGCGATAATCCTGCTGCCGTAGTTGATATTATCCAACTCCGCGCTCGCCGACCACAGGGGAGTCTCCCGTATTACCGCACCCGTGGTCTGGTCTATCGCATAGGCCTTTACATCGCCGGACCAGTTGTCGGTATGGTAGCTCGCCTGGTAAATGCGGCTTCCCGCGTGGAGCTCTTCGGCGTTGATCGATATTGAGGCCCCTGAGCCTATACGCGCCATGACATTCTGCATGACGGCGTCTAAGGATTCGATCAGTTCCTCGGGGTTGGAGGCGCTCAGGAATATTCCCCTTCCGTTCACAGAGGCATGCCAGAGATCGTCGATCTTGGTCCCGTCTTCCGCGCCTGTAGGATCAGGCCAGTCAGGATACACCCTCTGGTTGGGATCGCTGTTGTAGAGATCGTAGTCATCCGGGTCTAATGTGCCGCCCACCCCGAAGGAGATGCCATAGGTTATCATATGCTGTCTGTTGGCAGTATCCGGGAAATTGGTGGGGACCAGGTCATCAAGGGATGAAAGATCGGCCTTGTAGTACTTCATGGCCACATCGGCCAAGGTTGCAGTCCAGTCGTCCGCGTAAGGCGCGCCCTCGCCGCTGTCCTCGTTTCCTATACCCGAGACACTCCCGTTCCAGAACCCGTCAGTCATGACAATGGCAAAGGACTGCTGGCAGGCGCCGCCCTCTGCCTCGCTGGCATAGGGCGAAGCGCCGATCCCGCCGTCGCCGCCGGCCTCATCGAAGTAATCCCCCACGTTCTTGAGCGCTGCGCGCAGTGGGGTCGTGCTGTCGGAATCAAGGCCATACAGGGCTGTCAACAGGGTGTCGGTGTTATCGTAGAGTACCGTATTTATTGTCACATTCACATTCATGACCGTCTGGATGAGCCTTCCCCAGATGGAGTAGAAACCGATCCTCACCCCTTCGATATTATCGATGACGTTTGCAATAGCCGCCTTTGCGGTCAGTTCCCGCCGGCGGTAAAAGGAGAACCAGTTGGCAAAATTCTGCAACTCCTGGGTGTAGGAACGATTGCTCCCGTCGTCATTTTTCGGGACCACGTCACCAGGGGGACTTGCATTCAGGATCAGACCTGCCTGATCAATGCTGTCAACGTTGGTGCTGAACCTGTAGTATTTGATACTTCCGTCTAAGACAACGAGGTAAGGGATGTTTTCGCTCTCCGAAAAGGTATAGTAGTGGGCATTCTTTATGCTGATGGCGGAGGAACCGGTTGGCGTGAATTTCATGGCGTCGGCGGTATATTTGCTGTCCCCTGCCACTGTTGCGTCAAGCCGTATATACTCGTTGCCTCCCCCTGAAAAATGGTATGTCCCCAATGACGTCCACTGCGCTAACACATTTTGGTTCACGCCCCCGGGAGGCACATCCTCGGTCAGCACCCCGTCATGGAAAATATCATAAGTTACATTGGTTACCCGGTCTGTGTGGGATCGCCACCATCCAAAAACTTCATAGTTTCCGGCGGTTGGAATATCCACGATCCATTTGGCCCAGGCAGTCCCATCGTTGCCAAGGGTATAGTCATAGTTGGTCCCATACTCCTCGGCGTGAGTGAAGTGATTGGGGTCCCAGCCATTGGCGGATGTGGAAAACCCCGCATCTGTATTATCGACGACAATCCCTTCCTCAACGGAATCGTATTCGTCAGAGAGGGTCAGGGTAGGGGTGGCAAGTATGGGGTTGGAGCGGGGCGCTGTGGTGTCGGCGTCTGACTGGCGGGGCCACGGTGTGTAATTTACGTCCGGATTGTAGTACATCTTGTTGTATCCCGCCCATCTCGCCTTCCAGAGCCTCTTTTCGGTGCCCTCCACGATGTAACTGTCCGAGTAGGCGTTGTCCGTATCGGGACCCAAATCGAAATTATAATACTCACCGTGAAAAATGCCGCTCGATTCCGTGGTCATAAACTCCCAGTCCATGCTCCCGGAATCGTCGATCACGAACATCACGCTGGCCGGGGCCGCCTGGAGCTGCGTGTCCATGGGGATATCCGAGATGCTTAGGCACGTCGCTCCGGCTATGGGCGTGGTGGAAGCAACGACCCAGAGGGCGCAAGTGGCAATAAAGGGCAGCAGCCTCTTCATTAAAGCGCTGAAAATGGAAAGAAAACAGTCATTTATGAAAGACATATCACTACTCCTTATAATCTAAAATCTCTTTTTGTACCCTAACTCGATTATTACTGAGTTTTGGTTATTTGCGTTTTTGTACCGTCCATATACGGTATAGTCATATAATCTGGAAGCGGAGACTGGGCTTAATGAAGATCCCGGAGCAAAGCCTCTCAGAACCGGCATAAATTCGGTGTTTGGAATGTCTTGGGCTTCGTGAGCGTATTGACTCCAGTTCTCTTCGTTTTTAATGTCGTCTTGATCGGGCAATTCAGTTTTTCTTGGCAGTGTTTTCAACTCGCTCTCTATCGTGTATTGTCCGGCTTTCAGGTTATCCACGTCTGTCGGATCTGTCTGAAGGGAAATGTTCTCTAATATCTGGACAAGCATCATAGACGCCCCTTCGGCGTTGTACAAACCTTCTTTGTATACCTTGTCATTCCCTGCGATCTGCAATTCAACGGACGAAGTTGTCGTGACCGCTATACCGACAAAGGTAAGGAGCGCCAAAATGACGATGCTGATGACCATAACGGAGCCATTCTCATTCCTGATGATGGCTGTTTTATTCATTGTATCTCTCCCTCGATGACTTTGCACCGGACTAAGGGTTAAGAGCGCAAAAACCGGCTTTTTCATGACCTTGCATTACCCCTCGACCCCTGAATTATTCACCCCACGCGCTTATCTATTTCCTTTTTGGCTTTACGCAGGTAAAAACTATATCCTTCTTCAACAGGTCGTCGTCCCTGTGGATAGTCACTATTATGAGTTTGGTATCTTGCACCACTTTGGGGTTAGTATTGGGACCGTCGATTATCTGCCAGCTTATATCATAACCTTCAGGAGGATTCACCTCCTCATCCTCTCCAGCGGTCAGACGAGTATCGGTTGAACTGACGGTATATTGGAGGGAGATAAGTTCCTCCACCTTATCCTGGGCCAGAGTGGTAGCTTCCGTCAAACGGTTGGCATGCGCATTGCCCTTGATGGCGGCGACCTGCATCGAAGCAAGGGCCAAAAGCCCCACTGACAAAATGGCAATGGCGATAATCACCTCGATGAGCGTGAAACCCTTTTCGTTTCTCCCAATTATGGTCTTGTATGGGATCGGGTACGCATGCCCCTGTGGTGCTTTCATAGTCCCCCTCCAGGCGGAGGTTGCGGCAGGTTGCGGCATTTGATCTGGATCTTCGTACACCTGCGGCGGTAGTGGTCGTTTTGTGCCGGCAGGATCTCATTGCCCCGCTGGTTTTCATAGGCGATATCGTTTACATAATCCTTGTCTTCCTTCTCCGCCCTGACCACCAACGTTACCTCAACCGATCGGATCTTACCGATGCTCGCCATCGTGGTTACATTTCCGCTTCCGTCATCGTCGAGGACGGTGCCATTTTGATCTAAATACACAAAGTCGAGGGCGTCTGTGTTTTCGGCTATCGGTTCAGGTTGATTACTATTAACTGCCGGAGTCGTTACGCATAAGCTCTGTGTATCGCCGGAAGTTACAAGCGAATATGTGATATCTTCAAAGGGGTCATTGGTATCCCCGTCAGGAGAGCTGCCAGATGTCACACCCCTTACATCCGCGGTAAATCTGATTTCATTCACGTTAGCGGTAATAATCCCCGGCGGGTTGGTTTGGTTGCAGCTCGGATTACACCCTGCCTCCTGGATCTGCCGTGTCATATAATACATGGCGCCCCTCAGTTTCTGCTGTACGGCAGCTACCTCTTCCTGTACAATGTATGACTTCTGCTGCGAAAGATAAGTGGAATAGATGGCCGTCATGACAACGCCCGATATGGCCATGGCCAAGAGGAGCTCAATGAGTGTGAATCCCCTGTTGTTATTGAAGGTGCTCATAAATCAATGCTCTCACTATTATTTTTTTTCGGGTTTAACGTTTCACCCACCCTGGCACAGACCGTCATATTGCAACCACCTGTAGGTGCGGTTCTAACCGAATTCACGCGCTACTCCTATGCAACTGAAGTCGCACCAATTATTAGCCGAAACGTTGATCAAGGCCGAAATTAGAATATCGAAGAAGATCAATTCTTCTTATATAGTACTGCAAGCTCCATGCCATTAAGGCTGGTTTTGGAAAACTTCCGTTAATACAGTAAAAGAGGGTGGGACTAATGTCATTACGAGCGCTTTTTGACAAGACTATGTGTCAAATAACTTATCGATTGTAAAAAAACTTTACAGTTTTTTTGGTGCCAGGCCCTATCAGACCGGAGGCCGAGAGGCTGTTTTGCCTTCTGTTAACACCAGGATATGTAAAACCGCCAAAACACGGCACAAAACTTGCAGAAGATCGTGTGTATGAAAGTGAAGAAACTGACGCTTGAGGGAGAGCATGAGACTGGTTAAGAGGTTAGACAAAAGAGAATCGGGATTTACACTGACTGAAATGATGGTAACCATTGGGATCCTTTCGATACTGGCCATGATCGCCATCCCGAGCTTTATGACACTCTTGCCCGGAATGCGCCTGAAAAGCTCGGCAAGGGAAATATTTATGGTCCTGAATCAGATTAAGATGCGGGCTGTTGCAAAAAATACTACTGGGAATATTCAATTTACTCCAAATACTTATACAGCATGGTTGGATAATCCAGCGGGCACCGAGTGCTCGTTGGATGCAATCGACACCCAAATTAAGGATGGCTCATTTGAGGAGATAGGTGTTTCTATTTCTACCAACATTCCATATAATACATACGGATACAACAGTAGGGGTTTACCAGCAGGAACCAATACAGGCGCATATGATATCACTTTGACAAACTCAAAGGGAGACACTCAGTTGGTGCAGGTAACCGCCGTCGGGTTAATTAAGATGCCTTAATGGTGACACCTTCATCTTGATTTATCCGGCGCCAATAAACTGTTTCAGGATTTGATAATCTGTTTTGGAAATTTTTATGAATTTCACTCCCATCCCCGGCGGTAGGTCCGGCTGGCTGCTTTCCCTTTTTCTGGCCCAGATCACCTCGCACTGTATTTCAAGAGGCTTGGACAGATGAGAAAGCTGAAGTCTTAGAAGAAATTGGTTCCCTGGATTGAGGAAATTATCTGTTTCTATGAAAAGACCCTCATTGCTGACATTCGCCGTATATGCCTGCAGGAAGGCCTTTCGGTCCTGATACGTCACAGACAGCACTCTCTGTACCCTTGGTTCCGTCCGCTCTGTAAAGCTGGCCACCCTGTCAATCAGCTTGCTATTGCGGGTGGCTATTGATTCAAGGATGCTCCTAAATTGTTGGGAAAGCTGGTTGCATTCTTTGTCGATAAACTGCCGGTCAATTAAACCCACGATTGTATCACCTATCGCTCTTGCGGTGGTTATCCTTTTCGTTCTGGTGATATTTTCAATCTCTCCAAAAACATCACCGGGTTTCAATATCTCTAAAACATATTTATGTCCCTCAACAGTCTTTGAAAGCTCCACGGAACCTGAAAGTATGACATAGACCCAGTCTCCTGAATTGCCTTCGCTAAATATAATATCTCCATACTGGTATTTTTCTTCATCGGCTATTAGGTATATCTGCTTCTTTTTCATCCTATCCGCCCTTCGTTTTGGAAATTGAAATCCGTTTCCGGGTTTTCCTGAACAGAAAAATACAACTGAACCCTGTCAAATTGGGCCTGTTCATTTTCGGAGGATGAAATCTCTTTCAGGGGGTGAGATTCTTTTGGCGTTTTTCCCTTTTCTGAATCCATTTTCCTCTCTCTGCTTCGGGCTCTGATGGTCCCTGAACTTGTGAATGGTTACGATATATTATAGAATACAAAAGTTGATGTGTAAAAACAAGAAATTACTGAAAGGGCAATTGTGGTTGAAACCAATATGGGTGTCGAATAAGATGGAGTCACCGTTGACACACATGTCCTCATTTATTATGATCTTTCATTAAAGAGGTGGCTTAGGGTTAGGCCCTTATTATCAGGAGAAATCCTATGGATATTGAAAGCAAATACATCAAGAATGTAGCGAACCTTGTCCCCATGCCTGACATTGCCCTTGACGTACTTACAATGGCCCATGATGTGGCTTGTGACATGAAAAAGCTGGTTAAAAATATTGAGAGGGATCCCAGCCTGACTGCTAATATGCTGAAGCAGGACATCCTGGAACTCGATGTCGAGGATGCTGCATATGAACAGCGACTTCTCAATACAGACCATGCCCGGGTTGGATTGGCCCTTTTGCAGGGTTGGGGATTGCCGAAACGGATTACTGAACCGGTGGGGAGTCATCATTCACATGCGGAAATAGAGACTTCCCCCCTGCATTGCCGGATCGTGTATCTCGCGAACCGCCTGGAAAAACATCTAAGTCTACACCGCGGTGAACCGATTGAAAATACCGGAATTGCCCTGGGGCAAAACATTGGGGGCGAACCGCTCCCTTCGGTGCCGGGGTTTTCGGAAAACATGGAACCTATCGTCAGTGAATCCTATGAACGCTATTTTGAAACAGCCACGGTGTTTGAGCTGTAGCAGTGGCTGTTGCGATGCCCAGAGCAGGGTATTCTTGTTGACACGAAATTCAAAATGTCATAACTATGATATTTTAGAAAGATTTCTGGTTATATTCTTTGTTTGAGGTCTCCAATGAAAAAGGAAGTGGCTGTTGGGATTGAGTTTGAAGTTGATGATACAGAGAATCTTCCACATATGGCGGGTGACAAAATTCCGAATGAGATTATGCGTCATATTTTCCGCGTGCCTGTCAGTGACTCACACGGGGTAAAAGCCCGTCTTGGCGGCCGCCGGTACAATGTAATCAATCTTGAGAAAAGGGGGATCTCCATTCGTCTCTTAAAAGGTGAAAAACCTTTTGGAATCGGTGATATCTTACCATCCATTGAATTGACGTTGCCGGACCATGTATTAAATCTTCGTGGAGAAGTCGTCCATGTCTCTTTTGACGAAAAAGAATGCCCTGTTTGCGGTTTAAAATTGATTGACATGGATGAGGAATCTACACAGCTAATTTCGGGGTTCTATCAGCATTTACGCAAGCAAATGTTTTCAAAGAGATGATAGGGGCAAGTCGGGATGGCGAAGAAAGCCGAAAATCGCGATATATTGGCTGGAATCCTGAGTGGCGTTCAGGAAGATGTCGTAGAGGGTTTAGATACCCTATACGAGATAATCCGACTTGAAAGCCGTCAACCCCTCAAATCTGATGATTACACCCGTAATGATGCCCTCTCAAAAACTAACCCGAAAAAGCCTAAGAAAAAGGCATCCCATTATCTTACACAGAATGTTTTTGACGAGCTGAGTGCCGCAAAAATAAATATAAGAGAGTTACTCCCTTCCATACCTAAATCTAAGGTGACCAAATCAAATATCGTTGATATTGCCATAAGGGCAATTTTAGAAGAGTATAAGACAAAAGGCCTTAAAAGCGCATTGATAAAGAAAGTTTTGTTACAAAAGACCAAAACAAAATCTTTTTCTTGAAAATTACCTTCTTTAATTACTAATCCTGATTCGAAAGGAATCTTCGATATGGTTATTACATGCCCTTATTGCAAAAGAGAGTATCCTGTCGATAAAAAGAAAATACCGGCTAATGCAAAGATTGCTCAATGCAAGGCTTGCGGCAAGAAATTTCCTTTCAAACTTGATGAAGACGTAACAGCAAAGCCCGAAATCACAACAGAGACGCCCGAGATTCAAACCCATGAAATTAAGAAAGTTGCCACACGGAAGATTGCAATATCCCTCAGCAAGGGAGGTGTGGGAAAGACGACAACTGCTGTTAATCTCGCAGTAGGGCTTGCCATGTCAGACAAAAAAGTGCTACTCGTCGATACAGATACGCAGGGACAGACGGGTTATATGTTAGGAGTAGAGCCTAAGGCCGGATTGACGGAATTGGCGACAAAGGAGTTGGAAGTCCATGAAGCGGTTTTTGAGGTCAGGGAAAATCTATCCCTGCTGGCCGGAGGAAAATCGCTTGGGGGATTGAAACGGTTGATAAGCAGAAAGGATTTTGGTGGAGAATTAACAATAAGAGAGGCATTAGCTCCTTTGGAAGACCAGTTTGACTACATAATCTTTGATAGCTCTCCGGGTTGGGATGTATTGACAGTCAATGTCCTCTTTTGTGCCGAAGAGGTGCTTATCCCTGTTTCCCTCGAGGTAATGACCCTTCAAGGGTTGACCGAGTTCTTGAAAAGTGTCGGGGCGATACAGAAACATCGAGAAGGGCTTGAAGTCAAGTATGTCCTGCCAACATTTTTTGACAAGAGGGTAAAGAAGAGCTTCACAATTTTCAAGAAATTGCAGGATCTATTTGGGCAAAAACTTTGCACCCCGATTCGTATCAACGTCAGAATCTCAGAGGCGCCTGCATATGGAAAAGCAATATACGAATTTGCCCCCGGATCACATGGGGCAGAGGATTACCGGGATCTGATCCGGAAGGTTACAGATGACGACAGCCTTTTTAGATAAGGCACATTCTGCTCCGCTTTGCCCGCTTCGCGCCAATGCCATTACACCTATAGAGCCTACCCATAAACTCACTTCGTAACCGTTCACAGGTTCAAGGTTTCCCGCTGAAAGCGGGATTCAGGGTTAAGGGCAGGGGAGGCATTGAAGATCTGAAGCACTCGTCAGAGATGCTCATTTCCCCAAGTGATTGCCGAATTGGCCCTAAGCCTGACAAAGCTGCCACTTTTCTGATAAATAGTGTTCGAAGTATAGCCCGGGCATAATAATGCAACCTCTGAACCCCGGGCCTTTTACCGACCTTTTTAAAAGGCCATCAAGGCTTGGAAACTGAGGGACGGGCGGAACATTAGTGTGTTTCAGACGCTGAGCAAAAGAGAATCGGGATTTACTCTGATTGAAATGATGATAGTCATCGCTGTCTTAGCCATAATGGCCACGATCGCTATTCCATCCTTTATGTCTCTGATGCCGGGGATGCGCCTGAACGGCGCTGCCAGACAGATAATGGGAGACCTGATGGCCGCAAGGATGAACGCGGTCAAACAGAATAATGAGGTCAGAGTATTCTTCAACAGCCCCGGAGCAAATCAGTATCAGATATTGGATGACGATGACAATGATGGAACTGCTGATACAGGAGAAGCGATTACAACTAAGAACATCCAGGATAACTATGAGGATGTGACTTTCACCTCTACAAATAATCCTATATTTCATCCGAAAGGGACCGCCACCAGTCTTGCAACAATTACCCTGCAAAATTCCAGTGGAACCAAAAAGGTTACTGTCAGTATTGCAGGTCGTGTTAAGATTAAGTGATCCGGGTTGTGCAATGAAACGCCAAGAACCACACAGTCAGATCAAGAAAGAGAAGGATAACGGTTTTACCCTTATCGAGGTCTTGATTGCCATCGTAATCCTCTCCAGCGCCCTGTTAGGCATGGCCGCTTTAACAGTGGCGATCATAAACGGGAATAGGCTCAGTAATGATCTGACGACGGCCACGACTTTGGCACAGGACAAGATGGAGGATGTTCGAGGCATGAGTTACTCAAGCATTGCAAGCGAAACGAAGGCGGTGCTTTCATCACCTTATGACGCATATAAACGAGAGGTTACGGTTACCGATGACAGCCCTGCAACCGGCATGAAAACGGTGAACGTAAAGGTCTATTGGGGAGGGGCCTCGAAAGAAGATCATAACGTTGAACTGAAGACCA
>Ga0307425_1002199_pt1 | contig 11132 bp, 5 predicted proteins | sample SalMarWE160330MG_FD_202152 | JGI IMG/M metagenome (GOLD analysis project Ga0307425, IMG submission 202152) | Salt marsh sediment microbial communities from the Plum Island Ecosystem LTER, Massachusetts, United States - WE1603-30 | ecosystem: Environmental > Aquatic > Marine > Intertidal zone >... | reverse complement strand
CGCCCGCTCCCTCCAGGAGGGCCGACATGGGCGAGAGAAAGTGGACGTGTGTGTCCGCCGTCACCCACCCTCGCTCCCGCCACGGCAGTACCTTCTGGACGGGGATCACGATCTCTTCCGTCTCTGGGGTCACCTCCACTACCTGCCGCACAGGCCGGATCTCAAAGCCCTTCGACACCTCGACGCACACCGGGCCCAGCGGCAGGTCGACCGTCGTCTCGCCACGGATGTACGTGCACTGGTGCACGCCCTGGTGGGAGAAATCGACCGAATAGTCCTCGTACCATGCCGGATCGATGATCCGGTGCCGGTCCACAGGAGCGAGATACTCGCCCCACTGGCCATGGATGTGCAGCTTGACAGCCACGGGCCTGTTCGATCCGGCTTCTACCGCGCGCAGCGTGACACGACGCCGTGCCGGCGGTACGCGGCGCAGCGTCTCTGCAGAGCGGCCACTCTCGACGTCTGCGACCGGGAACGTGCGCCCATCCTGCAGGTGAAAGCCCGCGTCTGGATGTGCCGTGTACTCGATCAGCACGTCGCGATCCAGGAACTCGGGAACCTTGTTGTTGTACGAAACATCCCAGTGCTCGTAGGGGTAGGCCGGGCGTGGACGTGCCGAGATTACCTGTCCCATGTCGAGCTGGATCTGTTCTAGCAGGCCGTCATCGTCCAGATGAGGGTCGAAAGCCACGTCCGGCGGGAGAGTGAAACAGGCCTTTTGTCGCGTGCGCCAGCGCAGCGGATACGCAGATGCATCGCCACCCGAGATCGCCGAGACGAGCACGCAGCCCGAAACGGGCTGTAGGCGGACGCCGACCAGGGCCTTCTCAAGATGGGGGTTCTCCCATGCCCAGAGCCAGTTCACCCACGGGCCGCCGTCCGCGGCGCTTGCGCGGGTTTGAGAGCTCCCCCAGGCCTGTGTGAGCTGCTCGTGGGCTGCCGGGATCGGGTGCGGCTTGTGGTGTGCCACTGCCTGGAAGCAGTTCTCGCCCCACCGCCGCTGAAAAGCACCGATCTGGTGGCGCCGGACGATCGGCACGGCCTCTTCCGTGCCATCCTGGTACAACATGACGTACTCGGCAGCGCGTTCCCCTAGCTGGCCTTGCCCTCGCATCGGCGAGTAGAACCCTCCCGGCCCGGGCTCGAGAGGCCAAAGATCGGAGGTGTGCATGAACACGAGCCAACCCAATGACACCGGAGCCCACTGCAGGGTCACCGCTTTCTCAGCGAGCAGCACCACCTGATCCACGTGAAAGGGAATGCCCCACGCCACCCCCTCTCCCCGCGGCGCGTGCTCGAGCGCCGCTGCCATCTCGTCAGAAATGCCACTGCCAGGCAGCATATCGACCGCCACCGTGCCCTGGAAAGGCAGTGGAGCAAACGCGTCCGAACTGGGTCCATCCCGAAACAGAGACATGGCGTGCTCCTTCCCTATCTCTCGACTGGGAAGCTAGGGCTCGAGGACGACCTTCATCAGCCCTGGCTCTCGATGATACAGCCGCTCGAACCAACTCGCGCCCTCTGACAGCGGGGCAACGGCGCTGATCAAGGCGCGAACGTCCACCGCACCGCGCGCGATCATGTCCAGGCAGGCTGGATACTCGCCCTGGGACGAACAGGAACCATAGAGGGACAGCTCACGCGTGACCGCTGCCTGGAGGGGAAAAGCCGTCTCCGCAGCCAGGTTCCCGACCATGGTCAGCGACCCGCCTTTTCGCAGGCACGATATCGCGGTGTTGAGCGTCGGCGAGAGGCCAACGACTTCAAAGGCCGAGTCCGACCCACGTCCGTGCGTACGCGCCTGGATTTCAGCGACGACATCCGCCTTCCCAGCATGAAAGCCCTCGTCTGCGCCGAGCCGGGTCGCCATCTCTAGCCGGCCCTCATCCAGATCGACGGCAAAGATCTGCCCGCAGCCCGCGAGGCGCAGCGCCTGGATGACCAGGAGGCCGATCATCCCTGCGCCCACCACGACCACCGTCTCATCCAGCGTCACCGACCGGCGCCCCACGGCGTGAAAGGCAATCGACAGCGCTTCCACCATCGCCGCCTGCTCGAAGGCAAGCCCTTCGGGCAGGCGATAGACGATGTGTTGGGGAATGGCCACGTACTCGGCAAAGGCGCCGTGCCGCCGGTACTCGTCGCACGACACGCCGAGAACGCGCCGGTTGTCACAAAGGTTGATCTCGCCGCGCCGGCAAAAGTAGCACTTGCCGCAGTACACGGTCGAGTCAAACGTCACCCGATCGCCGACCTGCCAACCTGTGACCTCTGGGCCGGTCTCTACGATCACGCCCGCCGCCTCGTGCCCCATGATGATCGGCGGGATACGGCGCCCGCTGCTGCCGTCCATGCCGTGCACGTCACTGCCACAGATGCCACATGCACGCACCTCGACGAGCACTTCTTCGGGCCCGATCGCAGGTTCGGCTACGTCCGTGTATATGAGGTCGTTGTATGCCTGCAGGAGCAGAGCCTTCATTGTCTTTTCCTCTCTCACCACCTGATCGTGACAGCCAGTTTCGCAAAACGAGCGGAGGGCCGGCGCGTGGTAGTTGCCAGCAGATGGCGTAAACGCTCGATAAGCAATGGCTCGTCAGCGATTATAGCGTAAGGCAAGCAGCGGGGCAAGAGCGCCTCGCCGCGGCGCCCCCGGCTGACGGTCTGTTGCAGGTACTGACCACAAGCCCTGAGGCTGCGCTCCGCGCTACGCCCACTCCACCCGTTCTGGCTTGAGGGTCGCTGCCACGGGGCCGCCTCGCTCGTCGCTCATCCGGATCGTGGCCCGTAGTGGCGAGCCCGTCTCCAGAGCTCGGCTGACCCTGGACCATGACAGCCCACTGAGAAACAGCTTGGCCCGACGAAAGCCTACCCACGTCCTATCGATCCGCTCGCCCCAACAGAGATAGATGAACCGGTTCCCGGTCCTTCCCTGTACGTGTGGCCCGGTCCAGTCAGGATTCCCGACGTTCGAGTCTCCATTGACGTGCACCGAGAGTCGAAACACGGCCGGCTCCGTGTCAGCAGGCACATCATCTACTACTAGCCGGTGGTCCTGCACGCCAAGCCTGACGGCCGTCCTGTCCTCAAACACAGTCCCCGGCATATCGATACAGATTAGCTCTAGCTCGAGCTCGTGCCTATCCGTCACGGACCATCCCTCCTGAGAGTCGCCGGACCACCTTTCCCTGCCGGGCTCGAGCGTATGCGCGCGCTCGACAGATCGTGTGGCAGGTGGTCTAGCTGATCTACGGCTTCGCTGTGCTCTTCAGGCCGTGCCCACTGAAGGTGGATACGATCACGTTATGCGTGTCTCGCTGCTCCAGGTATCGTCGAAGCCCTGCGATCGTCGCTGCTGCAGTCGGCTCGATGTAATAACCCCTCCGCCACATTGCGTGCAGCGATGCCTCGATCTCGGCCTCGCCGACGGCCAGGAACTCCCCTCCGCTCTGCCGCACGGCAGCGATGAGCTGTCTGCCCCGGATCGGCTCGGCGATCGCGATCCCTTCGGCGACCGTCTCGTGTTTTTGAACTGCGGCAGGCCGATCGCGCCCCTGCCGCCACGCATCAAAGAGCGGCGCGCAGCGCTCAGCCTGCACTCCGACCAGCCGCGGCATGCGTGTCGTCACCCCGACGTCGCGCAGCTCGCGGAACCCGATTGCCGCGCCGAGGAGCAGCGTCCCATTCCCAACCGGGAGCACCACGACGTCGGGTGCGCGCCAGCCGAGCTGCTCGCACACCTCGTAGGCAAAGGTCTTGGTCCCGTGAAAGAAGAACGGGTTCCACGAGTGGCTGGCATAGTAGGTCGTCTGCGCCGCCTCGAACGCCGCGCGCGCCGTGTCCTCGCGCGTGCCCGGGATACGGTGGACCTCGGCACCATAGCGCCCAATCTGGGCAACCTTGGCCGGCGAGGTCGCCTCCGGGACATAGATCGCGCATGCGACGCCCGCCCGCGCGCAGTACGCAGCGATCGCCGCGCCCGCGTTCCCCGACGAGTCCTCCACCACGCGCCTCACGCCCAGTTCGGCCACCTTGCTGATCAGCACTGCAGCACCACGGTCCTTGTAGGACCCGCTGGGAAACAAGTGATCCTGCTTGATCCACACCGGTACCCCGCCGAGCTCGACCTCTAGCAGCGGCGTATAGCCCTCCTCGAAAGAGATGATGTGCGAGCCAGCAAGCGGGATCGCTTCGCGGTACCGCCACATCGTCGGCTTTCGCCGGGCGATCTGGTCGGGATCGAACGTCGGCTGCCACGAGATGTCCAGCGGCGCCCCACACCTGCAACGCCAGCGAGGTTCGGCCAGGCCAAACGTCGTTCCGCAGGCCGTGCAAACCAGACCGTTCACCTGTCTTCCCCGACCACAACAACGACACCGATCTCGACCAGCAAGGGGTTCTCCTCCCTCTAATAGCGCCTTGGGCGGCCTGGATAGGGCTGGAAGGGAGTGCGCGGCTCGGTGCCAAACCAGTCACCCTCGATGTCGAGGCGTGACAGAGAGCGCGTCAGGTCAAAAGTAACCCATCGCGAGGCTTGTGGACGTGGCTGATACACCCACAAACCGTAAGGTCCGCACAGCCCACTCACGAACGCGACCAGATCGGCCACCCGCCTGTCCTCCAACGTCGCTCCTACCCGCCAGCAGAGATCCAGTAACAAGGCCAGGTCAAAGCGCGCATAGAAGGTGAAAAAGCCGCGCACCGGCTCTAGACCAATCGTCCTCGCGACCTCAAAGCCAACAGATTGCTCCTCGCGCGTTTCGCGCCCGAGCAGCAGGTCGAGCGCACGCCTTGCTGCCTGGCCGTGACGGCGCTCCGGGTGCAGGGCCAGACAGATCAACGCGCCTGTCGTATTCGAGCGACAGCCCCAGCGGGAATGAGCGAGGCGCCGGTAGCCCGCCACATAGCCATACACACCCGACGCGATCCCACTCGGCCACGCGCCGTCATTGAGGCGCCGATCCAGGAGCCACGCATAGGCCCGTTCGGCACGGGGATCGGTCGCATAGCCGCACGCTGCCAGCGCCCGCAGGGGAAGCGCAGTCTGGAGCGGCACCATCGAATAGCCCTCGCGCTCTCCCTCGTCGTCCTTCTCCCCCGGTAGGGGCCACGAGCCATCCTCCCGCTGCAGCCCGAACAGGTAGGCTGCACCCCGTGCGACGGCAGGATGCTGCGTCCCAAAGCCAAGGTAGCCGAGGCGCATCAGCGCCAACGCGGTCGCGCGCGCATCGCTGCCCTGCCACATCCGGCCATCCGCGTGCCAGGAGCCGTTGGCTTGCTGCCCGGCCAGCAGGTCCGCCACGACCGGGTCAGGCGCCTTCAGGCGCTCCAGCTCTTCTACTTCCACATCGTCACTCGGCCTATCGAGCAGCTCCCGCAGCACGAGCAAGCGCAGGCAGGGCGATGGATCGGCGAGCAGCAGCGGCAGCCTCGATCTGCTGTGAACACTCACTGCGCTGTTCCCAATATCTGCTGCAGATAGGGTGCCGTCGGCGTCCCTCCTTGCGCCACCTGTTCGGGAGTTCCCTCGGCGATCACCGACCCTCCGTTCGGCCCGCCGCCGGGACCAAGCTCGATCAGCCAATCACAGGCCGCAAGCACGTACGGGTGGTGCTCGATCACCACCACGGTGTTGCCTGCACCGACCAATCCCCTCAGGACGCCGATCAGCCGCGCCACGTCTTCCATGTGCTGCCCGACCGTCGGCTCGTCTAGAATGTACAGCGTCCCTGGTCCGCCTTTGCGGCACAGCTCCTTCACGATCTTGAGCCGCTGCGCCTCACCGCCCGAGAGCGCATGCCCGGGCTGACGCAGCACGAGGTAACCGAGGCCCACCTGGCGCGCGGCTGCCAGCAGTTGGGCAGTCCGCTCCGACCCCGAAAGCAAGCCATATGCCTGGTCGATGGTCATCACAAACAGGTCCGGAAGTGCCACGCCGTGCAGCCGTACCTCTCTGGCTTCTGGCCTGTACCCGGTGCCACCGCACGTCTCGCAGAGAACGTGGACGTCGGGCAGAAAGTCCATGTCGATCCGGACCGACCCGCTCCCGCCACAGGCCGAGCAACTGCGACGCAGCGCCTTCTCGTCCAGGCCCAGGGCCCGCGCGTCCTCGCCCTCCGCATAGATTTTGTGGATCGGCCCATTCAACCCCAGATAATCGGCCGGGCTACGCACCCCCACCTTGGACTGGTCGATCACGACCACGCGTCTTGGGGCGCCCACGATCGCCTCGTGCTCTCCCGGCTCAACGTCCTCGTAGGCAACGGACGTGGTCTGTTTCTTGGGCGCGAGGGCGCGCCCCACAGTGTCGACCAGGAGCGTGCTCTTGCCAGAGCCAGAGACGCCGCAAAGGCCAACCAGCGCTTTCAGCGGGAAGCGAACGTTGATGCCGCGCAGGTTGTTGGCACGTGCGCGGCGAACGGTCATCCATGCCGCTGGCGTCCTCCGAGCATACTCGGCAGTGGGCACCTCCCCGCGTAGCCAGCGGGAGGTGGCGGTGTCCGCCGCCGCGACCTCGACTGGCGTCCCCTGTGCCACGATGCGCCCACCCGCCTCGCCGGCGCCGGGACCCATGTCGATCAGATGGTCGGCTGCCCGGATCAGCTCGAGGTCGTGCTCGACCACGATCACGGTGTTTCCCTCGTCCCGCAGTTCGAGCAGGGCGTGCACGAGGGCGTTGACTTCCGATGGATGCAGACCCCGTGATGGCTCGTCCAAGAGGACGGTGAGCGAGGTCAGGCCGCTACCCAACAACCCCGCCAGCGCGAGGCGTTGCGCCTCTCCAGCCGAGAAGGAGCGCGCCGGGCGGTCCAGGTGCAGGTAACCCAACCCGACCTGGAGTAGGAACTGCAATCTGCGCAGCATAGTGTCGAGGTTTGGAGCGACGATATCGGGCACCGTGCCGCTCAGTTGCTGCAGCACCTGGCACAGCTCGGCAAGCGGCATCTCACTCAGTGCCTGCAGGTGGTAACCGCACAGCTTTACGGCGGCATACTCGGGCCGTAGCTTGCCGCCTTCGCACGCGGGACAGATCTGGGTATCGGTGTAGGTTCCTCCCGAGTCCCAGTCACCGATCCAGCCATAGAAGCCGCGGAAAGGGGCGACACGCTTGTGCGTGCGCCCCGTGCGGCTGTGGTACACCATCTCTACCGGCTCTGGATCGCCGAACATGAAGGCATGCTGCGCCTCCGGCGACATCTCGTTCCACGGGGTCGTGGCCGGATCGAACTCGTAGCGCCTGGCAATGGCCTGCACTTCGTAATAGCCACCGTTGTAGGGTTTGCATAGGTATCCCTTTGGAAAGAAGCCTGGCGAGTACATTGCGCCGGCGCACAGCGGCTTCTCGGGATGGACGATGAGCTTGCCGGGATTGGGCTTGCGCAGCGTCCCCACGCCGTTGCAGGTCAGGCACGCCGCGGCATAGTTGTTGGGGCTGAAATGCCTGGGCCTCGCCAGGGGCGCGGTCTCACCACAGTTAGGGCAGCTCCACGTCTCAGAGCCGCGGTCCATTGTCGCCCCACACTGCAGGCAGCGGCGTTCGCCGGCCCAAGCCAGCAGTGCCGCCAGGTGATAGGACACTTCGGTGACTGTGCCGACCGTAGCGCGCCGGTCGCGCAGCCGGCGGTCGGGCGTGACCGTCACCGCGACCCCGAGCCCGCTCACCGCATCGACCGGGGCCTCTGGCCCCTCTCGTGTGCCTTGCCGCTCGTACATGGAAAGGCTTTCCAGGAACCGCCGCCGCGCCTCTGCCTCCAAGACATCGACAATCAGGCTCGACTTGCCCGAACCCGAGACGCCGGTCACCACGGTCAGTGCCCCCTTGGGCAGGTCAACGCTGACGTCCTGCAGGTTGTTGGCCCGGGCTCCGCGCACCTGGATCGCGCTCGCTCGTCCGTAGGCAGGCTCGTCGCTCTCGCTCTCTGACGGTCGGATGGACTCCTCTTCGCGCAGCGCGCGCCCGGTGATGGATCCCTCGCACCGTACGAGACCATCTGGCGTCCCCTCGTAGAGCCGCCGCCCACCGTCTGGCCCTGCGCCAGGTCCGAGGTCGATCACCCAGTCTGCGGCACGGATGATGTCCGTGTTGTGCTCGACGACGACCACCGTCGCCCCGCTGCGCACGAGCCGGTCCAATACCTTGAGCAGCCCGGCGATGTCCTTCGGATGAAGCCCCGTCGAAGGCTCGTCCAGGATCAGCATGTGCTTTGCCAGGGAGTGCCTGCCCAGATAGCGCGCGAGCTTAACTCGCTGCGCTTCTCCCCCGGAGAGCGTCGGGGACGGTTGCCCAAGCGGGAGATACCCGAGCCCAATGTCGTTCAGGGCACGCAGGATCCGCCTCGCGGCGCGACGGTTGCGCCGCGACATTTCCCTGTCCTGGGCCAAAAGGTGCACGACCTCGGAGACACTCAGTTCGTACAGGTCAGCGATCGACAGGCGGCGCCCTCCGAGCTCCACGCGGACGGCTAGCACCTCGTCACGGAGCCGCTTGCCCTCACAGTCCGCACAGGGGATCCAGGTCGAGGGTAGGTAGCGCATAGGTACCTCGACCGCGCCGAGCCCGCTGCAGGTCGGGCAGGCCCCCTCGGACCGGTTGAAGGAAAAGTGAGAAGCCGATAGATGGCTATGTGCCGCAAACACGTCGCGGATGACGTCGGACAGCTTGGTGTAGGTCGCCGGGTTGGACCGCGGATTCCGCCCGATCGGCGATTGATCGACGACCACGGGGCGTATCGGTCCCCCCTCGATGCCGAGGCAGCCCACAGGGCCCTCCCCGGAAAGCGATGGAGCTAGGACGTTCTCGACGAAGGTGCTCTTGCCCGAACCCGAGACGCCCGAGATGACCGTCAGGCGTCCGAGCGGGATCCGGATGTCTACGTCCTGCAGGTTGCGCAAATGTGCGCCGCGGATCGTCACGAACTGGTCGGGCGCTGGACGCGATGCAGGTACCTCGACGCGATCGCGCAGGCTAAAGTAACGTCCCGTCGCCGTGCCTGCTTGCCAGAGCGCAGCGGGCGTGCCCTCAAAGACCACCTGACCGCCCTGCTCGCCTGCCCCTGGCCCCAGATCCACTGCCCGGTCGGCAGCAGCGGCGGCAATGCGATCGTGCTCGACATAGATCGCCGGCCCGGGCAGATCGCGGAACGCCGGCAGTAAGCGTGCGACATCGGCAGGGTGCTGCCCGATCGTCGGCTCGTCCAGTATGTGGAGCATATCCTCTAGCCGGGAGATCAGCGCTACGGCGAGGCGCACCCGCTGCGCCTCGCCGCGCGAGAGCGTCGGCGCAGTACGGTCCAGCGAAACGTACCCCAAACCAACGCGCTGTAGTGCCTCGATGCGACGCTCGATCTCGACCTGTAGGCGCGACGCCGTCGAGGGAAAAGCCGTCCCGCCGAACAAGGCCGCTGTATCGTCCACCGAATACGTCAATAGCTCTGGCAGACGCAGACCCTGCCAGCGCACCGCCGCCGCCTCGGGATGCAGGCCCGTCGCACCGCAGCGATCGCAGCCTTTTCCACCACAGTACGGGCACGCCGTGTGAAAATGAACCGGATTGAGCTCGTTGAGCCACGTCCCACATGCCGTGCAGGCGGGTACGCGCGATACCGTCTCGCTCTCTGTGCCCCACTCAAGCGTGACCACATTGGCGCCCAACGCCCACACGCGATCGATCGCCTGGCGCGCCCCTGTGAGCGTCAGCTCTCGGCTCAAGTGCGCCACGAGCACTTCCAGCCCGTGTTCGGCCTCGGCGGCGAGCGGGCCGCCCAGCCAGGCCCTGCCGTCCACGCGCAGCGCCTCGCGGCCAAAGGCGCTCTCCAACCAGCTCAGGAGCGTGCGGTGACTGCCCCGTGCGCGCCGGAACAGCAAGGCTAGCACGCCCACCGGCTTTCCTTCAGCGACCAACACCGCCAGCCGCTCGACGATCTCGTCCTCAGAGTGCACGGCGAGGGGCTCGCCACAGCGCGGGCAGTGGCGCTGGCCAAAGCGGGCATAGAGCAGGCGCAGGAATGGGTGCAGGCCAGAGGCGGTAGCGAGGGTGGAGCCCGGGTTACGGTTCAGGAGATTCTGGCCAACGGCGATGGCTGGCCCCAGGCCCTCGATCGACTCGACCTTGGCCGGCGCCAGCGAGAGCCCGCTCGCGCCACTGGCGAACACGTCGAGGAAGCGACGGCGCGCCTCGTGATAGATCGTATCGAACACCAGGGACGTCTTGCCCGAGCCAGAAACGCCAGTGACGACGGTCAGCCCGTCGCGGATCTCAAGGTCAACCGCCTTGAGGTTGTGTTCCGCTGCTCCTTTGACTTGGAGGTGCATACGTCTACTGAGCCTTCCAGCGGGGTAGCGCGGCCTGTGCGACGTCTGGAACGGGGACTCGTGGTTCTGTCACAGTCAGCGTCCAGCGGCATGTACCGTCCAGGGAAATAGCTCACACCAACGTTGCGACGAACGCGATCAGTAGCATCCATGCCGCCGCGATCCCGCCGAGCGCGCGACCTAACCAACGGCTAAGACGGCGCGAACGATCGTCTCGCCTTCCGAGCCAGACCGTCACCGCGATCAGCGACAGCGCCAGCCACAGATCCAGGGGCCAAAGGTAGCGCCATTGAATCCATCGATTGGCAAGCGCAGTGTATGATAGCAGCATCCCATTGCCGAGCAGCATGCCAACCGGCGCAAGAAGCCAGATGCTGGATGCCGCACTCATGATCATGGATAGAGCGACCCCCACGAGGAGCAGCTCGACCGGCCATCCTGTGGCGAAAACAGGCCAACGGTCCGTCAGCGCAACGACGGTCACCGCCGCGGCGTTACCGAGTCCGACCAGGCCGATCCCACGCAGGATCGCGCGACGGGTCCGATCGCGCGTTTCATCTACCTTCTGCCTCGGCTCTGTATCCTGCAGAGCACGGACCGTAGTGTCGCCCACCAGGTCGGACCTCGCGAGCTCAGCTCGCTCCACTCCCGACAGGACGACGACCGACTCGGAGGAGATGGTGTGATTCGAGGTGATCGCGGGCAGCGAGACCTGTGACGGCACCTCCAGCCCGATCTCTTCCACCGCGCCCTGCAGCGCATGTGTCATCTCGCTGGCACTCTGGTAGCGGTCCTCTGGGCACTTGGCCAATGCCCGG